>PVMK01144893.1_pt1 | contig 15737 bp, 13 predicted proteins | sample 1853481 | NCBI WGS metagenome assembly PVMK01 (sample SAMN08533507, study PRJNA380276) | Marine sediment metagenome, whole genome shotgun sequencing project.
CCCCTGGGCAGATACAGTGCCCAGTCACCGGCATCCCGGGCCGCGTCGACCACTGCTTCCGAAAAGGTGGGATGGACCCGGATGCTGCGGGCCAGTTCCTGAACCGTGGCTTCCAGCTGCATGGCCATTACCGCCTCACCGATGATTTCGGTGGCATTGGAACCGACGATATGCACGCCTAAAATTTCACCATAACGGGCATCCGAGACGATTTTGACAGCACCATCGACCTGGTTGCGAACCATGGCCAGCCCGTTGATGGCATACGGGAAAACGCCGGTTTCCACATCATAACCTTTTTTTTCCGCATCTTCTTCCGAAAGCCCCACCGCGCCCATCGCAGGCTGCGTCCACAGGCATCGGGGAATCAGATTAAATGGATAGCGATTGTTCGCTCCCATGGCATTTTCAGCGGCAAAAACAGACATAGACGAAGCCGCGTGGCTGAGCATCCAGCCGCCGGTGGCATCGCCAATGGCATAAATCCCTTCAACCGAGGACTCCAGCCTGTCGTTTATCCGGATGCCTTTATCTTCATTCAACGTTACACCGAGCTTTTCCAAACCCAGCTCGGAGGTATTGGGCTCTCTTCTGGAAACCAGGACTTTTTCCACCTTGACACTGCGCTCTTTGGGGCCGGAAAGTTTGCAGGTCGTTCCTGTTTGGGTCGTTTTGACGGACTCAAGAGATGCGCGCGGAATAATTTCCACACCCTTTTCCCTTAACGCCTGGGCAACTCTCTGGCTTGTGTCTGAATCTTCTTTGGGTAAAATTCTTGCCGACTCGGCTGCCATGACGACTTTACAGCCGAATGCATTCAGCAAATAAGTCATCTCGACTTCGATATAACCGGACCCGCAAACCAGTATCGACTCGGGCACCGCCGTCATTTCCAACACGTCGTCCGTGGTCATGGCGGCTTTTTTTAATCCCGGTATCTCCGGTGCGGATAAAGAACTGCCGGTGGCGATAATAATTTTTTTCGTTTCAATGATACGACCGTCTATATCCACCTCTTGCGGGCTTTTTATAACAGCGCGTTCTTTGACAACCTCAACCACGTTGTTTTGCAAAAGCGCTTCCATGCCCATGCGGATTTCAGCTGATACGCCGCTTTTTCTTGCCACAATAGCATTGAAATCAATTTCTTCCACAGATGCATTGATACCGAACTCTTCTCCAGTCTTAAGGCGCTGAAGCAAATCAGCCGCTCTCAGCCAAACCTTGCTGGGAATGCACCCTCTGTTTACACATGTGCCGCCTGTCTCGGCACATTCAGCCAATACAACATTTGCCCCCAACTGGGCAGCGCGGATCGCGGCCGCATAGCCGCCTGATCCGCCGCCGATTACAGCTACATCATGCATCGTCATACCTCTCTTTAGAAAGTTGCGCTGTCAGGTTGTCAGCAGCATCGGCTGCTCCAGATATCGTGCCAAAGTATTGAGGAAAGTCATGGCCGGAGCACCGTCAACGACCCTATGGTCAAACGTCAGACTCAGGGTCATCATATGGCGAATGGTGATCTCGCCTTCGAATACGGCCGGCTTTTCTATCACACGGCCAACACCCAGGATTCCGGTCTCAGGCCGGTTGAGCACCGGTGTGAATCCATCCATGCCGAGCATGCTGGCGTTGCTGATGGTAAAAGTGCCGTCGGTGACTTCTTCAATGGTCAGGGCTCCTTCGCGTGCCTTTTGTGCCAGTTCCCTTACCTCTTTAGCGATTTGCAATAGATTTTGCTTTTCGGCATTCCGCAGCTTCGGCACAATGAGGCCTTCGGATAAAGCCACGGCGATGCCCAGATGAACGGTGTCATGGACCAGGATTTCTTCACCGACCAGGGTGGAGTTCATAATGGGATGACGCATCAATGCGCGCGCGGTTGCCATGACAATAATGTCATTGTAAGAGATTTTTACAGAATCATCTTTTTTATATTCTTCCCTCACAAGGTCTCTGAAACGCACCATTTCGGTGACATCAACCTCGGTGAAGGTGGTGAGCTGGGCCGCGTTTTGCAAGCTGGCGTGCATATTGTCTGCAATAACTTTACGCATTCCCTCAAAGGGGATCACCTTGACTTGGGAAGGCTCTTCTTCCGGGACAACTTTTGCCGCCGCAAGGGCACACTCGACATCTTGCCGGGTGATTTTACCATTTTCCCCGGTTCCGGTAATTTTAGCTATGTCCAGGCCTTCCTGTTTGGCGATTTCGGCGGCCAGGGGGGTGATTTTGGGTGCGGGCGGTCCTTCTTCATGGAATTTGAGGACATCCGCCTCTTTTATTTTTCCATCAGGACCGGTGCCCGGTACCGATGCCAAATCAACATCCAACTCTTTTGCCAGACGGCGAGCGGATGGGGTTGACAATATTCGCTTCTTTTCCACCGGTACGGTTTCTGCTTCAGCGGCCTGGGGCTTTCCCGCCTCCGCTTTCATTTCAACCACTTCACCGGCCTGGATACCCTCAATCCGTTCAGGTTGCTCCCCGGCCTGTGCAATAACCGCTAATATCGTTCCCACCGGTACGGTTGTGCCTTCCGGAACCACAACTTGAAACAGAATTCCGGTCTCCGGTGATTCTACCTTATTTGTAATTTTTTCCGTTTCAACTTCAAATAAATTCTCTCCTTTCTCTACAGAATCCCCTTCATTTTTGTACCACTTTGAGACTTTTCCCACTTTCATCGTCATGCCCAGTTTCGGCATTGTTACGTTAACACTCAATCTCCAGTCCTCCTTTCAATTGCATACCCTCCTTTCCCCCAATAAAAAAGTCAAGCCACCATTAAAAGGCAACTATGCTATTTGTTTTAAGACATACTGCATTTCACCCATTCTCCCATAGACGGGTTTTGCGTTGTCTTGTACTTATAGAATGTATATATATTCATAAGAATTTTTTATTGAAATGATGATAGAGATATATAAGAAATATTCAATTTGGTCAACAATGAAAATATTGATAATAATAATTGATATTTATGTATATAGTTATTTAGATTCTGGCGTTGATATTGAGATTACCTCAGTTTAGTGAGAAACTGTGATATCTAATTCCCCTGAATAAAGTTTTGCTACGATTCCCAAACTTGGTGTCAACCTAAACCCAACTCGCCTGAAATTACATGTTTCAAATGAATATCGCAAGGGTTTTAGAGGATGATTTGGCATGGTCTGATACTGGTAAATTCATATGTCAATTGAACCTAATCTTTTTTGCAGATCGCACAATGACAAATACATACTTTTTTGAGACTTTATTTTTGGCAGATTGCGTACCGCCCCGACACCTCCTAAAACCACCTAAGCTATTATAAATTTCATCTGATAATCCCTAATTTTTTAAGACCTTTAAACGAATTTACGGCATTCAAAGCGATATTTTTAACCAGGTAGAATAAAAATCAGCTAAAAAGGGAAATGAAGAATTGAATCTATGTTGGATGTGGATTATAAATTTAACTACTGACAGCTTAGGGTGAAAATATGTCTGAGAACAATAACGAAACCAAAAACCACAAAAAGCCGCTATTTAACCGCTCTAAAGAAAATTACAAAATATTTAAAGGGGTTATTATCCAGTCTGAGGAAGGGGGCTTTAATGAATGGCGGCTTGGAAAAAACCAAACTCCTAAATCGTTAGCTGAATATCTTTTGTCCTATGGCCTGTTTACCGAAGAAATATTCTACCATGACTTTTCCGCTGCCCTTTTTCAATGCGAGGAAGATACGGATTATTTAAAACATCTAAAGGAAATGGTGGCATATTATAATCCGTTTGAATACCGAAAAATTTTACTTAACCAACTTCTTTTTCTAACAAGCTTCCTCCGCGCCTTATGTCTATCTTCACCCATGATAACAGCGCCTCTTCACCTTTAAACCTAACGCAAGAGCCGGGGGGGTCACAGAACAGAGGTCTTCGCTGTTTTCATTATGGCCAAAATAGTCATTAATGCGGTAAGGCCGCTTCCAAACTAACAATCCGCTTAGTTACGGTTGAGAAGAAAAGGGGCAGTTAATCGTTGAGATCTCTATCATGATTAAAGAAATGGTTTGGAATAAGTATTTGCAAGAGGACGGATTGGATAAATATTCGGAGATTGTAAAATTATTCGATTCTGACTCAGAAGCGATTAAGTTAGTTAAACAGGCCTTGTTAAATGATCGAGTATTAAGACCGGTGTTCATGCAAGTATTGCCTGAAGAGAAAACAGGAAAGATGGAAATTTGCAACAAAAAGTTAGCTGCAGAAAAGATAAAAGGGGATAAGATTCTTGCTGATTATATCATGGAAAACAAAGGAATTTTTCTCTGTGGTAAGCCTAAGGTGGCAAATGAAATATTGACGAGAGGGGGTAATATTATTGTTGCGGTGACGGATAGACATTATGCCAAGGTGCAGTTTTCGGTTGCTAATCTACGTCAATGTTATATTCCTTTACCCGATAGAAGGTTATTGACATTCAAATCATCCGGTTTATTTCATGATCCGGTTTCTAAACCCTATAGTAAGAATTCAATAAAATTTACTGGAGTTGGAGGTAAGATAGAAAAAAATAACGCTTTAACATCATTTGAAAAATTAGGCCCTGACAGTGAAGGGTTTATTGATTTCTTGGCATATCAACCATTGTATAGTCTACCTGATGGAAAGGGTAATTTTGAAGAAGCTGAATACGGAAATGATGGAAAAAAAGCGCTACCATATTTAATTGTTAATTGTGCAATCAGTCCACATAGGATATCAAAGATTTCGCAGCTAGAGATAGATGATCCAGGACTATTTAGGTTGCGAAAAAGGATTTCTCCGTTATTAAGAGATCTGGCAATCAAAAGGCAACGTTCAGGGAGAAAACTTATGCCGGTTTTAGAAAGGTTTTTTAATTCGGGGCAAGAAGTTATACCTTTGGAAGATTATTTGCTGTTTATACCCGAAGAGATAGGGATAGGCACAGCCCGGAAACAAAATCACGAATTGTTTCATGTTACCTTTCCATGAACAAGATGTGAATATGGGCGGCCAGATGTGTGATCGTGAAGAGATGTACACCTTTGAAGACTATTTCAAAAAGAATGAAATTAAATATGTTGATCCCTTTTTTAAGATAACAAAAGAGACTCATATCGGGATAAGGGACATGATTTCAGCTGTAGGCGTCATAAAATTTTTATATAAAAGTAAAAGAGAATGGAAAGCAAACAGGTTAGAATTATTAGAAAGTTTTTTTAGAGCTTATTTTCGACGGCTTTCTTATATTTATTTTGAACGTTGGAAGAGTTTGATTGATTATCTTGGTAATGTAATCACTTTTTATTTTGATAGTGACGATGTTCTCGGACAAGATGGCTTAAAAAAATTAAGAAAATGGTATAGACTAGAAAAAGAAAGAAGGAGAAAAAGCAAAGGGAACTCGAGAAAAATCAAATAGCGCAAACCACAATATATAGTATCGTGCGATTTTCGGCTCCAGGTGTAGATTATCGTGCCTGAATCAAATCCCGCCAACAGATTGAATCTATTGTGTATTTGTTTAGATAACCTTAACTTTGTACCTCTTTTGGCGATGTAAAACCGGTGTCAAATAAATTTGCCGAAGATGGCCTCTGCAATTCCGGTGACTATTTCATCCGTAGGTGTTCAGCTGAATTTGTCAAAATAGCGTTTCTTTGCAAATTTGTGACGTGCTTCGATAACCCGGCCATTCGTTTGATTTTAAAATATATTTGTTCAGCTAATCCTTACTTCCAGTGAATCACCGGCGCCTTCCTCTCCGGCAATCGCTGATACTTAAATTTGGGATACCCTATCATTATCGGGTAGAACCAGGTGTGTCCCTCGGGCAGGCCCATGGATTCTACCAACTCGGGGGTGGCCAGCATGGCCCCCCGGAGCAGCCCGGCCCAGCACGTGCCCACGCCCAGGGGCAGGGCGGCCAGCTCCAGATAAGCCAAGGAGATGCTCAAGTCCACCAAAGCCGTTGGCGCTCTCTTTGGGAGCGGAGGGAACGATAAGGGTCTGAGCGGTGCGCAGGATGCCGTCGTAGCCGGTGGCCCAGCGAGCCACCACTGGACGGAAGTAATCGGCCGCCGGCGAGTCGGGCTGGGCTTCGATGACCCGTTCCATCCAGTTGATGGTTTCCTGGGACAGCGGCTCCAACTTGTCCCGCCCTTCGATCACCGTCCAATGAAGGTTCTGGGCGTTGCTGGCCGTGGGGGCGTAGCGGGCCGTCTCGATCAACTTTTCCAGGGTTTCCCGGTCCACGGCCTTGTCCTTGAACAACCGGATGGATCGCCGGGAGCGGAGGAACTGCTCGGCCTGATCCCAGGACAGGACCAGGTTTTTTTCTATCTCCGGGCAGACTTCAATGTCCACCCCGGCCACGCTCAAGGCACCATGGGGGCAGACGGCGACGCAGTGTCCGCAGGCCATGCAATATGCTTCATCAGCCTCGGCAACTTGAGGGAAACTCGCGTCATCTTCCTGGGTTATAATCTGTCTGGGGCACTCGGCCGCGCAGATTCCGTCCTGTTTGCACTTATTTTCATCAATCGTCAGAAAGGCCATTCTTGTCTCCGTGTGTAATTGTTGAACCCAACACTGAGTTGTTCTTACAGGATAGGATCAACATTATAAAAAGATGTTTTCATAGTAAATTATGGGGTCTGGATTAGAAACCAGTTCGGTCCATTTAACCGGGAACCCCTGGCCCAGACCTGATTTCAAAAAATTGTATCCGGGGCATATGTTTTTAATAGCAGAGGGTTGGTCTCTTCGATAACGGCTGTCGCACTCTCCGAGGCGTAGGCTACGAGCCGGAGGCCAGGGCGGGCGTGAACGTTGAACCGCTCAACCCAGGCTACATCAAAGCCCCGGCGGCCGCTCTGGCCAGTTCAAGGAGATAGGTGGGATATATGCCGACCACCACCATGACGACGACCAGCACCCCGGTGAGTATCGTGGTGGGCGGAGAAAGGTGAAGGGGCGGTGGTTCGTCTTCCGGTTCCTGCAGGTAGGCTGTTTTTAGAATCAGAAGATAGTAGTAAAGAGAGATAACCACGTTGATCATGGCGATCAGAACCAGGGTGAAATAGCCGCTTTGCATGGCGGCGGTAAAAATCAGGAATTTTCCGGTAAAACCGATGGTCGGGGGAATGCCTGCCAGACTGAACACCGAGACCATCAGTGCCATGGCCAGCAGCGGTGAGCGGCGATGCAGGCCCGCCAGTTGGGAAATTTCCAGATTCCGGCCGTCATCGGCCACTTTAACCACCACCAGAAAAACGGTGAATTTCATTACCAGCAACGCCCCGGCATAAAAAATGACACTCGCGTAACCGGCGGAACTCATGCTTAAAATACCGATGAGCACGTAACCGGCATGGGCAACGGCGGAATATGCCAGAAGTCTTTTGAGGTCCTTTTGAACAATGGCAGCCAGATTCCCCAGGGTCATGGAAATAATGGAAAGTGTGACCAGTGCATGGACCAGATAGATGCTGCCGGGGCCGGTTACGGCAACCATGCGGGTGAGAATAGCAATGGCTGCTACCTTGGATGCCGTCGCAATATAGGCAGTTGCCTGATTCGCTGCGCCCTGATAGACATCCGGCGCCCAGAAATGAAAGGGGAAGACGGCAAGCTTGAAGAAAAATCCGCACAAAGTCAACAGTAGTCCGATGAGCACCGCGGGTGTATCGAGGACGCCGGGCAGCACCCGGATCATATCCGTTACATAGGTGGCCTGGGTGGTGCTGTAAAGTAAAGCAACTCCAAAGAGCATAATAGCCGAAGCGAAGATACCCACCAGAAAATATTTGATGCCCGCCTCCAGACTCATCTTTTCATCCTGTCTCAAGGCAACCAGGATATAAAGTGAATAACTGGAAAGTTCCAGGGCCACGTAGATGGTCAGGATGTGAACACTGCTGACCAGCATCATCATGGCCAAGGTGCAGACAAACAGCAAAAAATAAAATTCAGGGTGGTTCCGCGCTGAAATGCCTTTTAATTCAGAGCAGATACTGATGACCAGAAAGAGCCCCATGGACAGCATCACTTTAAAGACCTGGGAGAATAGATCCACCCGGTAGGTATTCAAAAAAAGAAACCCTTCCTGTTTGACGGCTGCCAGACAGACGACGACACCCAGCACCGCCAGGACAAGGGCCGTGAAATAATCCCGCCGGGGATTGGAATGTTTTGCCATGGACAGACACAGAAAAGCCAGGCCGGCGGCGAAATAATAAAGTTCAGGATAGAAGAGAAACCATTTCATTACAGTAAACCATTGATAAATGGAATTGATGCTGTTTCTATCATGTCAAACATCAGAGTCGGATAGAGTCCGAATGCCACCAGTACAATCAGTAAAATCATACGGGGTATGCCCAGGCCAAAGGGTATATCCGGCAAGTGGGCGTATTTTTCATTTTTGGGGCCGTAAAAGGTGTGCTGCACCATCCGCAGCATAAACAGTGCGCTGACCACCAGGGCACATACGGCCAGAGCGCCCCGGACCGGATAGGTCTTGAAGGCCGCAATAAAGACCATCAATTCCCCCCAGAAAGTGGCCAGAAAGGGAATACCCATGCTGGCCATTGCCGCTACGATAAAATAGGTCGAGGCTACGGGCATGATGCGGCTTAATCCACCCAGTTCCGCAATTATTTTGGTGTGGGTTCGATCATAGATGTAGCCCACCGAGGAGAAGAATAACGCCGTCATAATGCCATGGCCAAACATCTGAAAAACCGCACCGTTTAACCCCTCCGCGGAAACAGTGGCCAGTCCGAGTCCCACAATACCCATATGAGAAACGCTGGAGTATCCGATCGCATACTTCAGGTCTTTTTGGCTCAGCCCCACGAATGCACCGTAGATAATACCGATGGTAGCCAGGGTGGCCATGAGCTGGGACCAGTGCTGCCAGCCTTCCGGGCAAATAAAAATGGCAACGCGCAGGACGGCAAATGCGCCGATCTTCATGAGCACCCCGGCATGCACCATGCTCACACCATGAGGGGCGGCCACATGGCCCACCGGGGACCAGGTGTGAAAAGGCCAAACACCGGCCAGGATACCGAAACCTATGTATAACAGGATGAAGGCAAATTTCTGTTGCAAGGGGGTAAACGTACCCGGTCGCATGAGAATGGTTACATCAAATGTGTTTAAACCGGATTGCACAAAAAGATAGATAATGGCCGGCAATACCAGAGCACTGCCCGCCAGCAGGTAAAGGGTCAGCTTCATGGCGCCGTATTCTTTGCGCGTCGTGCCCCAGATAACGATGAGCAAGTACATGGGAAAGAGGGATACATCATACCAGATGAATATGAAGAAAAGATCCATACTCATAAAAAGACCGAAGACTGCAGTGACCATGAGAAAATAGAACGCATAGAACTCTTTGACACGGTATTCCAGCTCCCACATGGTCAACACGCCGGTAAAAAACACAATGCCGGTCAACAGCAGCATGGGAAGGTTAAAGCCGTCGGCGGCATTGAAATAGGTTATGCCCAGGGACTCCACCCACGGGATGCGTTCGACGAACTGGAGCCCACCCTGGGTCTTATCATAGGCAAAGAACAGATAGAGTGCAAAGATCAGGGTAATGCCGGAAAAAACGGCACTGACCCATTTAATCTGGGCCTTGCGCTCCTCTGGTAGAATAAGAATCACCGCAAGACCCGTCAGGCAGCTCAGCAATATGGCTGTAAGATATGGGAAACTGGCATATTCCATAGAGATAAATACTTAAACACAGACCTCGTTGAATAGTTTACGGGTTGAATGGTTGATTAGGTAAATTATAGTCATAATTTAAAAATGTTACGATTGTTTAAAACCTTTTGGGACACAGATTTGCACAGATAAACGCAGATTAGTACAAACCGCCTGGCGGCGGAATCCCTGCCAGATATACAAAGGTGCCTACTTGCTAGGCCATTTTGGCGTAGTTTCATATGACGGGTTAACTAAAAAAATGAACGTCGAACATCGAACATTGAACGTCCAACATCGAATAAGGTTCAGGGGTTCAAAGGTTGTATTCTCGTCCCTGGACTGCATTTGGAACGCGTATTTACGACAAAAGCGTCAGCTTCATCAGGTCTAATGCAAAATTTAGAGCCAAATTGTCAATTATTTGGCAAAATAGGCATTTTTAACGGAGATTTCGGATCTTTAATGCCTTCTTTGTCCTTAACGCTGAACCCCGAACCTGGAACCCCTCATTTTCGGTTAAAAGAAAAAATACAATACCAGCAGAACGATGACCACAAAAATTGCCAAGAGCCTGTATTGAATCATCCCCAGGTGCAAAAAGGAAACGAACCGTCCGGTTTCAACGGTCCCCCTGCCCAATCCGTTTATTCCCCCGTCAATTATCCTGTTATCATTTTTGGTACACAGATTGGATATCACCCCGTAGATGACGACATCCAGAAAACGCCGGTAAAAACGATCGATGTACCAACGCTCGGAAAACAGACTATACAGAGGCGCAATTTTTTCAACAAACCCCACCTGCTCCGACCCGCGGCGACCGAATTCCAACCAGGCCAAAACCACCCCCAAGGCCGCTGATCCCAGTGCCACAAACGGCAGCCAGGCATGGTGGCCGCCCTGGGCTGCCTGCACGATTTTCTGTCCTTTAAAGAATTCTTCCAGAGAACCCTGAAAAAAGCCCAGCAGCACTGTCGCAGCCGCCAGAATTATCAGCGGCCAGGCCATCAACCAGTAAGTGCCTTGTCCGTGGTCGTCTTCTTGACCGGTATTCGGATCGATTTTATGTTTTTTTGGTTTATGTTCTTTTGGTTTCAGCTCTTTTGGGAAAATAATGATAAATACCAGCCGGAAGGCGTAATAGGCGGTTAAAAATGCGCCGAGCAATCCGGCCGCCAGCCACATGGGATTTTTCAAATCAGCCAGGGCTGCCAGGATTACCTCCTTGCTGAAAAAACCGGAAAAGGGCGGTAACCCTGCCAGGGCCGCCACGGCAATAGCCGTACAAATCATCGGGATTTTTAACCGGCGCCCACCCTGGCGGCTGATCTCAAATACATCGTTGCTTTCGAAGGCATGGATAAAAACCCCGGCGCAAAGAAACAACAACGCCTTGAATCCGGCATGGGTGGTGAGGTGGAACATTCCGGCGAAATAGCTGCCGGCGGCCAATCCCATGATCATAAATCCCAGCTGGCTGATGGTGGAGTAAGCCCAGACCTGTTTGATATCCCGGCTGACCATGGCCATGGTGGATGCCAGCAGCATACTGATCGTGCCGATGGCAAGAAAAACGGCCATGGCAGTGGCCGAATGACTGAAAAACGGAAACAGGCGGCCAAACAAAAAAACACCGGCCGCCACCATGGTGGCCGAGTGCAGCAGGGCGCTGACCGGTGTCGGACCTTCCATGGCATCCGGCAGCCAGGTCATCAGCGGAAATTGGGCGCTCTTGCCGATGATGCCTCCAAAAATCAGCAGAGATGAAAAAGTAATGAGTGCCGGCGACATCCGGGTCGTTACCTGGGGGCTGTTCATCTCTAAAATATTTAAATTTCCCAGATGAACCAGAACCAGCAGCAATCCCAGAAAAAACGCCACATCCCCAAAACGGGTCATCACAAATGCTTTTTTGCCGGCCTCGGTGGCGCTGAACTTTTCATACCAGAAACCGATGAGCAGATAAGAAGAAAGGCCCACCAGTTCCCAGAAGACATAGAGCTGAAGCATGGTGAGTGACAGGGTCAAGTTCATCATCGCCCAGACAAAAAGGGACATGAACGCATAGTACCTTGAAAATCCGGCATCGCCGGCCATATATCCCAGGGAATATACTTGCACCAGAAAACTGATGGCCGCCACCACGGTGAGCATGAGCAGACTGGTTTGATCGAGCAGAAAACCAAAGGGAATGTTGATGTCTCCGGATACCAGCCAGCGGCCCAGAAACTGGATCGGAGCTTCCAGGTCCCAGTTACGGGCAAGTAAGAAGATCGCACTAACAAGGGATATCGTAACGGCGGCAATTGACAAACCGGCGGAAAGCCGCGGGTAGGCACGGGTAAAAACCATGATCAAAATAAATACGACAAACGGCAACAGGGTAGCCAGCACAGCGGCCATCAGCGTTGAATCCTGGATTAAGACCTCAATCATTTTGATTCTCGAAAATACAGATATCGTTGATTGATTAATAAGTTGATCGGTTAAGTGGTTGTAAATATGGATTTATGCCATATCTGCAAAATAATTGGACACTGAAACCTATTCTCCGAAAAGGCTTCAATATGCCCGATAATGTCCAAAAAAAAGAGCTGTTTTCATAGTAAATTATGAGGTCTGAATTTGGAATTTTGGTCATTGTTATTTGCCCTTCGACCTGGCTCAGGGTGGTGGTGAGTCCTTCGACTCTGCTCAGGACCGTGAGCCTGTCGAACGGCTTGTCGAACCATTTGATTTTTGTGATTTGTTAATTGTGATTTAATCTTTTTCTAGCCCCGGTAAAGTGGCAGCACCTTAAAGTGTTCCCTTTACTTAAGTAAATTATAGTCACCTGGATCCATCGATCCGGTTCGTCGATAGGCCCATACAATCAGTGCCAGACCGATGGAAACTTCAGCACCGGCTATGGCAAATATAAACAGTACGATGGCCTGGCCTTCCAAATGCTGCCAGAGAAGGGACGAACCGACAAATAGGATGGCAACGGCATTCAGCATGATTTCTACCCCCAATAGAATCATAATCAGGTTGCGGCGTGCCACCACACACAATATCCCCATCAAAAAGAGCAAGCCGGCCAGTATGAGAACATGTCCAAAGGGAACAATCATAACTCACCATCATTGGTTTGTGCGGCCGGGGGTCTTCTCGACCGCCTTCCAATTAGAAGAGCGCCGACAAGCACTACCAGCAGCAATAAAGATACGATTTCAATGGAAAGCCAGTGATTCTCAAAAATGAACTGCCCAAATACCCTGGGCGCTGCCCGGGCTGTTTTCAAGGTAATCCGGCTGTTCGGATCGGCAGTGACGATACCCATTCCGATGGCAAGGTAGACAAGCCCGAAAACTGCAACCGGCAGCCACTGGCGCAAAGCAAATAGGCGCTCATTGCCGGTATCTGCTCTCATCATGATGACGACAAATAAAAATAAGACCATGATCGCCCCGGCATAAATAATGACCTCCAGTACAGCTATAAAGGGGGCGCCGAAAAGATAAAACAGCATGGCACTGCCGAAAAATGAAAAAATCAGATAGATCACCACATGCACCAGATTACGCCGGGTGATGGCCATGCCGGTGGTGACAAGAATTAAAATTGCCAGAATGTAAAATATAATTGAATAAATGGTCATAATAGCAAACGGTTGAAGCTGGGAAGCTGGGAAATTGAGATGCTGGGAGGCTCAATTGCGGCTATAGGCCTCCCGGCACCACAGCTTTCTCTCTCGCCGGCATCCCGGAGTTTCGACTGTTGAACATCTGCAACCGATGAGTTAAGGCTATCCCATGCTTTCATTTATGTCTCGGATTTAATGAGCTCTTGTTATAATATTTGAGGCAAGCGGGGTAGACAGCTCGATGGTTCAAATAGGTTCGCATGCTTCCCACCGTCCCATCTTCTTAACCTCTCAACTTCCTGGCTTTCCAGTTTCTTACCGTCCCATCTTCTCACCTTCTGAACCTCTCTATGTTTCTGGCTTTCCAGCTTCCCGGCCTCCAAGCTTCACGGCATATTGCTTCGAATATTAACCGGTTTATCTTCCTTATTGTGTTCCCCTTTACCCCCGACATCCGTCACAATGCCGGCATATTTATAAAAGCAATATTCTTTGTCTTTACCGCCGTGATCCACCAGGAGGTCCTCTTTTTCGTAGACAAGTTTTAAAATATTCCGCTCGCAGGTTTCAAATTGCGGGCGTCAGCTGGATGGCTGCGGTCGGACAGGCTTCTTCACAAAGTCCACAATAAATGCAGCGTGCAAAGTTTATCCGAAACCAGGGCGCATACCTGCGCCCGTTTTCTTTCTGGGCCGACTGCATGGATATGCAACTTACCGGACAAGCGGCCGAACAAAGATAGCAGGCCACACAACGTTCATTGCCGTCGGGGTCGCAGGTTAAAATGATCCGAGCCCGGGTGCGCACCGGCAACGGCCGCTTGTATTCCGGGTATTCTTCGGTAATGGGTTTGCGAAAAAGGTGCACGAATGTTGTCGCAAAACCGGTTGCCAGAGCTTTTAACGCTTCAATTGCTTCTGTCATATAATACAAGCACCAAATTACAAATAAATTCCAAATTACAATATCCAAAACTCAAATAAGATCAAAAGCCAATTGTTTGGGATTTTGAATTTTAGTCATTGTGATTTGTTTGTTATTTGTGTTTTGTTATTTGAAATTTTTTATTGCTAAAACCTGACACCTTCAGTCTTTTACAACATGTTGTCAGAAAAAACGGACTAAGGTCTAATGCCCTACATCAGCAGGATTGCTCCTGTTACCACAATGTTGATGAGAGATACGGGAATCAAAACCTTCCAGCCGATTGCCATTAGCTGATCATAACGCAGCCGCGGCAGGGTGCCGCGGATCCAGATCATCACCAAGGCGATCAGAATGATTTTTAAAAACAGCCATACCACCGGCGGCAGCAACGGACCGCGCCAGCCGCCCAGGAAAAAAACGGCCGTCAATGCGCCCAGCACCTGCATGTGCACATACTCTCCTAAAAAGAAAAGCCCAAAGCGCATGCCGCTGTATTCCGTATGATAACCGGCACCCAGTTCGTTTTCGGCCTCCGGCAAATCGAATGGAATGCGTTTGCTCTCTGCCATGGCACTGATGATAAAAATTAAAAATGATACCGGCGCTACCAGGATAAAGGGATAATCGGCTTGCGCATTTACGATATCCACCAGACTGAAAGAACGGGCCAGCATGACAATCGGCACCAGCGATAGGCCCAACGAAAGCTCATAGCTGATCATCTGGGCCGCACCCCTGATACCGCCCAAAAGGCTGTACTTTGAATTGGAGGCCCATCCGCCCAGGGCAACGCCGTAAACTCCCAAAGAGGACAGCGCAAATACCAGGAGAAGCCCGACATTGAGATCTGAAATTACCATGGGAATCTTCTTGCCCCCCAGCATCACATCACTGCCGAACGGAACAACAGCAAACATCAAAAGGGCGGTGAATGCCACCACTGCCGGGGCCAGTAAAAATATAGTGCGGTCTGCCGCCGCCGGTACAATGTCTTCCTTTACCATCATCTTGACGGCGTCGGCGATGGGCTGCAACAAACCAAATTTTCCGGCCCGGTTGGGACCATAGCGTATCTGCAACCGCGCAAGGAACTTACGTTCCACCAGCACCAGATAGGCTGCCACAAGGAGCAGACCTATCAGAACGAGGCCCAGTTTGATAATCAAAAAAATTATGCCGATAATCCAATCCATGATGAAAAGTTAGTTGTTTGTGGTTTGTTGTCAGTTGTTAAAAAAAATGCTGCACCTTTTTTGCAGTGTATCCCGGCTCCTCAACCCAATCAGGATTCGATAAGTAGGGTGGGCATCGCCCACCAAATATGGGTCATAGGATAAGATCAAGTCACTCCAGATTCATCTCCCGTACTTCGTCTTCCACAGAGTCGCACCAATTCTCCGAATACAATCCTTTTTTAATAAACCGATGAACCGTACTATATTCCCAT
>PVMK01188859.1_pt1 | contig 15737 bp, 12 predicted proteins | sample 1853481 | NCBI WGS metagenome assembly PVMK01 (sample SAMN08533507, study PRJNA380276) | Marine sediment metagenome, whole genome shotgun sequencing project.
GACCGATCTGGCCCGCGCCAACGTCCTGGCGCGGGCACGCGATGTCCCGCGCTACATCGATACCGAGATCGCCAAGCTCCGAAGCGGCATCGAGGCAGGATTCACCGCACCGCGCTCCAACGTCGAGGCCGTGATCCGGCAGCTCGATGCCCTTCTTTCGATGCCGCCGGAGGAGACTCCGTGGTTCGACCCGGCAAGGCGCGATAGCGAGGCCGAGTTCAGCGCAGAGCTGCAGAGCGTAGTTGCGGAAGAGATCGTCCCGGCGACCCGGCGCATGCGTGAGTTCCTGGCGGACGAGTACCTGCCCGAGGCCCGGAGCGCGGTCGGTGTCACCACGGATCCGGGGGGAACGGAGTGCTACCTGGCCTCGGTGCTGTTCCATACCACCCTCCCGCTCACACCGGAGGAGATTTACGAGGCCGGACTGCGGGAGATGGAGAGAATCCAGGCCGAGATGCGCGACATCGGTCGTCGCAGCTTCGGCACCGAAGACACGCAGGAGCTGCTCGAGATCGTCCGCACGGACCCGCAATACAGCTTCGAGACGCCCGAGCAGATCGTGGCGTTCGCGCAGGCCGCGGTGGACCGGGCGCACGAGGCCGTGCCCGAGTGGTTCGGATTCGTGCCGAAGGCCAACGTCGCCCTCAAGCCATACCCTGACTATATGGGAGTCACGGGCGGCGGATTCTATTCGGCCGGTTCGGTGGATGGCAGCCGCCCCGGCACCTACGAGTTCGGCACGCACGAGCCGCGAGAGTTGAGCCGCGGCGGCGGGTTCGAGGCGACGACGTTTCATGAGACGTATCCCGGACACCACATGCAGGTGTCGGTCGGACTCGAGGGACCCGGCGTTCACCCGGTACTGCAGTTCTTCTTCAGCTCTGGCCTCGGCGAGGGCTGGGCGCTGTACACGGAGCGCCTCGCTGACGAGATGGGTCTCTACACGGACGAGGTGGACCGGCTGGGAATGCTGTCGAACGAGGCGTTCCGGGCCGCTCGCCTGGTTGTGGATCCCGGGATGCACGCCTTCGGCTGGACGCGGCAGGAGGCGATCGACTACATGGTCGCCCACACGGCCGAATCTGAAGCCGGAATCGCATCGGAAGTCGACCGCTACATCGCCGTTCCCGGCCAGGCGACCGCCTACCTGACAGGCAGCCTCGTGATCCAGGAGCTGCGCCGGAAGGCCGAGGAGGAGTTCGGCGACGAGTTCGACATCCGGGAGTTCCACGACCTGGTGATCGGCGACGGCACGATCACGCTGGGAATGCTGCAGGAGAAGATCGAGCGCTGGATCGCACAGAGCAGCTGAGAACGGGAGGGTCGAACGTGAAGCTGTACGCACTGGGACGGCGTGACTTCGTTCACCTGGCGGCGCTCGGTGGAGTGGCGGCAACGATTCCGCGTTGGCTGCGTGCCGGAATCCTGGATGCCGAGCTCGCCGTGGCCGGAGACCCGGGCTTTTACCCTTCAGCCGGGGCGTTCACGTCTTCGGCCGACCCGGTCAGGGTTCGGGGCGTCGTGGAATCAGGAGGAAAGGGGCTGGGGGGCATCTCGGTGTCGGACGGACTGTCCGTCGTCCGGACCAACGGAGACGGCGTGTTCGAGCTCGTGTCCGCGCCGGGCGCAGAGTTCGTGTTCGTCACGCTCCCCGCGGGAATGGAGATCCCCCAGAATCCCACCGGCACGGCGCGGTTCTACGAACCACTCCAACCTGACTCGGCTGGCGAGCAGTCCGTCCGGTTTTCCCTGTCGCCAGCTCAGTCTCCTGACGACAGGCATGCCCTGCTGCTCCTGGCGGACATCCAGACACAGGACGATCGGGAGATGGGCCTGTTCCACGCGGAGACGGTACCGGATGTGCAGGCAACAGTCCGGGAGCTCGGCGGAGTTCCCGCGTTCGGTGTCTCGTGCGGTGACATCATGTACGATCACCTGGAGCTGTACCCCGACTACGAACGCGGCGTGAGCCGGATGGGGGTTCCGTTCTTCCAGGTAATCGGCAATCACGACCTGGATCAGGATGCGCTCTCGGACGAGGCGTCCTCCGCGACCTTCTCGCGCCACTTCGGTCCGCGCTACTACTCCTTCGACCGCGGGGCCGTCCACTACGTGGTCCTGGATGACGTGTTCTGGCACGGCGCCGGCTACATCGGCTACCTGGACGCCCGGCAGCTCGCGTGGCTGCAGTCCGATCTCGCGCACGTCGAGCCCGGGCGTCCCGTCGTGGTCTCACTGCACATTCCGGTGCTCGGCTCGGGCCACCTGCGCGAGGGCCGGGAGCGGCCCGAACTCGGCGTGTCGGTCCCGAACCGCGAGGCGCTGTACCGGCTGCTCGAGCCCTATGCGGCGCACATCCTTACGGGGCATACGCACGAGAACGACCACGGCTTCGAGTCAGGGATCCACGAGCACGTGGCCGGCACGGTATGCGGAGCGTGGTGGACCGGACCGATCTGCTGGGACGGGACTCCGAACGGATACCCCGTGTACGAGGCCCGGGGAGAGGAAATCAGCTGGCGTTACAAGTGCACGGGAAGAGACCCCACGCATCAACTCCGGGCATACGCTGCCGGATCCGATCCCGCGGCGCCGGATGAGATCATCGCCAACGTGTGGGACTGGGACCCGGAATGGACCGTGGTGTGGTTCGAGAACGGCGACCGGCGCGGAGCCATGGCCCGTCGGATCGGGCAGGACCCGCTGAGCGTCGAGTTGCACGAGGGTCCCGATCTGCCCGCCGTGCGAACCTGGGTGGATCCAGTGCGGACGCGACACCTGTTCTTCGCTCCGGCGAGTCCGGGCGCGCAAATCACGATCGAGGCGACTGACCGGTTCGGAAGGCAGTATTCCGCGCAGATCTGACCGGACAGCCCGGCTGTTTAGCTCCCGCGCGGCAGAGTGCCCCGGACCGTGACGTGCCACGACGTCAGGCGGCCGTCGTCGAGGCGCGCCGTCAGCTTCGTGATCTCGACCTCTTCCATCTCCGGGAGTAGCGTGGCGGCCTGTCCGAGTGCGTCACCGACGGCTGCTTCTATGGACTCCGCCGACGAGCCCTCCAGTTCCACGGTCGACTCCCTGGAAGCAACGATCGCGCCTTCCGCCGTGGTCGCGGTCGCCAGGAACTGATTCCGTGCCTTTCGCGTAGAGTCCGCCAGCACCTGTTGTGCAGATTTCTCTTCGAGCCGGAGATCCGCCTTCAGGCGCGACAGAAACTCCTCTTCCTCTGGCTCGAGTCTCTGATCCGCCAGCGCCTCGTCGACGGCCGCGCCGTATAGCGCTACTGCCACTGCGTCGTGCAGCGGCGCGCAGGCGGCTTCCTCAAGGCAAAGGACTTCCCTGAGATGAGCGAGATCCGCCACTTCGTGGTCGCTCAGCTTCCGGTCCACGAAACAGTGCTCCAGGTAGCGCCGGTACATGCCCAGGCACGGCGCACGCAGGTGACGAGTCACATCGACGGCGTGCGAACTACCGGCTGAGCGGACATCGGCTGCAGAGACGTCGGTGACCCGGGCAGCCGCCGCGAGAAGGCCCTCTATCTCCCGCATTGCCACCCCTCGGGCCCGGGCCCCGAAGACGCGCCCGATCAGGCCTGTATCGTCCACGTCCGACGTCTGAAACGGCTCTGCCATCATCTGCTCCAGAGAAAGAATCGATTCGTCAGCGCGATCGGACCTGCCCTGTCTCTACAGCCGACCCGACCGTTTCAAAGCCTTGTGCTTCCGCTCGTTCTCGATCCACGGTTTGCGCGTGAAGTAGCTGCGCGTCTCGTTCACCACCTGCCCCGAGAGAAGCAGCAGCGCAAACAGGTTCGGGATGATCACTACGGCGAGGAACACGTCTCCGAGGTTCCAGATCACGGCCAGCGGCAGCACGGCTCCCACGAAGTGCATCGCCACGAAGGCGATCTTATACGGCAGCACGGCCACCGATCCGAACAGGTAGTTCGCGCACCGATCCCCGTAGTAACTCCATGCGATCGCCGTCGAGATCGCGAACAGGAACACGGCGAGTACGATGATCAAATGGCCCCAGTCGCCCAGCGGTGACAGGCCCCTGCGGAACCCCTGCTGCGTGAGCGGGGCTCCGCTCTCGGCCGCCAACGCCCACAGCGCCGCGTAGCTCTCCCCGTCGGGGGTGACGGCCGCTCGGTCGGCGACCTGGATCGTCCCCGTGAACGGCCGGGTCATCTCGGCATCGACGAAGAACTCATCGATCGCGACATCGTGCCACGCGATCAGCGGCGCATCCACGGTCAGGGCGTGTCGGCCGTCGTCGATCCGGATCTCCTCGGGGACATCGGTCGAGTGATGGTGGCCGTCCTCGTCGACCTGCACGTACGAGAGGTCTCCACCCCCCATCACGATCTCCGTCGGAATCCGATCGTCCCAAACGCCCGTGAGGATGATCACCAGCCCGGTCATGGTGCAGATGACGATCGTGTCGATGAACGGCTCGAGCAGTGCAACGACGCCTTCCGACACCGGTTCATCGGTCTTCGCGGCGGCATGCGCGATCGGCGCCGATCCCTGCCCGGCTTCGTTGGAGAACAGGCCACGCCGCACTCCCCACATCAGCGTGACGAGGAACGCGCCCACGCCGGTACCGGCTACCCCTGCCGTCGGGTTGAACGCCTCCCGGAAGATCAGTCCGAAGGCCGGGATTACTTCCCCGAAGTTGAGGAAAATGATGATCAGGGCGCCGGCCACGTAGATCGCCGCCATGAGCGGGGCTAGAACCGCCGTCACTTTCCCGATCCGTGAGATCCCACCGAGGATCACGCCGGCGACGATGGCAGACGTCACCAGGCCGGTCGCCCACACCGGGATCCCGAACGTCGTGGCCATGGTATCGGCGACAGTGTTGGCCTGGATCGCGTTCCCGGTGAGGAACGCCGTGAGGCCCAGCAGCGACGCGAACAGCACCGCCATCCACTTCCATCTGGGCCCGAGCCCCTTTTCTATGTAGTACATCGGGCCCCCGGATACCGTCCCCTCCCACACGTGACCGTCCTTATCTTCCACCACGCTGCGGTACTTCTGGGCGAGCGTGACCTCGGTGTACTTCGTGGCCATGCCGAGCGCCGCGGTGACCCACATCCAGAACAGCGCGCCCGGACCGCCCCAGTGAATCGCTATCGCCACACCGGCGATGTTCCCGATCCCCACCGTGGCGGAGAGCGCGGTCGTCAGCGCCTGGAAGTGGGAGACGTCGCCCGGCTCGTCCGGATCGTCATAGGCGCCGGTGGTGACCTTGAACCCGTGCCCCAGCCTGCGGACCTGGATGAAGCCCAGCCGGAGAGTAAGAAACACGCCCGTCCCGAGCAGCAGCAACACCATCAACGGAATCGTCTCGCCGTTCAACTTGGGGCCGACCTCGACGATATATTTGTTGCCGATGTCCGTCAGCCACTGGAAGAATTGCATCCGCTCTCCGCCGTGTTCCGGTGTACGCTCCGTCGTGCTCGAATTCCCGAAGGTCGCCCATTATAAGAGAAGGTCGGCAATTCGTGCGAGTCGGCGGGAAGATGGTGGAGCGTGAAATCGGAGATCGAGGACTGGCTGGACTGACGCCGGACCGGAGATGCGGCCGGCGCCATCGGGTTCGTAATCGCGTCCGCTTCGGTTCAGGCCAGGCCGGCTCGCTGCGAGACGGTCACGGCCACTTGAGCGTCAGCTGCAGGAAGCCCCACCAGGTCGTGTCGTCCCCGGCGGCAAACGCCGGCATCAGCCGCGTCATCAGCTCCTCCGGCATGAACAGGCCGATACCGGCCGCCAGGTTCGCCATCGGCATGATTCTCCAGGCACCGACGAGATCCAGCTCCGTGCCCAGTTCCGTCTCGCCAAACCGCTCCTCGGCGGTCCAGAAGCGATGGAGGTCCACCCGGATTGTCGTATTCTTCGCCGCTCCCCACGCGCCGCGGATCACCGCGTCCACCAGCCCGGCCTGGTCCAGCTGGAACGGCAGGGCCAGGAAGTAATCCATGTAGCCGTAGAACTTGTGGTTCGTAGCGTACAGAGTATTGAACGCGTTCGTCTCGGTGTCGGCCGGATCGGTGTCTCCGGACAGGTAGTCGAGCTGGGCGGCGATGCTGTTCCGGTCCCAGCCATAGCCCAGCCTGCCGCTGGCGAACCACGCGCTCCGGTCCGGTCCGGTCTGGTATGCACCGGCGCCCTCGTACAGGAAGCCGCTGGAGTTCCCGTGCAGCCGGAGGTTCGTCGTGTACGACTCCCTGGTGATCGCGTGACGATCGATCAGAAACGTGAGCTCGGTGTTCAGGTCGCCGAACGCCCTCGAGCCGAAGGCCCCGATCAGCCAGCCGTCATCGTTGACGCCCTGGTTGTCCTGCGGATGCAGTCCGGTGACGAGCAGAGAGTCACGCTCCTGGACGTTCATCCAGAACGCAGTCCAGTTGAAGCCTCCCGCCTCCCCGGACAGGCGGGCTCCGTCGAACGCCCGGCCCGTGTTGGTCCAGTCCACGGCGCCCACCAACCGCTGGTCACCGAGGTTCACCTCCTGCCGCCCGAGCTTGGCCTTGAAGCCGGAGCCGCTCCCCAGAACCGCGTAGCCCTGGTGAAGATCGAGCGCGTCCGCGCTCGCATCGGTGAGCGTGTTGCGTTCGGTTCCCCAGGCACGGGCATCCTGGAGCTGCGCGTACACGTCGATCCAGTCCGCCAACAGCACACCGCCGCCGAGCCTGATACGCGACAGAACAGCGAAATCGGGGGATACATCCGCCGTTCTGCCATCCGCCTCGAACCGCAGCCGGAACTGACCGTCGACGCGGAATTTCGGGTATTCCTTCTCTGCGGTCCCGGAGTCCTGCTGGGCAGTCAGAACGCCCGGCGCGACAAGCAGGAACAGGAAGCTGAATGGCAGGAGAACTTGGATCCGGGTACGTCCGAAGCGGCTCGGCATTGCCCCTCCAGCATTGGATTCGGGTGGGTTGACGACCATTCGGTCGACAGGATATTATCATGACCTTGTGACAATAAGCAACAAGCACTCCCGTGGAGATGCTCATGGCCGATCAGGGCAGCCGATCCGACCTTCCCGGACCGAACTCGAGCGAGTCAACCGAAGCCGAGTCCCCTGACCGACGACAGTTCCTCGAGACCGCCTCCCGGACCGCGATGGTGGCCGGCGTAGTGGGCGGGTACGGGGGCTTCGCACTGATCGCCGGCAAGTATCTGTATCCCGCGACGACCGGCGAGGTGATGTGGCAGTTCGTCACTGAGGTCGAGGGGGTCGATGTCGGAGAATCGATCCGCTACCGGGGTCCCTCCGGCGAGATGATCAACATCACGCGGATGCAACGCGAGGGCACGGCGGACGACTTCATCGCACTCTCCAGCACCTGCCCGCACCTGGGCTGCCAGGTCCGCTGGGAAGGACAGAACGACCGCTTCTTCTGCCCCTGTCACAACGGAGTGTTCGATCCGTCGGGGCGAGGAATCGGGGGCCCGCCGGGCGATGCCGGACAGTCACTCCCGCGCTACGAATTGCGGGTAGAGAAGGATCTGCTGCACATCGCGGTCCCGCCGCCCCGGTTCGCCTCCGCACAGGACCGATCGGGAATCGTGACGGCTGACGAGGGAGTCGTCGGACCCGGCCACGATCCCTGCCTCGGCTGTGGCGACGATACTTCCGTATCTGACGGCGACGAGGAGCTGGTCTGATGAGCGTAGCCAGCTGGTTCGGGGAACGCCTCCCGGTCTCCGGCCGCCAGTTCCAGGAGATGACCAACGAACCGGTCCCATATCACCTCAAACGCTGGTGGTTCGCGCTCGGGGGCACGCCGGCATACCTGTTCATCGTCCAGATCGCCACGGGCATCCTGCTCGCGTTCTACTACGAGTCCTCGCCGTCCACCGCCTACCAGTCCGTCGAGCACATTACCAACAGTGTCTCGTTCGGCTGGTATATCCGCTCGGTGCACAAGTGGGCGGCCACCCTGATGATCGTCGCCGTGATCCTGCACCAGATGCGGGTGTTCTTCACCGGCGCATATCGGAATCCGCGTGAGATCAACTGGGTCGTGGGCATGTGCCTGCTCCTGTGCGTCCTGGGCACGGGATTCACGGGCTACAGCCTGGTCTACGAGCAGCTCAGCTTCTGGGGCGCGACGGTCGGCGCGAACATCTCCGACACGATCCCGTTCATCGGTGGGTTCATCAAGCGGATGATGCTCGCGGGGGACGCCTATAACCAGTCCACGCTGTCGCGGTTCTTCGTGCTGCACGCCGCGATCCTCCCCGTGACGATCGTGTTCCTCCTCGCCATGCACATCACGGTCATCCGCATGCAGGGGATCACCGAATTCCAGTTCAAGGACGAGGATGACGGCAGCGCACGGACATTCAACTTCTTCCCGGACCACCTGTACACCGAGCTGATCATCGGACTCGTGCTGATGATCGTTCTCAGCGCCCTGGCGACAATCCTCCCGGCAACGCTCGGACCGGAGGCCAATCCGCTGCAGACGCCGGAAGTGATCAAGCCGGAGTGGTTCTTCTACGTCGCATTCCGCTGGCTCAAGCTGTTCACCGGCACCGCCGCGGTGCTCAGCATGGGCTTCATCGTATTCGTGATGTTCGCCTGGCCGTGGATCGACAACTGGATCCGGAAGCATACCCGGTTCCAGGAGGCCAGCGTGTGGATCGGAATCCTCGGGGTGGTGACCATCATCGGTCTGACCCTGTGGGAAGCCTTTGCCCGTCACTGAGGATCACAGATGACTCTCGAGACCAAGCGCATCGTTATCGCCACCCTCGGTGGCCTGTTCCTGCTCTCGCTCGTGCTCGTCCAGTGGATGGAAACGGCACGCAAGGCGGAGGAGGCCGGAATTCGAGCCCCGCACGTCTCGGTGCCCGCCTCGTCGCGAGAGTGCGTCGACTGCCATGCCGAGGAAAATCCCGGCATCGTGTCGCACTGGGAGGGCAGCACACACGCCGAAAAAGGCGTCGGCTGCGTCGAGTGCCACAAGGCCGAGATCAAAGAAGCCGACAGTTACCTGCACCACGGCGAGCAGATCGCCACCATTGTCACTCCGCGGGACTGCGCGCGCTGCCATGACAACGAGGCGAACGAGTTCGCGCTCAGCCACCATTCGTCGGCGGGCAACATCCTCGCGTCGCTGGACAACTTCCTCGCCGAGACGGTCGAGGGGTCCCGGCTCGACTTCAACCCGCACTCACCAACGCCGGGCAAGGCCGTGGACATGGTGAGCGGAATGGCGAGTGCCAACTCCGGCTGCCGGCAGTGTCACGGTGCAAAGGTCGCTCTGGAGTCCACGGACGGCGGAGTGATCACCGTGGACGACCTGGCGCCTGACACGGACGGCTTTCCGACGAATCTCGACGCCGTCGCCCGCATCATGCGCGACGACAAGGGGAAGCCGGTCATCTCGGCGGCCACGTGGCCCAACTCCGGCATCGGTCGGTTGAACCTCGACGGAACGCGCGGCTCGTGCTCGGCGTGTCACAGCCGGCACGATTTCTCCCCCCGTCGGGCCCGGCAGCCGGAAAACTGCGGCAAGTGTCACCTCGGCCCGGACCATCCGCAGAAGGAGATCTACGAGGAGTCGAAGCACGGCATCGCCTTCCGCGATCTCAAGGACGACATGAATCTCGACGCCGAGAGATGGATTCTAGGTCTCGACTACGCTGCCGCGCCGACCTGCGCGACATGCCACATGTCCGGGAATATCAGGAATGGCGGCAGGATCACGCACGACCCCGGCGAGCGGATTTCGTGGACCAACCGTCCGCCGGTCAGCCGGGTGATGGACACCGACATCAATCACGCGATCGTCACCGAAACCGATCCGGAGTTGCGGCGGTCGCTGATCCACGACACGGCGAATCAGAAGCGAGACCGGATGAAGCAGGTGTGCTCGAACTGCCACACGGACAGCTACGTCAACTCGTTCTACAAGCAGTACGACGCCCTCGTGATTCTGTTCAACGAGAAGTTCGCCAAGCCCGGACTCGCGATCATGGGCGCCCTGCAGGCCAACGGCCTGCGCACACCGACGAACTTCGACGAGGAGATCGAGTGGACCTGGTTCTACCTGTGGCACCACGAGGGGCGCAGGGCCCGGCACGGCGCGTCGATGATGGCGCCCGACTATACGCACTGGCACGGGATGTACGAAGTCGCTGAGCGCTTCTACATGGAGCTCATCCCGCAGGCCCGCGAGATCGTCGAACATGCTCGTGAGATCGGCCTGGGGGCCCAGGCGGCGGCGGTCGAGCGGGTGATCGACGAGATCCTCCAGCGGCCCGAGCACATCTGGTTCGAGGAGGGAGCCGAAGAGGCAGCCGCACTGATCCGCGAGGAGATGGACCGCCGCTACGGTGGCGCTGAGCAGAACTAGAGGAGCAGCGGCGATGAGACGCAGACATTTCCTACAGACCGTCGGTGCCGGAACGGCCGGTTTCGCCGCGTACTCGTGCGCGGACCAGGAGCAGGCCGAGCGCCTCGCGGCCAGTGAGAACGGGATCTCCGAGGCCGGCCTGACGTGGTCCAAGGCCCCGTGCCGATATTGCGGCACTGGCTGCGGTGTCGAGGTCGGTGTGCGGGACGGCAAGGTCGTCACCGTTCGTGGAGACAAGAAGAGTCCGGTGAACCGCGGGCTCCTGTGCGTGAAGGGCTATCACCTGCCGGGAATGCTGTATGGCGAGGACCGGCTCAAGTACCCGATGCTGCGCGACGGAAGCGGCTGGAAACAGATCTCCTGGGACGAGGCGCTCGACCTGATCGCTTCGAAATACCAGGAAGCGCTGGACGAGAGCGGCCCGGACTCGGTCGCGATCTACGGCTCCGGTCAGTGGACGGTGTTCGACGGGTACGCCGCCTCCAAGTGGTTCCGGGCCGGGCTGAAGTCGAACAACGTCGAGCCCAATGCCCGCCTGTGCATGGCGTCGGCCGTGACCGGCTTCATGACGCAGTTCCAGAGCGACGAGCCAATGGGCTGCTACGAGGACTTCGAAGCCGGCGACGACTTCGTCCTCTGGGGCAATAACATGGCCGAGATGCACCCGGTGCTGTTCTCGCGCATCCTGGCCAACAAGCGCAAGAACCCGGGCGTCCGGATCGTGGATATCGCCACCCGTCGCACGCCGACGACGGCTTACGCGGATATGTACGTGGAGTTCATCCCGGGCAGCGATCTCGCCCTGGCCAACGGCATCCTCCACCTGCTGGTGCGGGACAGGATGATCAACCAGTCCTTCCTGCGCGAGAACGTGATCTTCAAGCGTGGGATCGAAGACATCGAGCAGATCGGGTTCGGGAGCTGGGGAGAGGATGGCCTCGGCCTGGACCCGTCCGACGGCCCGGCAGAGCACTACCGGTTCAAAGACAAGGGACGCGACGCTTCTCTGGCCGAGCTCGAGGAGTTCCTCGCCGACTACACCCCTGAGCGGGTAAGCGAGATCTCGGGCGTTCCCGTCGGCCAGATCGAGGCGCTGGCGAAGATTTACGGCGACCAGGGACGCGGCACGGTCAGCACCTGGTGCATGGGCGTGAATCAGCACAGCCGCGGCACCTGGATGAACAACCTGATCACCGACCTGCATCTGATCACCGGGAAGATCAGTCGGCCGGGCGCCAACCCGTTCAGTCTCACGGGCCAGCCGTCCGCCTGTGGCACCGTGCGCGAGGTCGGAACCCTGGCGCACCGCCTGCCGGCAGACATGGTCGTGATGAACCCGGACCACAGGGCGAAGGCGGAGGAGATCTGGGGCGTGCCGTCAGGTACGATCCCACCGAAGCCCGGCCTCCACACGATGGACATGTTCCGGGCGTTCATGCGCGGCGAGGTGAAGGTGATGTGGACGCAGACCACGAACCCGTGGGTCAGCATCCCCAACCTGAGCCGGATCGAGCGCGAGCCCGGTGACGGTCGTTTCCTCATCGTGAGCGACATCTATCCGACCCCCACGACCGAGGTCGCGGACCTGGTCCTGCCCACGGCCGCGTGGGTGGAACGCGAGGGCGTGTTCGGTAATACCGAGCGCCGCACCCAGCATTGGCACAAGGCAGTGGATCCGCCCGGCGAGGCGACCGAGGACGCCTGGCAGATCGTAGAGGTTGCCAAACGAATGGGGATGGGGCACCTGTTCCCGTGGGAAGGCGACTGGCACAAGCCGATGTACGAGGAATACCGCAGCTTCACCCTCGGGCTCGGAAAGGACGTCGCCTCGTACGAGCAGTTGGAACAGACTCGCGGCATGATCTGGCCGGTGGTGGATGGCGTCGAAACCCGCTATCGGTACGCCGCGGGTTACGACCCGTACGTAAAGAAGGAGCGGGGCGTCCACTTCTACAAAGCCAAGGACTACGGAGAGAAGGCCGCGTTCTGGATCCGCCCGTATCACCGGCCCGCGGAGATGCCGGACGAGGAGTATCCGTTCTGGCTATGCACCGGCCGCGTGCTCGAGCACTGGCATACGGGCTCGATGACGCGTCGCGTGAAGCAGCTGCACCAGGCGGTGAGCGAGGGCTACGTGGAGATGAACCGCGTGGACGCCCAGCGACTCGGGATCGGGCCGGGACAGATGGTCCGCGTCGTGAGCCGACGGGGCGAGCTCGAGCTTCCGGCGATGGTGGATGGTCGGGGCGAGCCGCCGCCGGGCTCCGTGTTCATTCCGTTCTTCGACGAGTCGCGGCGTCCGAACTTCTTGACACTCGATGCGATGGACAACATCTCCAAGGAACCGGATTACAAGAAATGCGCGGTTCGACTGGAGCGTGCGTAATGCGCATCCCGGTGAGGCTGATCGGCCTCGCTGCGCTCATAGCGGCGGGCTGCGCCGATACGGGCAAGGTCAGGGTTCCGGACCAGGAGGGGGCGCTCAAGTCCACGGCCGCCGTCCGGGCCGACAGGCGGGCCTACGATGGCGCGCCGCCCACGATCCCGCACGATCAATTCGGCGCCGACTGCAGCAACTGTCACAACGAGCGCGGACGGTCCGTGTCGGGCGTGGGGTTCGCGCCCGCCTCACCGCACGACGGGACGCAGTACGCCGGCGGGACGATTCGCTGCCGGCAGTGCCACGTGTTCCACACGACGGACGAAGTGTTCGTGGTCAGTTCGTTCGAGGGGATCCCCCAGGATCTCGCCGCCGGTGACCGTGCCACGCCCGGGGCCCCACCGAGGATTCCGCACCGGGTCCTGATGCGCGAGAACTGCGCGGCGTGCCACGATGGTCCCGGAGCGCGGGAAGGGATCCGGACGGATCATCCTGAGCGCACCCGTTGCCGGCAGTGCCACGTACCGATCACGGCGGTTAGTGAATTCACCAGCGAACCGGGGAAGTAATCATGTCCGGACTTCCGGATGTCATCGAGCTGGGCCTGGAGGAAGAAGCGACGCGCCTGTGGGAAGGCGCGAAGTCAGCCCGAGATGAGGCCGACGGAGACATCGTAGCGCTTTGCGAGTCCCTCGACCTGGGACTGCACGCGGCCGAAATTTTCGTCATCAGCCTGCTTCAGCCTGTTCGCGACCGGTTCCCAGCCACCATCGGCCTGCAGCTCGAGCTTCCGACCCCCGAGGTGGATCCGCTCCGCGACGGCATGACCATTCCGCACGCGCTGCAGTTTCATGACCTCGTGGACCTGCTCAGCGGCGAGGATCTCGAGTGCGTAAGCCCGGGCATGCACCGCGGCTGGGAGGACCGCCGATTCTCCTGTCGCCGGTCCCGGGTCACGGCGCAGTCGGCGATCGGCGTGACGCTGGATCCCTCCGACCAGTCCGACCTGCTGCTGCTCGCGGCCTACCGCAACCGGCTGTTCCGCTATCCGCCTCCCGTGCGCATCGTTCCAGGCGAGATCACCGCCGCGTACGGGGCCCTCGACAGACTGGTCGAGGGTCTCATCGGCGCACAGAGCCAGGAATCGGAGTAGGACTTGCTCTCGAGAACGCAGGAGTACGCGCTACGGGCGGCCGTGTTTCTCGGGCGCAGCTACGGTGAAGGGCCTCTGCGGACATCGGAGCTGGCGAAGCGGACTGGCATCCCGCGCAACTACCTGTCGAAGGTCCTGCACCAGATGGCTCGCAATGGACTCGTGGACTCCGAGCGCGGCCGACACGGAGGCGTTGCGCTCAGCCGTGATCCCGCAAAAGTGACGCTCCAGGAGATCATCGTCCCGTTCCAGCCCGCCCACGAACCGAAACGCTGCGTGCTCGGTCGCCCGGAGTGCTCGGACGAGTTTCCGTGTGGCGCTCACGAGAGCTGGAAGAAGATCAAGGAGCAGACAGAGGCGTTCTTCGAGACGACCTCGATCGCCGACGTGATGGCGGAGACGCCGCTTCCGAAGACAGCCCCCGTCAGTACCGCAGGAAGTAGTACGCCGCCATCAGGATGATTACCGAGGCATACCCGAGCGGGAACAGCCATCTGCACGTCCGGTCGATCCGGTTCCCGAGCGTCTGGTCCCCGCGCCTGTCGATCGCTCCGACGGTGAGATTGACGACCACCCCGCCCACGAGCGTCAGGTAGGTGATGAGCATGAAACTGCTGAGGATCGTGAAGTAGGGAATCCGCGGGAGCATGTCGGACACGACGATCTGAAATGCCACGACCGTGAGGATTCCGATGAACGAGATGTCCATCCGGTCCCCCAGCGATTCCGAGTCCATCCAGAACACCGACCAGCTCAATGCCACCAGGATGAGCAGGGGAAGCACGATTACACGGAGCAGGAATCCCGAGGCACGGTCGATCGGAAACTGAAAGGCCACGGCCGATATGGTTTCTTCACGACCCGAAGAAAACTCCGCTCGATATTGTCGGTCCTCCGCCGTGAGCGACTCTATTTTCCACTGGTTCACGCTGATGCCTTCACCGGCCCCGGTCCGGTCCGGATCCGCCGTGAGCAGAACCTCGGATGTGTCGAAGCCCAGGACCTCGAACACGAGTTCGAACCGTTGCCGGTCGAATGGAATCCGGCGCAGGTCCATCTCCACCTCGGCGACTGCCTGCAGCTCTTCCACGTAGGTAATGCTGCCGTCCGGCAGGATGCGGAGGAGTACCGCCTGCCGCTCATAGTGGCCCGACTCGTTCCGCAGATACAGCTGGGGCCACCAGCCCGTGGCCAGCTCCGAGAACTGATAGTTGCCCTGGTAGACCTTCTCCTTCGTTCCTGCTTCGACCGGATCGAAGCGCTGCCGCTCGTCGTGCCAGCGAAGCGTGAGTACCCCTTCGATTTCAATCGTCTTCTGCTCATCGTCGACCTCGACGATATCGGTCAGGTAGAAGCCCACACTGACCGGGACGGGCCGCTCCGTTTCCGGCGGCCCGAGCAGACGCACCTGGGCAAGACCGGTCGCCGGGCTGAGCACCAGTAACAGGCCGGCCACGGCGAGAATCCGACAGCGGTATCGGTCAGCAATCATTTAGATGATATCCTTGATCATACCGGTTCACGTCCGTGAATCGTCAAATCAAATTCACCGATCCGACAACTTACTGTCACGCACCACAACTCCGAACAGCATGACCGAAATCGAAAAGCGCCCGGCCATCCCTGACCGGGCGCTTCCCTGTTGCTGCATGTGATTAGGCCCGCAACTTCGCGCGCCCGTTAATCGCCGATCAGTTCACCATCGCGATCGGCTCGGCTACCAGGTCTTCCGTCAACACCCTGACATTGCCGAAGCCCAGCTCGCGGATCTTCTCTTCGATCTCGGCTCGATCTCCGACCACTACCCACACCATCCGGTCCGGGTC
>PVMK01116895.1_pt1 | contig 15736 bp, 15 predicted proteins | sample 1853481 | NCBI WGS metagenome assembly PVMK01 (sample SAMN08533507, study PRJNA380276) | Marine sediment metagenome, whole genome shotgun sequencing project.
GGTGGTTCGAGTCCACTCACCGGCACCATGAAATCAAATAGTTACGCGAACCCTGCCCGCATCTCAAAGCCCGTGTAGACGCTATGTAGACGGCTGCAGGTCACCTCCGTCGCCCATAAATCATATTCGCAGACGGCAATTCACGACCCTCTGAAGCCCTTCGAGCTCGGTCGCTCCAATGTCTGCCTCTGGAAAATTGAACAATTAACTTTTGTCGCGGTGCGTCTCAGAAGTAGATGCCCCCGGCCCAATAGCATCCAATGTCTCTGCCGCGGCCCTACCTCCGTTCACGTCCGAATCCTACGGCGCTTCCCCCATGGCGGGTACGGCCGCCCCCGCGTCTGGCCCGATAAAACCCGACGCCTCCACCGCCGCCTTCGTAAGCTCCCCCCTTCGTCCGAGGAATCAGGTTTCTTTTCCTGCTAGCTGCTGTTTGATACCGGCCTACGCACTCAAGCGCTTAATGACGGTTCCTTAGCCGTGTCCGTCCGCGCCAGCCTTAACAGACGAATAGGAATGGACGATTTCGGAGTCCTCAATAAGATAGTTAGAGTTACCAAGACTGCCGGGGAATTCAATGGCACGTATCTTTGGAAATGTTGCAGGTGCTGAGCCAGGTAAAGTCTTCGCTTCACGTGCTGAACTAGCGGCCGCGGATGTCCACCGCCCTCGCCAAGCAGCGATTTCCGGGTCTGTTCCCGATGGTGCAGACTCAATTGTTGTCTCGGGCGGCTACGAAGACGACGAGAACCGCGGGCCGTTCGCTGAAGCCCACCTCATGCTGGCCGTAGGTGCTGTATTGTGCCGGTTGTTCATCCGTCATGCTTGCTTTCCCTGCGGCTGACAATTTTCCCACGGTCATCGCTGACGAATTCAATCGTTGCGCATGTTCACCGTGTTCAGGTAATCGACGCATCGATCGACGGACTCCACATCGCCGAACTTCGCGTCGATGTCGAACAGGTTCCAATCGACCGCGCCGGGAATGCGATCGCCGATGCATTCCTTCACGGCAATCGGACGGAAACCGTCCGCCAAGCCGTCACAGATCGTCTGGCGCACACAGGCCGTTGCCGTCACGCCCGTCACCAGAATGGTATCGATGCCGGAGGCGTGCAAATAACTGGCGAGATAGGTGCCGTGGAAGGCGCTGGCCTGTTTTTTTATCAATACATGCTCGCCTTCGAGCGGCGCGATGCGGGAATCGATGGCCCAGAGTTCGGGTTTGCTTTGATCAACGGCCTCGACGGGGATCTTGTGGTGCCACAACCCCATATCCGTATGTGGGTTCTCGCGATCGGTGATCTGGTAACAAGTCGTTACGTGAACCACCAGATGATTGTTCGCCCGACAGGCCTCCAGCAGCCTTTGGACGCCGGGGATGATCTGATCGTCGATATCTTCGCAGGTAAAGGGGTTCCCCGGACGGGTCCAGGCGTTCGCAAGGTCGACATTGACCAGCGCCGGTTTGCGCCCGAACCCGATGCGGCGCTGAAACCCCCTCAATTGATAGAGTTTGGTCGCCACACGGAAGGCTTCCTCCAGTCTCTGTTTGAGTTCCGTTACATCGTCTGACATCTGATCTTCCCTCGTCGGCGACCCGACATTACGGCCCCCAGACCTCGTCCAGCAACCGCAACCAGTTGAGGCCGAGGATGTTGCGTATTCGCGTCTCCGTCCAACCGGCCCGTTCCATGGCCGCCGTCAGGTTCGGAAAGTCGCCGATTGTCGAAAATCCATCGGGAAATTTGATCTCGCCGAATTCAGTGAGGGTGCGCGCATAACCTTTATCCTGGGTGATCCATTTAAAAAACGGATCGCCATGGCCCTGGGTGAAATCGGTGCCGATGCCGATCCGATCCTCACCGGCGATATCAATGATGTAGTCGATGGCCTCAATGTAATCGTCGACGGTCGACTCTCCGCCGCGCCTGAGGAACGGCGTGAACATGGTGACGCCGATGAAACCGCCATGATCGGCGATGAAACGCAGTTCCTCGTCTGATTTGTTGCGTGGATGCTCCTTCAAGCCCGCCGGCAGGCAGTGGGTGAAGGCGACCGGCTTCCCGGAGGCCACGATGACGTCGCGCGAGGTGACGGAGCCAACGTGACTGAGGTCGCACAGCATGCCCACCCGGTTCATTTCCGCGACCACTTCGTGACCGAAATCCGACAAGCCCGAATCCGTCGACTCATAGCAACCGCTGCCGACCAGGTTCTGAGTGTTATAGGTGATCTGAGCGACTCCGATGCCCGCGTCCTTGAAAATTTCAATAAATTCAAGGCGGTCCTCGAAGGCGGATGTATTCTGGAATCCCAGGATCACGGCCGTCCTGCCTCGCTCCTTGGCGGTGCGGATATCGGCCACCGTTCGGGCCTTGACGATCAGATCGCCATGTTCCTGAAACCAACGATTCCATTGCCCGATATTGATCATGGTGTCGTGGAAGCCCTCCCACACGGAGCATGTGCAGTTGGCGGCCGTCAGACTGCCTTGACGCATATCCTCGAATACCTGGCGGCTCCAGTTGGACACGATCAGCCCGTCGAAAACGACGGCATCTTCATGCAACTCCAAGCCCTTCATGAAAATCCCCATTTCACAGCGGCTATCCGTTCACCCTGTCAGAGATATATGGTGCGCACGATTTCTTCGTGATTGCCTTCCAAGGACTTCACGAACCCGCCGTCGCTGACGACACCGTCACGCAAAATGATGAAACGGTCGGCCACCTTGAAGGCAAGAGAAAGGTTCTGTTCGACCATCAGCATGGTCGCCCCGTCATCCTTCAAGGCCTGGATGATGGTTCCAATCTCATTGATAAATTGCGGCGCCAACCCGCCGGACGGTTCGTCCAGCAATAGCAGCCGGGGCTTGGCCATCACGGCGCGGCCGATTGCCACCATCTGTTGCTCGCCACCGGAAAGCGTTCGGGCCAATTGGCCGCGCCGCTCACTGAGGCGCGGGAAGTAATTGAAGACGCGTTCCAGATATTCCGCTTCCTGATCACGGTTACGGATGGTGGCGCCGAGCCGTAGATTGTGCTCGACGGTCAGGCCGGGAAATAGGTCGCGTGCCTGCGATACCTGTATCACGCCGTGACGGTATATCTTGTGGGCCGGGTGCCCGGTAATGTCCGCGCCACCGAAAACAATTTTCCCGGCGCTCGGGGCAACGAAGCCGCTGATGGTGTTCAGCGAGGTCGATTTACCGCTACCGTTGGCGCCGAGAACAGCCACCACTTCGCCCTCGGAAATGCTGTAGTCTATGCCGCGAAGCACCTCTTTGGTCCCGTAGGACACATGCAGGCCGGCGACGCTCAGAAGCGCTTCATGCGTGCCCAAGGTAGGCCTCCAATACTTCGCGGTTCTGTCTGATCTCGTCGGGCGTACCCTCGGCGATAACCTCGCCGGAACTGAGGACGACGATGACATCGGAACCGGACATGACCAGGTCGATGACATGTTCGATCAGCATGATCCCAATGCCCTCTTCGCCGGCCAGGCGACGGATTATCTCCATCATACGGTCGCGCATGGGCGGTGACAGGCCGACGACCGGCTCATCGAGAAGCAACAGCGGCGGTTCGGTGGCCAATGTGCGGACGATCTCGACCATGCGTTGCTGTCCGCCGGAAAGATCCTTGACCGGTTGATCGGCGATGGCGCCCAGGTCCATAAGATCCAACAGGCGGCGCGCCCTTGCGATGCCCTCCCGCTCGGCCTCCCGAGCCTCGCCTAACCCCATGACGATTCCTAAGAAACTGCCGCCGATTTTCACGTGGAGGCCAGCCAGGACGTTTTCGAGGGCGGTCAGTTCAGGGAACAATCCGCCGTTCTGGAAGGTGCGGCGAACGCCCTTAATGGAAATCTCGTGTGGCGACAGGCCGTGGATCGGCGTGCCCTTGAAATAAATGCTGCCTTCGATCGACTCCACGTAACCGGATATGGCGTTGAAAAGGGTCGTTTTGCCGGCCCCATTGGGCCCGATGACGGCGCGCACTTCGCCAGCATGAGAATTGAAAGTCACTTTGGCTAGCGCCTGGAGGCCAGAAAAGTTGACCGAAACATCCCGCAGTTCGAGAATCGGCTCCATGGCTAATCCCTGTAGTACCGCTCTTGGAACACAGGCGAGACGCGGTAAAGCAGGCTGACCAAGCCCTTAGGCAGGAATAACAAGATCAGCACGATGACGATTCCGAAGAACAGCTCGTCCATGCCCGGGAACTGACGGAAATATTCCGGTAACGCGGTCAGGGCGATGGCGCCCAGCACGCTGCCGACGATGCTGCCCGTGCCGCCAACCAAGACCATTCCAAAATGGATAATGACTTCCGTCAGGCCAAAGGATTCCGGTAACACGCGTTCCGTCAGCACCGCGAACATGGCGCCGGCAATGCCGACGACGGAGCCACTCCAAACGAAGGCCAAGACGATATAACGCGCCGTATGAATGCCGAGGGACGCTGTCGCGGATTCGTTTTCCCGTATGGCGACGATGGCGCGCCCGATCTTCGAACGCATGAGATTGGATGTCGCCTTGACCACTATGACTGTCAGCAGCAGAAACACGTAGAACTTAGGTGATTCGGAATCGAGGGGGATCCAAAAAAAGCTGGCGCTCGGCATGAGCAGTCCATCGGAACCATCGGTGACCCTATCGCCGTGCAGATAGACCCACCGCATGAGTTCGCCGAAGGCTAAGGTAATGATGGCCAGGTAGTAGAGCCGGATTCCCCGCAGCGCCGTCACGCTGGTCAAGAACCCGGCAATCCCACCGACAACGGCCGAGGCCAATATGGCCAGCACATAGGGAACCCCGAAGTAGACCATCAGAATGGCCGTCGTATAGGAGCCAATCCCGAAAAATGCGGTGCTGACGAAGGCGAGCTGGCCCAGGTTGCCGATGATGAGATTGAACCCGACCGTGACAAGGGATATAGACGAGAATGGCGTTGACCACCCACAGCAGGTACTCGTTGGCGAAAAACGGTATGACCAAGGCGACGACGGGAATGAGATAATAGACCCGCCGCCATCGGGTCATGGAAAGTATGGACGGGTTCTCGGTCTCGCTCATGCCGTGACCCTCAGACACGGACCGTGACGGCCTTGCCGAACAGCCCGGTCGGGCGAATGACCAGCACCGCGACAATGACCAGGTAGGCAGTGATGTCGATTAAGGCCGTACTGACATAGAAGCCGAGATTCTGCTCGGCGACGCCCAATAGGAGGCCGCCGACGATAGCGCCGCCGAGCGACCCGAACCCGCCGAGCGTCATCGCCGCAAACCCGCGTATCAGGAACGTGGCGCCGAGATCGGGATAGAGCAGCGATATGGGTGCGATCAGGATTCCTCCTATTGCCCCCATGGCGAGGCCGACGCCCCACATGGACTGATGGAATGCCTGGACGTTGATGCCAACCAGCGTGGCCCCGCGCTCGGACTGATAGACCGCCTGAATCACGATGCCAATGGTTGTCCGATAGAAGATCAGGAAGAAAATTGTCAGCAATACCGCCACAATGGCGGAGATGAACAGGACGTCTCCCGTCACCACCAGCTCACCGATGAAAATGGGGTCGATATCGTAGACCCGTGGCATGGGAAAGACCTCGCGGCCCCAAAGGGTCCTAGCCCCACCCCTGAGAACGTAGCCCAAGGATATGCTCATCATGGCGAAGCCGATGTGGGGACCGGTCTTGATGGGATCGATGAAGCCGCGGCTGATTCCCATGCCCAAAAAGAACATGATCACGACCGCCAGAACGGCTGCCGGAACGTAGGGCAGGCCGAGATAAATCACCAACACGTAAACCGTGAAGGCGCCGGCCATGACGAAATCGCCATGCCCGAAATTGACGACGGTCGTCGCTCGATAGACGACGGTCATGGAAAGCGCGATCAAAGCATAGATAGCGCCTTGCGCCAGTCCGCTGATGGTTAGTTGAAGAAAATAGTACACTCGCTAAAAATAGCGTTCAAAACCCAAAATAGTCGGACCGTTCCAGACCCCCAGGCGCCTCTGCCAAGGGGGCGGAACGGCCCACACTATTTCATGAGTTCGTCAAATTACCAGGCCTTGCCCCAGGCCGACAGAACCGTCGGCTTGCCATCGACGAACCCGGCAACCGCCGACTTTTTGCAGCCGTGGCGGTCGGTCGGAGTCCAGGTAATGTCGCATGCCAAGATCCCCGTCTCCAATCCCCGAATATTTTCGAGGGCGGCGATAAACTTCGAACGCGTCAAATCGCGGCCCGCGGCATTCAGGGCCTTGACGGCGGCGACGCCGCTGGCCATGGAGACGGCACTGAATCCCGTGATCGTCTCATTCGGATAATATTTCAGGATGATATCGTTCCACTTTTTCATCTTCGGGCCGTCCACCTTGTCGACGAAGGCGTGCAGCACGTAATAATCCTTCACCGCGTCGGGATCACCCAGGCGCTCCAAGGTGTTCTCCAAATCCGTGCCGGCGGTTCCCATGACTGGAATTCTGACACCATACTTCTTGGCGTCGCGCAGGAAAATCACGGTTTCGGCTTCGTAAAGGCAACCAAGAATGAAGTCCGGCTTGGCCTGCTTCAGCTTCAGCACTTGCGCCGTGGCATCGGTCTGGCCGCGCTCGAGGGCGAGTTCCTGGATTATTTCGCCGCCGGCTGCCTTGATAGCCTCGATGGCGGGATCGCAGTACGCCTTGGCCCAATCGTTGGTATGGGTGACCATCGCGACCCGCTTGACGCCGGGCTTGCTCATGACGAACTTGCCCATGGTGGAGCCGTAAGCCGGGCCCGCCGGAACGCCGTGGAAGATGCTCTTTTTCTCGTTCACCGGCATCGAGATTTTAGGGTTGACGGCATGGGCAATGATCCACGGTATGCCGGTCGGCGCCACGGTCGGCTTGACCGCCATGGCGACGCCGCTGCACGAGTTGCCGTGCAAATAAAACACCTCGTCCTGGTGGATGAGCTTCTTGGCCGCGGCGATCCCCTTGGCCGGCGCGCAGGCGGTGTCCTCTTGGACGATATCGAACTTGCGCCCATTGATCCCGCCCTGGTCGTTGATGTGCTTGAAGTAGGCCATGAGCCCGATTTGCGTCTTGCTATAGCTCGATGCATTGCCGGTGAACGGTCCCATGACGCCGACCTTGATGGTGGTGTCCGTCAAGCCGGTGGTCTCATCGGCGCTGGCCGCACCGACCATCGAAAGCACGCCCAAGGCGGCCATCGCTGACAGATATTTTTTGGTTCTATGTTTCACAATTCCTCTCCTGGTTTCGTACGGTCTCTGGATTATTATTCGGCGCCGTGATGGGTCAAGGATTTACGCTAATTCGGCAACGTTACCCCCTCCCCAGCTAGTGGATCCGTTTTCTGATCCGCCACGGATAGTATACGAAACCCGTTGATTTATGAACTATTTTGTCCCCGTTTGACGTCATCGAATCATTCGGAGGTCGCTGGGGAACGGAGGTCGTATTCGTAGACTTCCGCCGCGGTCTCCTCGCTGATCTTGCCGTCACGGACATCCGCCAACACCCGTTGGCGGGGCCGCCTCGAGGGGTCGCCATATCCGCCACCGCCTGCCGTCTCAATGATCAGCCGGTCGTTTTCCCGCAGTTCCGTCACGATCTTCGAGGGAATGACCTCCTCCGTACCCGACGCGCGTCTGATGACCGAGTAGGATCGGGCGCCTTCCAGCCCGCCCTGGCACCCTCTGGCCGCACAAAAGTGACGTTCGCCGCGATGGGTGAGCTTGATCTCACCCTCCAGGACTTGGTACTCGCGGTAGACGCCGAGCCCACCGCGAAATTCACCGGGCCCACCGGAATCCCTACGCAGGGCGAACCGGTGGACGCGGATCGGCGCCGCCAATTCCAGCGCCTCGACCGGCAGATTCATGCAGTTGGAAACGTCCGTCTCGATAACATCGACGCCGTCGGAATCGATCCCGGCCCCGCTGCCGCTGGCGATCAGCTCACCGACGACAAAACGCCGCCCTTCCGAGTGCCGGCCACCGAATTGAAGAATCAACATTTCGCTGGCGGAATCCGCCGTCACCTTCTCAGGCAGAACCTTCTGGAAGGCGCTGACCATGCATCCGGCGATGCGCTTGATGGTCGAGGTCCTGGCATTGACCGGCGCCGGCTCGGTGGGATTGACGATGGACCCGACCGGGAGTTTCATATGAATGGGCCGGAAACATCCACCATTTGTCGGAATATCGGATCCGGTCAGAACACGCACGGCGAAGCATGCCGCCGACAAGGATCCGGAGGGCACGCAGTTAAACGGGCCGTCGACCTGCTCGCTGGATTGGTCGAGATCGAATGTGATTTCGCCATCGCCGATGATCGCCGTGACCGAAATCCGAATTCGTTGGTCGATGTTGATGCCGTCGTTGTCCAGGTAATCCGTGTATCGGTATTCGCCGGATGGAATTCGGCCGAGCGCATCGCGCGTCATGATCTCTGAGCGATCGAGCAAGGAATCGAATACCGCCAACAGAAACTCATGACCATAACCGGCGCATAGTCCCTGAAGTCGTCTCCGGCCCACGTTGCAAGCTGCGATCTGGGAGTTGATGTCGCCCCTGAACTCGTCAGGCAGGCGCACGTTCAACTGGAGAATCTCCATCAGGTTTCCGTCGATCCGTCCTGCCAAACCCAATTTGAGCGGCGGGATCCGAATGCCTTCTTGGAAAATTTCCGTGGCGTTGGTCGGCACCGATCCCGGTGTCATGCCGCCAACGTCTTGGTGGTGCACCATGGCGGCGCTCAGTCCCAAGGCACGGCCGTCCGCAAAAATTGGCATGACGAGAGCGATATCGGGCAGATGGGTGCCGCCCAGGTAGGGGTCGTTCATGATGAAAATGTCGCCGTCGACCAGGGTCTCGACCGGATTGCGTTTTAGAATCGCACCAACGATGGGAATCAGCGTGCCGAGATGGATCGGAATTGCGATGGACTGGGCCAGGGTTTCGCCGTCCAGCGTGAACAGGCTGGCCGAGGCATCCAGGCCCTCCTTGACGATCGGTGAAAAAGCGCTCCGCAACAGAGAGTGCTGCATTTCATTGGCGATGCCTTCCAGCTTATGGCGGATGACCTCGACGGTGATGGGATCCAGTTCGCTCGATATTCCATGGTCCATGGCGCGGTGCTCCCTGGCAGCCGTCAGGAGGGTGCTGTTTTTTCGACGATTAGGTCGCCCGAATCCTGAACGATGGCGCGCCATTCCATCGAAACGATTGTCGTCGTGTCCGGTTGCTCGATGATGGCCGGGCCGTCAATCCGTTCCGCCGGGGCCAGGCGTTCGCGTTGGTAGATGGCCGTTTTCCGGGGTCCATCGGCGTTTGCGAAAAGCACCGAGCGGTGTCCCTTTCGGCTGTCCGGGCAATCGGTGCCGTACCCATCGACGCCGAGGCCTTCGCCGCGGCCGATCGAATGGACACTCCGCAGGTTGACGATCTTCACGGGCGCGTCCGTGGCATGTCCGTGAACCCGATCATGGACGATCTTGAAATCCCGGTACAGGCGGTCGAGCGGTGCCGTGTCATCCAGATGGAGCCGGACCTCCAGATGGTAGGATTGGCCGATATAGCAGACGTCCGCCAGATGGCGGATCTCCGTGTCGGACGTCGAGACACCTTCCGCTTCCATCAGTTGGTGACACCGCGTATCGAGATTCTCAAGCGCGGCGCCGACGACGATCGGCGATAAATCCACTAAATCGCGCTGTAGGGACATGGTGACCTCGTGTTCGATGGGAGCCATCAACAGGCCCATGGCCGACAACACGCCCGGATTTACCGGAACGATAATATTGGTGATCCCCAACTCGTCGGCCAGCGCGGTTGCATGGACGGGGCCGGCGCCACCCAGCGCAACCAAGGCGAAGCGGCGAGGGTCGTAACCGCGCTGCATGGAGACCAGCCGAATTGCCTCCGCCATTTGCGCGTTGACGACGCGATGAATTCCCTGCGCGGCCCGTTCGACGGAGAACCCCAGCGGCTCGGCGATTGAGCTTTTTATGACGCCGAAAGCACGCTCTGGATCGAGATCGACCGACCCGCCCGCGAAATATTCAGGATTGATATAACCCAGGACGACGGATGCGTCGGTGACCGTCGCCCGGTCGCCGCCGCGCCCGTAACACGCCGGGCCGGGATCGGCGCCAGCGGACCCCGGTCCCACGCGCAGGCCGCCGGCAGCATCCAACCAAGCGAGACTGCCGCCACCGGCACCAATGGAATTGACGTCGACCATGTTGACCCGAACGGGATACCCCTCGATCTCGCCCTCGGAGCGCAGAGTCGGTCGGCCGCTGTTGATGAGGGCGATATCGCTGCTGGTTCCGCCAATGTCGACACTGATCAAGTCGCCCCTGTCCAACCCTTTGCCGACCTCGGCGGCCCCGACGACCCCAGCCGCCGGCCCGGACAATAAAAGCCGTACAGGACGCTGGCGCGCCACCGAGACGGCCGATATTCCGCCCCGCGACTGCATTATCTTCGGTTCGTTGTCGACGCCGGCCGCGTTCAGTTCGTATTCAAAACGGCCCAAATAACTGTCGACGACCGGCTTCACGTAGGCGTCGAAGGCGGTAACGACCGTTCGTTCGTATTCACGGAATGTGGGGTCAATCTCGCTGGAGATGGAAATCTTCAGCTCGGGAAATTCGGCGGCCACGATTTCGCGGGCGCGGGTTTCATGGGCCGGGTGGAGGAAAGAAAAAAGAAAACAGATGGCGATGGAATCAACGCCCTCGTCAACCAGTTCCCGGACGGCGACGCGGACGGAGTCTTCATCAAGTGAAACGAGGACCGACCCGTCGCTGGCAACGCGTTCGATGACTCCCTTGCGACGCCGGCCGGGCGCAAGGAACACCGGGGTTTCCGCCGTCGATATGACTTCATAGAGATGCCGACGCATTTGCCGGCCAATCTCGATCACATCGGAGAACCCTTCCGTCGCCAGCAATCCGACGCATCCGCCTTTTCGCTCGATCAACGCGTTGGTTGCAACCGTCGTCCCATGTGCGAAAAGCTCAACGTCGGATGGCGGGATATTCCACTGGCGCTCCAGATGGGCGACGGCTTCCAGAATGGCCACGCTCGGGTCTGATGGCGTACTCGGAATCTTGGCAACGCCGACCGGCCGGCCGTCGCGAAAACACACGATGTCGGTGAACGTCCCACCGGCATCGATTCCGACCTCGATTCTGGAGTTCGTCACCGCGTCCATCTCTGATCATCTACCGTCAGGCTGTCATCCACAAGTTTCACTATACTCATATTTCTACCGCCGGCAGAAGGATTTGCGGCTCCAGCCAATCAGGGCGAACTCGGTTCGCTCCTGTTGATGCCGCCAAACGCCTTGGCCGTTGAGCCGCCGTTTATGGCCAATCCGGACAATCAACGGGCACTTGGTTTTCTCGGAGACAAAGTCCGCGCGCAAGTTTAAGGTCGTTAAAATGCGCTCGCAGTTGGTCGTTACGGCGCAAAATAAATTAAAGATTTGCGAGGGGACATGTCATCTGACGAACTTTGGCGAATGAGCGCGACAGACGTTGTTGCCGCTCTCAAACGGAGCGAGGTCAGCTCCACGGAGCTTATTGAAGCGGCAATCAATCGGATTGAGGCAGTGGACGACAAAGTCAACGCGCTGCCCATACGCTGTTTCGAGAGGGCTTTCGAACAGGCCAAGGCCATTGAGGCAAATGGACCCGGCGAAGACCCCAAGACCCTCATTGGGCTTCCGATAGCGGTCAAGGACTATAACGACGTCAGCGGTGTCGGGACGACCTACGGCTCGCCGATTTATGCTGACAACGTGCCTGATAAGTCGGATGCCACCGTGGCAACCCTTGAGACCCGGGGCGCCATACCCATCGCCAAATCCAACGTGCCTGAATGGGCTGGTGGACACACCTTCAATCCGGTTCATGGCATTACCCGGAATCCGTGGAAAACAAGCCACAGCGCCGGAGGGTCCTCGGGCGGTTCGGCGGCGGCGCTTGCGAGTGGCCAGGTATGGCTGGCGACCGGCAATGACTTGGGTGGCAGTTTGAGGACACCGGCGGGGTTTAACGGGGTGGTTGGCCTGAGGCCGGGTCCCGGCGTGGTGCCGCGCGGGGAAAGGCACCCGGCCTTTGATACCCTTTGGGTCGAAGGCCCCCTGGGCCGGTCCGTCGCCGATGTGGCGCTGATGCTGGACGCCGGTGCGGGGCACGTATCCACCGATCCGATTTCGTTCGAATCCAAGATTGAATCCTATGCTGATTTGCTCAAGGCAGCGGAGATGCCGAAACGAGTTGCCTTTAGTGTGGACCTGGGCATCGTGCCCGTGGCGAAGGAAATCGCCGACGTCACATCGGCCGCCGCCCGGCAACTGGCTGGTGCCGCCATTGACGTGACAGACGATATCCCGGCATTCGCTGGCGTGCTCGATGCATTCCGTACCCTCAGATCCGTATTACTCGGCACGATGATGGGAGAACTCCTTGAAACACACCGTGACCAGATCGCGGATGATATCGTGGACAACGTCGAGCGTGGTTTCGCGGTCACTCCTCAAGACCTGTTTGAGGCTGAACGGGTGCGATGGCAGCTCGCCCACCGTATTGCCGCATTCTTTGAAACCCATGACTTTCTGTTGTGCCCGTCCGCCTCGATCCCTCCCTTTCCGGTCGAACAGCAGTACGTGACCGAGATCGACGGCCAACCGTGCGAAACCTATATCGACTGGTTTGCCGTTACCTTTGCGCTCACCATGACGTCCTGCCCGGTAATCAGCATCCCCTGTGGTTTCACCTCGGATGGCCTGCCGGTCGGAATGCAGATCATGGGCAGGCCGAGGGGCGAGGCAGCGTTGCTGCAATCCGCCCACCAGTTCGAGCAGCTATTGGCGGTAACGGGTGAGTTACCTATTGATCCACGGTAGGTTGGAAAGCACCGCCGTGAATAATCAAATGCGCTTCATCGTTCAAACGTATTTCTGTGTCCGGCCCGTTTTTCTCATTTTAAAACCAGGTGAATGACAATATGGACGATTCCCTCAACCCGATCGAGCTGACGCGAACCCTGGTCGGCTTCGACACGATTAACCCGCCGGGCAACGAGCGGCCCTGCGCCGAGCACCTGGGAGGCCTTCTAGACGACGGCGGGTTCTCCGTTTCCTATCACGAATTCGCCGAACATCGCTCAAGCCTGGTGGCCCGCATCGGCGGATCGGCGGACGCGGCACCGCTTTGTTTTACCGGCCATATTGATACCGTTCCCTTGGGGGCGGCGTCGTGGACCGTTGATCCCTTCGCCGGCGAGATTTCCGATGGAAAACTCTACGGCCGCGGAACCACCGATATGAAAAGCGGCGTCGCGGCTTTCGTGGTCGCCGCTTTGCGGTTGGCCCGGGAACTCTCGAAAGGCCCCGGCGTGGTGCTGGTCATTACCGCAGGCGAGGAGACCGGGTGCGAAGGGGCTTATCACTTGGCCGGACTCGGCGACGTGCTCGGCGAGGCCGGCGCCATCGTCGTCGCCGAGCCGTCGTCGAACCAGCCCTGGATCGGCCACAAAGGGGCGCTTTGGTTGACCGCCAGAACAACCGGAGTCACGGCTCACGGGTCGATGCCCGAGCAAGGCGAAAACGCCGTCTACAAGGCGGCCCACGCCATCAGCAAACTCGAGGATTTCGATTTCAACGTGGCCCGGCACGCCGTCCTCGGTAAACCGACGCTCAATGTCGGCACCGTACATGGCGGGCTGAATATCAATTCGGTTCCCGACATGGCCGAAATCGGCATCGACATTCGGACGACGCCGGATCAGGACCACGCTGCCATTCGTTCCCATCTTACCGGGTATCTTGGCGACCGCGTCGTGCTCGATCCCATCGTCGATGTGGGCGGAGTGTTGACCGATCCCACAATGAATGGATGCAGGAAGTTTTCGACGTCATGAGCGGCATTCTCGGGTCCCGGCCGGAACCACACACCGCAACGTACTTTACCGACGCCTCCGCCCTGACCCCGGCCTACGGCGGCGCGCCGACCGTCATCCTGGGTCCCGGCGAGGCGACCTTGGCCCATCAAACGGACGAATACTGCTTTACCGCCAAGATTGAAGAGGCGGTGGAGGCGTATATGGAAATCGCCCGACGCTGGAATGCCCGGTGATGGCCACCAAACAGCCCAACGAGCTAACCGCGATCGAGGCCTTAAGCCGGATTCGGGCGGGAACCCTGACGTCGGAGGCGCTGGTCGCCGCCTGCCTGCGGCGGATCGAGGAACGCGAGTCGACGGTCGGGGCCTGGAACTTTCTGTCTTCCCAGCAGGCGCTCGACGCAGCCCGCGGTTCGGACAAGGCGGCGTCGGATGGTCCGCTCCGCGGTCTCCCTGTCGCCGTCAAGGACATTTTCGATACTGCCGACATGCCGACCGCATACGGTTCTCCGATCTATGAGGGATATCGTCCGCCGTTTGACGCGTCCTCAGTGGCGCGGGCGCGGGCCGCCGGCGGCGTGATTCTCGGCAAGACCGTATCGACGGAGTTCGCTTATTTCAAACCGGGCAAAACGGCCAATCCCCATAATCCGGCCCATACCCCGGGCGGTTCATCCAGCGGATCGGCCGCCGCCGTCGCCGATTTTATGACGCCGCTGGCATTCGGTTCGCAGACGGTGGGATCGATTATCCGGCCCGCTTCGTATTGCGGCGTTGTCGGATATAAACCCAGTTATAGTCTTATCGACCGCACGGGAGTGCGACCGCTGGCCGATACTTTCGATACGGTCGGCGTATTAACGCGCAGCGTCCCCGACGCCGCATATTTCGTTTCCGTTTTGAGCCGACGCCCGACCCTTCGCCTCGACGGTGAACTTGAGGCACCCCCGTCGATCGGCGTATGCCGTACCCACGATTGGCCGGCCGCCGACGAGGATGCGGCGGCGGCCCTGGAAACAGCCGCGCGGCTGGCCTCCGACGCCGGCGGCCAAGTGCGCGAGACCGTCCTGCCGGAGCTTTTTGCGGTTCTGGGCGAAGCTCAGGGACTTATCGTGGATTACGAGACGGCCAACTCGGCGGCCCATGAGCTTGCCTTCCATCGCGACAATGTCAGCAAGAGTTTTCTAGACCGGGCCGAGGCTGGCCTCGCCTACACGGCGGATCAGTATGATGATGCCCTTTCCGTCGTGGCGAGGGCGCAAACCGGCCTTGACGCCGCCATGGACGGCGTTGACGTGCTGCTCTGCCCGAGTTCGCAGGGGCAGGCGCCCGAGGGCCTCGGCACCACCGGCGATCCCATATTCAACCGCATGGGGACCGCATTGAGGGCGCCTTGCGTGAACATTCCGGGGCTGAGCGGACGCTCGGGGCTGCCCGTCGGCGTTCAGGTGATGGGACGCATGAAGGACGACCGGCGAACCCTCGCCGTGGGCAACTGGTTGCACGGAATTCTGCGGCGCGGATAAGGCGCTGGGGTTATTTTCAGCTGTAGCGAAGCCGTCCGCACCCATGGCAAGGCAAGACAAAGACACCAACAGGCTAGCCCCGCTTATGCGGGGCTTAGTTTGCCAGAAAGTTCTACTCATGAGTGGTCGGGAATTCGGGGAATAAGACAGACGGACGTAGGCGTTCGGAAGGATCCACCCAGAAAACGCAACTGTATGTATTGAATCTAAATGAACGTAACCGAACGTTGGTCAGAGGCGTCAAGCTACACTTAACATATGGAATTCAATAA
>PVMK01123633.1_pt1 | contig 15735 bp, 11 predicted proteins | sample 1853481 | NCBI WGS metagenome assembly PVMK01 (sample SAMN08533507, study PRJNA380276) | Marine sediment metagenome, whole genome shotgun sequencing project.
GTATATTTTTTATATATCTAAACAGCAATGCTGCTTCCTTTATAACGATTAATGATCTCATCTGCTACATTTGCAGGCATAGGTTCATATTTTGAAAATTGCATACTGAATGTACCCCTTCCCTGTGTCTTCGAACGCATGTCTGTTGCATATCCAAACATTTCTGACAGAGGTACTTCTGATTTTATTATTCTGTTTTTATTCCTTAGATTCACGGAAGATACTTTTCCCCTTCTTGAATTAAGGTCCCCGATGACTTCTCCCATGTATTCATCCGGAACCACTACTTCTACTTCCATTACAGGTTCCAATAAGATAGGATGGGTTTTTTTCATCGCCTCCCTGAAAGCTTTTGAAGCTGCTATCCTAAAGGCCATTTCTGAAGAATCAACTTCATGATAGGAGCCGTCCAGGAGGACCGCTTTTATATCCACAACCGGATAACCTGCGACCTCACCTGTTCCCATAGCCTCTTCAATACCTTTTTCAATAGATTTTATATATTCCCTGGGTATTGCACCACCCTTGGTCTTATCCTCAAATTCATAGCCCTTTCCATATTCATTAGGCTCAAATCTCACTACAACATGACCGTATTGGCCCCTGCCTCCGCTTTGCCTGATATATTTTCCTTCTATCTGTGCTTCCTTTGTTATGGTCTCCCGGTAGGATACCTGTGGTTTTCCGACATTTGCATCCACACCAAATTCCCTCATGAGCCTGTCAACTATTATTTCCAGGTGAAGCTCACCCATTCCGGATATTATTGTCTGGCCGGTCTCACTATCGGTTTCAACTTTAAATGTCGGATCTTCCTCGGTAAGTTTTGAAAGAGATCTTCCAAGTTTTTCCTGGTCTTCCTTAGTTTTTGGTTCAATAGCTATCGCTAATACCGGTTCAGGAAATGTTATTGATTCATATCTTATCGGCTGCCTTACATCACTTATGGTATCACCAGTGTTTACATTCTTGAGACCGACAATAGCAATGATATCACCGGAATAGGATTCTTTTAATTCCTCCCTGGTATTCGCATGCATTTCCAGCAATTTTCCTATCCTGCTTTTCTTCCCTGAATTAGTATTCAGTACCTGCATGCCGCTCGAAAGAGTACCCGAATAGATCCTCACATAACTTAATCTACCCACAAAAGGATCGGACATTATCTTAAAGACCAGGCCTGAGAAGGGACTCACTATCATCTACTTCCCTGCTAACCTCCTTATCAATATCAGGATTGATCCCTGTCGGTGCTACGACTTCCAGGGGTGAGGGGAGGTAATCTACTACTGCATCCAGGAGAGGCTGGACTCCTTTATTTTTAAAAGCAGAACCACAAAAAACCGGAATGCCTTCTACATTTATGGTTATGTTCCTGATCGCTTCTTTTAGTTCCTGTTCGCTTATCGGAATATTCTCAACATATTTACTTAAGATAGTATCATTATAATTAGCAATATTCTCAATAAGTTCCTGCCTGTATTTTTCAGCAGTAGCCTTTAACTCTTCAGGTATATCTTCATATTCAAATTTTAGACCCATCTCATCTTTATATAGAATAGCCCTCATGCTTATGAGGTCTATAATACCTTCAAACTTATCCTCTTTTCCTATGGGTATCTGAACCGGCATCGGATTTGCACCAAGCCTGTTCTTCATCATTTCCAAAACATAGAAAAAGTCTGCGCCGCTGCGGTCCATCTTATTTACAAAGGCAATACGCGGCACATTATATTTAACTGCCTGTCTCCATACTGTCTCTGATTGAGGCTCAACACCGCCAACAGCACAAAAAATTGCTATCATCCCATCAAGTATTCTGAGTGATCTTTCGACCTCTACGGTGAAATCAACATGACCTGGTGTATCTATTACATTGATCATATGATCTTTCCAGAAAGTCGTCGTAGCTGCAGAAGTGATGGTAATACCCCTCTCCTGCTCCTGGATCATCCAGTCCATAACAGCAGCGCCATCATGGACCTCCCCGATCTTGTAGGTCTTTCCCGTATAATACAGGATCCTTTCAGTCGTAGTGGTCTTACCAGCATCTATATGCGCTGTTATTCCAATATTTCTTGTATTTTTTAATGAAACTTGTCTTGACATTTCCGGGCCATCCAAATAATTACACTAATTTTAATCTATCTACCATCTATAATGGGCAAAAGCCTTATTAGCATCAGCCATTTTATGCAGGTCCTCTTTTTTCTTAACGCTGCTTCCGGTATTGCTTGCTCCATCCAATATCTCAGAAGCAAGTCTTTCTCTCATCGTTCTTTCTTTCCTATTCCTTGCAAAACCTACTATCCACCTGACGGCAAGTGTATTTGCCCTGGTAGAAGATACCTCTATTGGAACCTGGTATGTCGCACCTCCGACTCTCCTGGCTTTTACTTCCAGCAGAGGCTTGACATTATCCATGCACTTATCCAATATTTCCAGAGGATTCTCTTTAGTTTTTTCCTCTAAAAGTTTAAGGCTCCCATAAACAATATGTTCAGCCGTACTTTTTTTGCCTTTTAACAAAATCTTCTTTATTATGTATGCGACCAGCTTACTTTTATAAACCGGATCCACAACAACCGCTCTCTTTGGAGGCTTACCTTTCCTTGACATTCGATCTCCTTCAAAATAAAAAATTACTTAGGTTTTTTAGCTCCGTAATGTGATCTTCCTGCTCTTCTTTCATCAACGCCAGCAGCGTCAAGAGCACCTCGGATGATTTTATATCTTACACCCGGAAGATCCTTTACCCTTCCGCCCCTTACAAGGACGATCGAGTGTTCCTGCAGATTATGCCCGATCCCGGGTATATATGCAGTGACTTCATGTCCATTGGTCAATCTTACCCTTGCTACCTTCCTCAAAGCCGAATTAGGTTTTTTAGGAGTAGTGGTATACACCCTTATGCATACTCCACGGCGCAATGGATTTTCCTGCAGGGCAGGAGTTTTCTTCTTCTTGACTATTTTCTTTCTACCTTTTCTTACAAGCTGATTGATAGTAGGCATACAAATTTACCTTTACTATTATTTATTATTAATATTATTTGATAAAAACTGTTGAAAGCTTAAATCCTCTATTGAGACACGAAAAAAGAATTTATCACTTACGGTATAAAATGTCAATAAAAAAAGTGGTTAAATTCTACATTTTAAGCCCTGTTTCCAACCACTTTTTTATTCCTATATATTAATCTCTATCTCCCTTAAATCATCTTCTTCGGATTCCTGCAATATTTCTATTTCATCTTTGTTCTCTTCCTTATATCCGGGATAGGAAAGTACATGATCTTTAAACTTATTCATTCCTGTTCCTGCAGGTATTGCCTTTCCTATTATTACATTTTCCTTCAGTCCGTGAAGGCAGTCTATTTTATTCTCAAGAGCAGCATCTGTGAGCACCCTGGTTGTCTCCTGGAATGAAGCTGCCGACAGGAAGCTGTCTGTTGCAAGAGAGGCCTTTGTTATACCCATCAGGTTCTGGGTAGCAGTAGCAGGCTGTTTCATATTTGATATAAGGTCATTATTCTTCTTATTGAAATCCAGTCTGTCAAGAAGCTGTCCCGGCAGGAGACCGGTATCTCCAGGATCTATAATGGTAACCTTTTTAAGCATTTGCCTTACGATGACCTCAATATGTTTGTCATTGATGTCAACACCCTGCGATTTGTAGACATTCTGGACCTCTTTTACAAGGTACTGCTGACAATCCTTCATTCCACTTATTCTTAAAATATCATGGGGATTCCGGGGACCTTCTGTTATCTGGTCACCAGCATTTATTTTATCTCCATTTTTGATATTAAGTTTGGCTCTTGTAGGAATCTGATAGGCCTTTTCCTGTTTGCCGTCCTTACTCTTTATTGTTATCATCCTGAATCTTGTATCAATATCCTGGATCTCTGTCTTTCCGGAGATCTCAGCCACAAATGAGTGCTCCTTTGGTTTTCTTGCTTCAAAAAGCTCGACAACCCTTGGAAGACCACTCGTTATGTCAATACCCTCAAAAGTCTTTTCATGCTTGTGGACATGGGTCTTTCTTTTTGCAGTCATTATCAGTTTGGCAAAAGTCTCGCCCGCAGTTACTTTTATACTCTTATTGAGCTGAAGCACCTCTCCTTTAGGGATTATTACGTCCACCACATCGCCTCTTTCCATCTTCACCTGGAAGACCAGCTTATGTGGTATCTGTTCAATATTGATCTCCACGATCTCACTGGTATCCTTCTCTGTAAAATCCTTCTTCTTTAGCGCCAGGTCCTTTAAGAGACCTCTACTAAACACCAGGGTACCTTCAACAGGTGACTTGATCGACCTCTGGATAACCGTTGAGGCAACACCCCCTGTATGGAATGTACGCATAGTAAGCTGCGTTCCCGGTTCACCAATGGATTGTGCAGCGATCGTACCTACTGCCTCTCCGATTTCAACCAGTTTTCCTGAAGCAAGATCACGTCCATAACATTTCTGGCAGATACCTGACTCAGCCTCACAATTCATCACAGATCTTACCCTGACATTTTCAATATTTGCATGAATAAATTTCTGCAGATGCCTATCGATTATTTCCTCCCCAGCCTCTATTATCACTTTCTTGGAAGTAGGATTCTTTACACCTTCCAGGCATATCCTGCCGACAAGGTTTCTATTGGGCTCTCCCTCAAGTGTCAGGACATAGAGATAGACCCCTTCTTCAGTTTCACAATCATTAATGCTTACCATCGTATCCTGGGCAACATCCACCAGTCTCCTGGTAAGATAACCGGAGTCAGCTGTCCGGAGTGCTGTGTCTGCAAGTCCCTGTCTGGCACCATGGGTGGAAATAAAGTATTCAAGTACATCCAGTCCTTCCCTGAAATTAGATTTTATTGGACTATCAATAATATCTCCACGGGCATTTGCAACGAGACCTCTCATCCCTGCGAGCTGTCTGAGCTGCTTGATATTTCCTCGGGCACCTGAAGTAGCCATCATATATACTGGATTGAATTTATCAAAATTCCGTTCCATGGCATCGGCCACATCCTCATTAGCCTGCGACCATGTCTGGATGGTCCTCTGATGCCTCTCAAAATCTGTGATGAGACCTTGTTTGAAGTAGTCTTCGATTTTTTCGATCTTTTCCTCTACTTTTTTAAGTATCTCATATTTTTCATCAGGTATTTTGATATCGTCTATACCTATTGTAAGACCCGACCTTGTAGCATATTTAAACCCGGTAGCCTTTATTGCGTCCAGTATCTCGACTATCTGTGACTGTGGAAATTTTCCAATAGACTCTGCAATGATCCCAATCAACTCTTTCTTTGATACTTCTTTATTCACGAATCTGAACTTCTCCGGAAGAGCCTGGTTGAATATAAGTCTTCCTACAGTGGTCCTTACTATTTTATCTGCCATTTTTACTTTGACAGGAGTATGCAGCGATATTATCTTGTAATTGTATGCAAGTAATGCATCGTCACTACTATTATAGAATCTCACTTCACCCTCTATTTTTTCTCTCTCAGAAGTCAGGTAATAGACCCCCAGGACCATATCCTGTGAAGGGACCACTACAGGTTCTCCGCTTGCAGGTGAAAGTATATTATTAGAAGAAAGCATAAGTATCATTGCCTCTGCTTTTGCTTCATTTGAAAGAGGGACATGAACCGCCATCTGGTCGCCGTCAAAATCCGCATTAAACGCTGGACAGACCATTGGATGTATCTGTATGGCTTTACCTTCTACCAATATCGGCATAAAGGCCTGAATACCAAGCCGGTGAAGTGTTGGAGCCCTGTTTAACATTACCGGATGATTCCTGATGACATCTTCAAGTATGTCCCAGACCTCATCACTTGTCCTATCGACCATAGTCTTGGCACTTTTTATATTCTGGGCATATCCTTCATCGACAAGTCTTTTCATCACAAATGGTTTAAATAACTCAAGAGCGATCTTCTTGGGAAGTCCGCACTGACCAAGAGAAAGATTGGGATTTACCACAATTACAGATCTTCCGGAATAATCGACTCTTTTACCTAAAAGGTTCTGCCTGAACCGTCCCTGTTTTCCCTTTAGCATATCACTAAGGGATTTTAGTGGGCGGTTTCCGGCACCCACGACTGCACGGCCCCTTCTTCCATTATCAAAAAGCGCATCAACCGCTTCCTGGAGCATCCTTTTTTCATTATTTATTATTATCTCGGGTGCATCCAGTTCCAGCAACTTTTTCAGACGATTATTCCTATTGATAACCCTTCTGTATAAGTCATTCAGGTCAGATGTGGCAAACCTTCCGCCATCTAGCTGTACCATTGGTCTCAGATCCGGTGGTATTACCGGCAATACTTCAAGTATCATATAATCCGGTTTATTGCTGGACCCGATAAATGAAGATATTATCTTGAGTCTCTTTATGCTCCTGCTTCTTTTCTGGCCTTTTGATTTTTTTATAATGCCTTTAAGCTCTTCGGTTTCTTTTTCGCAATCTATATTACTCAGAAGCTCCCTTACTGCTTCAGCTCCCATTCCGCCACCAAAATACTCCCCGTATATCTCTGTCATTTTTTTGAACAGGGCTTCATCAGAGACTAGCATCTTCTCTTCAATGTTTAAAAAGAATGTTGTTGTCCTCTTTATTAATTCGATTTCCTCTAAATAGATGTCCTCTTCTTCTACAAGCATTTTTTCAGTCTCTTTGATCAATTTGTTCTTCTCTGCTTTAGTCTTTAGGAGGGACATGTCCTTCCGCTCTTCCGGATCATCCTCGACCTGGGGCAGCTTTTCATTTTTTGTGGTCTTATTTTCATTATCCTTATTATCGTCCACAGTCTCTTCTTTATTTGTAGCGCCTTCCTTTGTATCCAGTCCAGAGTCATCTTCTTCCTTGTCCTGATCATCTAATTCCGGGTCCTCTTCGTCAATTATCTCTACGGTTTCTATTATCTCTTCCTGACTGGCATGTATCTCTTTTAGTCTTAATTCGTGAAGTTCTTTACCTTTTTTTAGAGCTTTTTCCTGGACCAGCTTTAGTTCTTCTTCATCGATTTTTATTTTTTCCTTATTAACATTTGTAATAATATAGGAGTCAAAATAAAGTACTTTCTCAAGATCTTTCGGACTCAAATCCAGTATATATCCCATACGGGAAGGTACGCCCTTAAAGAACCAGATGTGTGATACCGGGCAGGCAAGCTCAATATGACCCATTCTTTCTCTCCTGACATTTGACCGGGTCACTTCTACTCCGCACCTCTCACAAATAATGCCTTTAAACCTGACTCTTTTATACTTGCCGCAATAACATTCCCAATCCTTTGTAGGACCAAAGATCCTTTCACAAAAAAGTCCGTCCTTTTCAGGCTTCAAGGTCCTGTAATTGATCGTCTCAGGCTTCTTTATCTCGCCATTTGACCAGGATCTTATTTTCTCCTGAGATGCCAAGCCGATTCTTATCGCATTGAAATCACTTACATCTAAATTAATCACCATATAATCATGCCCTTTCGAAATATATAAAAATTTATTTTTTCGTTTTTACTTTGTCTTTTTTCTCTTTTTTCTCTTTTTTGGGTTTTTTCTCTTTTTTGGGTTTCTTACTTTTTTCTTCTTCTTTTTTCCCGTCTTTTGATTCTTTTTCTTTTTTCCCGTCTTTATTCTTGCTTGCCTCGATCTGTTTTTGGATCTCTTTTTCTTCATCGGACAATTTGGGTTTAACCTTCTTTTTCTTCTTCTCCAGATCAGCTTCCTTCAGGTCTGCAATTTCTTTTCCGGGATCAGGCAGGTCAGCTTCCTTTTGTTCCAGCGCTTCCTCTTTAACCGCCTCTTCCAGGAGTCCCCCGCCTAAAAGACTCTTTCCGTCTTCAAGATTTATCCCTAGTTCTTCAACAGTTTTCATGATCTCATCTTCAGGTTTGCTGACTTTTATTTCCCTACCTTCCTCTGAAAGGACTTCTACATCCAGTCCAAGGCTCTGCATCTCCTTGATAAGTACCTTAAAAGATTCCGGTATTCCCGGTTTCTCTATATTTTCTCCCTTTACTATGGCCTCATATGTCTTTACCCTTCCAGTGACATCATCGGATTTTATGGTAAGCATCTCCTGCAGGGCATAAGCCGCTCCATATGCTTCGAGGGCCCATACCTCCATCTCTCCAAATCTCTGTCCGCCAAACTGCGCTTTTCCGCCCAGGGGTTGCTGGGTCACCAGTGAATACGGTCCAGTCGACCTTGCATGTATCTTATCATCAACCAGGTGAAGCAGTTTAAGTACATATGCATATCCTACAGTAATATCATCGGCAAGCTTCTCTCCGCTTCTGCCATCATACAGGGCAGTTTTCCCGGTTTCTGAGATCCCTGCATCTTTAAGGAGCTTCCTAATATCATCTTCATTAGCTCCATCGAATATCGGAGTAGCCATATATGTTGAGCCGCCATCAGTATTTTCTTTACTTTTTAAGCCTTTTTTTGCAGCTGCTCCGAGATGGGTCTCCAGGACCTGGCCGACATTCATCCTTGAAGGTACGCCAAGAGGATTAAATATAATATCAATAGGTTCTCCATCTTCGGTATAAGGCATATCCTCTTCCGGCAGTATTACTGAAATAACACCTTTATTTCCATGCCTCCCGGCAAGCTTATCTCCTATGGATATCTTTCTCTTCTCGGCTATAAATACCCTTACCAGCTCATTTACTCCAGGTGGAAGATCGTGTCCCTTTTCCCTTGAAAAGATCTGTACATCTACTACTTTTCCATTTTCCCCATGTGGAACCTTCAGTGAGCTATCTCTTACCTCCCGGGCTTTTTCTCCAAAAATAGCCCTGAGGAGTTTTTCCTCAGCAGTAAGTTCTGTCTCACCTTTAGGGGTTATCTTCCCTACCAGGACATCTCCGGGTTTTACATCCGCCCCGATCCTGATAATACCCTGGTCATCAAGATTCTTAAGAATTTCTTCCCCGACACTTGGTATATCCCTTGTGATCTCTTCATTACCAAGCTTTGTGATCCTGGCTTCTACTTCCTGTTTTGAAATATGGATCGAAGACAATACATCTTCCTTTACAAGCCTTTCGGATATTATGATAGCATCCTCATAGTTATATCCCTCCCAGGGCCATAAAGGCCAGTCTAAGATTCTTGCCCAGCGAAAGTTCACCAAAACTGGTAGCAGGACCATCAGCTATTACCTGTCCCCTCTCTACCTTATCGCCAGTCCTGACAAGCGGTCTCTGATTAATGCATGTGCCCTGATTTGACCTTTTAAATTTATAAAGCTTATGCTCAAAGCTCTTCTTGTTCGAATAATCTATAATAATACTATCAGCAGTTACTTCCTTGACCTCGCCGTCACTTTTGGCGAGAATAAGGGTCCCACTGTCACGGGCCAGTTCTTTCTCCATACCGGTCCCTACCAGTGGAGGCTCGGGGTCGATCAATGGAACTGCCTGGCGCTGCATATTGGAACCCATAAGGGCCCTATTAGCATCATCATGCTCCAAAAATGGAATAAGAGATGCAGCGGCACTAAATATCTGCTGGGGTGATACATCCATATAGTCTACCATTTTTGGTTCTGCAGCTATGATGTCATCACCAAGCCTTGCCTGCACTTTTTCATTTTTATATTTTCCCTTTGAATCAAGCTCCTCGGTTGCCTGGGCAATTATGAAGTCTTCCTCCTGGTCAGCGGAAAGATACTCAATATTATCTGATACTTTACCTTTGATCACTTTCCGGTAGGGAGTTTCAATAAAACCAAATTCATTTAATGTAGCATAAGTAGCCAGCGAACCTATCAAACCTATATTAGGTCCTTCCGGAGTCTCTATCGGACACATCCTTCCATAGTGGGAGGAATGCACATCCCTTACTTCAAAGCCAGCTCTCTCCCTGGATAGCCCTCCCGGGCCAAGAGCAGAAAGCCTTCTCTTATGGGTGATCTCCGCAAGTGGGTTTGTCTGGTCCAAAAACTGCGAAAGTTGTCCACTTCCAAAAAATTCTTTTAGACTTGCTACAAGGGGCCTTATATTTATAAGTGATTTTGGAGTTATCATATCAAGGTCCTGGGTAGTCATTCTTTCCTTAACGACTCTCTCCATCCTTGAAAGACCTATTCTTACCTGGTTTTGTACGAGTTCCCCGATATTTCTGATCCTCCTGTTTCCAAAATGATCAATATCATCTACTTCGCCCAGTCCGCTCATCAATTGGATCAAGTACTTTACTATCAGGAATATATCCTTACTGTTCAATATATATTTCTCTTTTGGATCTATTCCCAGTTTTTCATCAAGGGCCGTCAATTTTTCGAGGGTCTTTTCATCAACTTCCTCATTTAGTTTCTGGTCTATTTTATAACGCCCTACTTTACCAAAGTCATATCTTTTGGAGTTAAAGAATAATGAACCAATGAGATTAGTGGCACTTTCTACAGTCGGCGGTTCACCGGGCCTTAATTTTTTATAGATCTCTATAAGCGCTTCTTCTTCAGTTTCAGTTACATCTTTTTCAATTGTGTTTTTTATACAGTTTTCCTTATCGAATGGTCCGAAAAGTTCTAACAGTTCATCATTGGTCCCAAATCCTATTGCCTTAAGGAATATAGTAAGCAAAAATTTCCTTCTTCTGTCGATCCTTACATATGCAATATTCTTCTTATCTGTTTCTATCTCAATCCAGGACCCTCTTGTAGGTATGACTTTACACATATATATATCACGTTCAGTCTTTTTATCTATATCAGTATCAAAATAAACTCCAGGGGATCTGACCAGCTGTGATACTACTACTCTTTCTGTCCCGTTTATTATGAATGTACCCTTATCTGACATCATAGGGATATCACCCATAAAGACTTCCTGCTCCTTTATCTCACCAGTCTCCTTATTGACAAAACGGGCGAGGACCTTCAATGGAGCAGTATAAGACATGTCCTGCATCTTGCAGTCATCAGGAGAAGCGATATCTTCGTCAAAATTATAACTCGTAAATGCCAGGGACATATTACCTGTGAAATCCTCTATTGGAGAAATATCTTTAAGTGCTTCCAGCAGCCCTTCATCAATAAACCATTGAAATGATTCTCTCTGGATATCCAGAAGATGCGGCATTTCCATTATTTTTGGGATCTTGCCGAAATCATATCTTTGGAATTTGTTTGTTTTTTGCATTAATCTATTCTCCTCTTTTTTGTTAGGTCTTAAGTTGCACTAATGTAGTAAAAAACATGGAAATAGCAAATTTCATTAAAAACTTTTGCATATAGACATTAAACTATATAGTATAGTTTTATAAATAATAGTATAACTAGCCAGGAAAAAACTGGCAAACTACTAATATACCAAAATAAAAATCTCTGTCAACCATTTTCTTTAATATGCATCAAAGTTAATGGTTTTAGAGTCTGGCTATATATAGATGTAAAGATATGGTGATCTGACTATATCTTTACATCTTCTCAGTTTTCTTAGGGATACCTATTTTATTTCCACTTCTGCGCCAGCATCTTCAAGCTGCTTTTTAATCTTTTCTGCTTCTTCAGAAGATACTTTTTCCTTGACTACATTAGGAGCTTTGTCTACAAGTTCTTTAGCTTCCTTAAGACCGAGGCTAGTTATCTTCCTTACTGTCTTTATGACTTCTATCTTTTTCTGTCCGATAGATTTGAGCTCTACATCAAATTCTGTTTGTTCCTCGACTGCTGCTCCAGCTGCACCTGCTCCAGCAGCTGGCGCTGCTGCAACCATTGCCTGTGCACTTACTTCAAATTTATCTTCCAGGGCCTTTACAAGTTCTGAAAGTTCCAGTACAGTCATATTCTCAATCTTGGTAAGAATATCATCTATTGTTCCACCCTTAGCTACTTTTTTTGCTGCCTTTGGTTTAGCTGCTGTTTCTTTTTTTTCAGTTACTTTTTCTTTTTTCTCTTCGGCCTTTTCTTCTACTTTTTCTTCTACCTTCTCTTCGGCCTTTTCTTCTACTTTTTCTTCTACCTTTTCTTCTACTTTTTCATTTGTTTCTTTACTCTCTGCCATTATTCCTCCTTGGAATCTATTAATTTGTCATACTCTCTTTTTTTGCTCTAACTGCATCAAGCACCATTACAAGGTTCCTTGAAAGTCCGGATAGAGTATTTACAAGTCCGGATATAGGTGCCTGTACAGCTGTGACCAACTGCACCAGTAATACTTCCCTTGACGGGAGACCGGCTATTTTCTTTACGCTATCAGCATCGATCAATTTATTTTCCAGGATTCCAGCTTTTATATTTAAAGCTTTTAGTTCATCGGAAAATTCTTTAACTACTTTTGCAGTATTTACAATATCCTTTTCAGCTACAACAATACTTGTAGGACCTGCAAAGATCCCTTCAAGCTCTATGTCTGAAAATACTTCTTTTGCAGCAATAAGCGCCAGGGTATTCTTAATGATCTTAAGATATGAGTCAGCCTCTACAAGCTTGTCCCTCACATGTACTGCATCCTGCGCTTTTAGCCCACTGTGGTCCGTAAAGATAAGACCCTCATTTTTTTCAAATATCTTTTTGATATCTGCTACTGCATCAAAATTTTCTTTTTTTGGCATATCAACCTCCAGATCTGCCGGAAAAAATAAAACCGGCCCCAAGAAACAAGGCCGATTATTAAATCGTTTTTAACCTCGGCAGGAAATTAAGCCTTTCTCTGCGGCGCCTGCTTTCTCGGGTAATATTAATTATGTTTTATCTATATTACTATAGTTACGCAACCTCTTCCATGCTGGCTTCCACTAATGGATCTATTTTGATCCCTGGTCCCATCGTCGAAGATAAATATATGCTATTGATATAACGACCCTTTGCCGATGACGGCCTGGCTTTATTGATAGCATTTAAAAATGACGCATAATTTTCTACCAATTGTTTTACATCAAATGTGACTCTGCCGATTGTAGCGTGTATGACTCCATTCTTATCTGTCCTGTACTCAAGACGTCCAGCTTTTGCTTCGTCTATAGTCTTTTTGATCTCGAAAGTCACTGTACCGGATTTTGGATTCGGCATTAATTTTCTGGGCCCCAGTATCTTTGCTACTTTTCCAACATTCTTCATCATGTCAGGCGTGGCGATACATACTTCAAAATCAAGCCATCCACCACTGATCTTCTCAACCAGGTCTTCTCCACCAACATAATCTGCACCGGCCTCCTGGGCTTCCTTGACTTTTTCGCCCTGGGCAAATACAAGTATCTTTGGAATCTTGCCTGTACCGTGTGGAAGAACCAAAGCGCCCCTGACAATTTGATCAGCTTTCCTGGGATCTACTCCAAGATTTATGCTGATATCCACTGCTTCTTTGAATTTGACATAGTGGTTTGCAGTTATCCATTCTATTGCCTCTTTTGGGCTGAGTAGCCTGGTTTTGTCCAGACTATCAATTTTTTCTTTATATTTTTTTCCTCTTCTCAAATCCAACCGCCTTTAACCGGATAAAACTAATATATTAATAATACAAAATTATGAAGCTACTTTTATTCCAAGACTCTTTGCCGTACCTTCAATGATCTTCATTGCTGCTTCAATATCCCTTGCATTCAGGTCCTTGAGCTTGATCTTTGCTATTTCTTCTACCTGCTTCTTTGAGATCTCTCCTACTTTTTCTTTATTAGGTTCGCCAGAACCTTTTTCAACATTAATAGCTTTTTTTATAAGTACTGCTGCAGGTGGTGTCTTGGTTATAAAAGAAAAACTCCTGTCTTTATAAACAGTAAGCACAACAGGTATGATCATCCCCTGCTCCTGTGCTGTCTTTTCATTAAATGCTTTACAGAATTCCATTATATTTACCCCGTGCTGTCCGAGTGCAGGACCTACCGGAGGTGCAGGGTTTGCCTGGCCGGCTGCTATCTGTAATTTTACTTGTGCTAATATTTCTTTCGCCATTTATCTCTACCTTCAATCAAATATTGGTATTATACATCTTGAATAAAATAATTCAATCAAAAACTCTCAGACTAGATCTTTGATACCTGATTAAAATTCAGTTCTACAGGTGTCTGTCTTCCAAAAATAGATACCAGTACTTTTAACTTCCCCTGATCCAAATTGATCTCTGATATTGTACCGTCAAAGTTTGCAAATGGTCCAGTCGTAACTTTTATTGGCTGGCCTACTTCAAAATCAGTTTTAGGTCTTGGCTTGCCTGTATCCTGTCTCTTCATTATTTTTCCGACTTCCAGGCTTGAAAGCGGAACAGGATTGTCCCTATTACCAACAAATCCTGTAACTCCGGGAGTATTTCTTACGACATACCAGGAATCATCATCAAGATGCATCTTTACGAGAAGATACCCGGGGAGGACTTTCTTGGAAGATATTTCCTTTCTTCCGCTTTTGATCTCCACAACATCTTCCTTGGGAATATAGATATCAAATATCTTATCTCCCATATTCATGGATTCTATCCTGTGTTCCAGGTTGATCTTTATTTTATTTTCATATCCGGCATATGAATTTATCACATACCATCTTGGTCTACTCATATTACTTTCCGTTAAAAACTAGATCTTTACCAGGAGATCGACTAGCTGGATGAAAATAAAATCATATAAGCCCAGCAGGACTCCAAAAATAGCTATTGTCACAAGAACCACAATTGTATATGTCACTAATGCTTTCCTGGTTGGCCATGTCACTCTCTTCAGCTCGTGAACTACATTCCTGAAAAACTTAGCAACCTTTTTGGGCAGATTTTTTAAAAATGTCCAAATATTAAATTTCTGCCTCGGCTTCTGGGACGGCACTTTCCTTTCCTGGGTCATCTGCCTTTCCATCATGGCCTTTTTCTTATATTTTCTTGAAACCTTTCTTTTTGCCACAAAACACCTCTACTAATCATTTAATTATAGATATGGCTTTAATTGTCAATTCTGGCAGGGCTGGAGGGACTCATTCTTTCGTCTCACTCCGTTCGCTGCAGAGACGCGCACTCCCTCGCCTTCGGCTCAGTCCGTCCTTTCGAGTCCACCAAACATGGATCCACCATGTTTGCTCAACTACCATTACTGTACTATGCCTATAAAATTGTCAATTCTGGCAGGGCTGGAGGGACTCGAACCCCCAACACCCGGTTTTGGAGACCGGTGCTCTACCAATTGGAGCTACAGCCCTATCTGGTCTCCTTGTGGGTAGTATGTTTTCTGCACCACTTACAGTACTTCTTTAATTCCAACCTGTCAGGAGTGTTCCTTTTATTTTTATCACTACTATAATTTCTTCTCTTGCAATCCGTACATTCAAGTGTAATTATTTGTCTCATCCTACAATCGCTTATTAATGTTTTCTAATAGAAAGCGCAAGTTAATAAGTTAGCATTATATCAGTATGTTGTCAACCAAAATTATAGACGCTTTTTTACTATATTTTATTTATTAAAATACGTATCCTGCCAGCCTGCCAGGCTGTAGTTTTTATCTTACTCAATAACGCTTATAACACTTCCGGCACCTATTGTCCTGCCGCCTTCACGTATAGCAAATCTCTGTCCTTCTTCCATTGCTATAGGTGCTATGAGCTTTATTTCCATATCTGTATTGTCACCAGGCATTACCATCTCTACGCCTTCTTCAAGTCCTATGGAACCTGTGACATCTGTTGTCCTGAAATAAAACTGGGGCCTGTATCCATTAAAGAATGGTGTATGGCGTCCACCTTCATCTTTAGACAATACATATACTCTTGCCTTAAAATGTGCGTGAGGTGTTA
>PVMK01128965.1_pt1 | contig 15734 bp, 17 predicted proteins | sample 1853481 | NCBI WGS metagenome assembly PVMK01 (sample SAMN08533507, study PRJNA380276) | Marine sediment metagenome, whole genome shotgun sequencing project.
TGTGCCGTTGAAATCTATTTGCTTTAAGCGGTAAGTGTAGTTACCACTTGCAACTTTTGAATCAACATAAGAATATGCTTGAATATCGGTGGTTGTACCGTGACCAGGAACAAAACCGACCTTCTCAAATTCTCCGTCACCTGTTCTTCTCTGGATTTCAAATCCCTGGTTGTTAATTTCAGTAGCTGTTGTCCAGTTAAGTTGAACATTATCATCAGCAATAACTGCAGCAAATGATGTGAGTTCAACCGGGACAATTAACATACCATAGATGGCGAAATTATCAAGTGTCCACCACCAATCCCAACCGGGCTGTACAGAACGTAACCGGAATTGTACAGCAGTCTGTCCTGAAACCTGGCTGGTAATATCAACAACTTCGTGTGTACTCCTGATATCGGAACCGATCTGATCCCAAATACCTATCCACGATGTTCCTCCATCAGTACTAATTTCAACGTGAGCTTCATCCTGCGCATCAATTACATTCCAGTCCTGGTCAAATTCTACCCAAACCATTTCGGTGTAAATAGATAAGTCGAATGAACTATTGATATTAGCAGTAGAATTTATCGTTGTGCCACTGCCGCATTCGTCAGAGTCTGCAGATAGAACTCCACCGGAAGATGTTGGAGGAAGTGTATAAGAATTTGGATATGGCGGATTAAAAATCATCCAGTCACAAGTTCCACCGTTATTAACTATTGTCCACAATCCTAAGCCGATTCAAAATCATCGAAGAATAATGTATCAATAACAATATCAGGATTTGGCTCGGTAGCGAAACTCCATACAGGACCGCTTACACTACAGGTATCATTCATTTCAACAACGCGCCATTGATATGAGGTGCTGTATGGTCCAGTTGCCTGGAATAGGCCATGAGCTAATAAGAGATCCTGAATGTACTAAAGCCATGCTTCCGGCTTCACCAAACCAAAGTTCATTTTCATTAGCACCGCACCATTAGTCCAGCTTAATTGTGCTAAGGTGATTGGAACATCGATTGCTCCATTTGCCGGAGCCGGGTTTGTAGGGGGATCTACAGGGCAAGGAGGACCAAAGTTAACAACACTCATCCATCCCTGGTAGTTTCCTGTTCTGTCATCTGCCCAGTAAGGGTATGCAACATCATTTAAAGCTGCAACACCTATGTAATCACCTGATAACCACCTGCTAATCCAGGGATTGGTTTTGGTTTAAATGGTTCTTCGCTTACTTCAAAGTTGTTAAAGGTTTCCGTCAAAGGAACTTGCCATCCACACACTTGAACTATCATTATTTATATCTCTACTATCGTAAAATACAAAAAGTAACTGACCGGTTGACTGATCAACAGTCATCCAGGGGTAATATTGATCTTTTCCATTGCTTACTGCATCATCATTTACTCTTACAGGTGCAGACCATGTAGTTCCTGCGTTGGTAGATTTTATCATTACAATATCAGGATCACTTCCAGCCGGTGTAACACCTCTCTGGGGCCAGGTAATATAAATTTCACCAGTTGTTCTATTAACAGCCATTGACGGGAAAGATGATACTCTGATGGAAGTGGGTTTCAAACTTCCCCTGATACCAAAATTAAAATTAGGGTTGGGTGTAAGAGCACCATAGATTCTTGAAGAAGTCCAGGTTGCACCGCCATCAGTTGATTTTGCAAAACCAATTGCATCTTCACCGGTGGGAAAGTTATCGTAAACAGCCCAGGTAACATATACCTCACCGTTTGGACCGGTTTGAACATTTGCACCCTGGTTATGACTGCCGGCATTAAGTGTGCTGCTTAAATTAATTGAAGATGTCCAGCTTACTCCGTCATTAGTCGAATATCTTAAAACTACATCCTCATCATTAGCTCCGCCAAAATCAGTCCAGGTAACATAAATTCTATTTTCGTAAGGACTTCCGGAAGCTTTATCAACCATCATATGGTTTTTATCCGCTAAACTACCCGGGTTAGGAGCAACAGTATGAGTTGACCAGGTAACACCATTATCTGTTGAAATAGATATTCCCTGACCACCGGGATTATTGATATAATTTTCATAGAAATAACCGTTATTACCTATAGCCGATGCAGGATCACCCGAATTACTTCCGAATGGCGGAATATCAGAACCACCCCAGCTTTGGGCACCGTCAAGTGTCCAGTAAACACCTGTACCAAAAAGTGTAGTGACAGGCCAGTTAGTTGTATTTGCAGATGCGAATACAATGTTTTCACTAAACGGTGCGACATCAATACTTAATTCTGATTGAGTTGTGTTTGTTGTGGGAAGAGGTCTAAAGTTTGGGTCAACTGTAATACCGCTGCCTCCAAATAAGAAAGTTTTGGTTTCTGATTTTGGTGGATCCCATTTGTAATTCGGATCACCAGGATCGATATTATTCTGATCAATAAAAATCTTTGACCAGATTTTATCGTTATCCTGAGAAAACAGGGTGGTCGTGAAAATACTGACCATCCACACGAGTGTGAGCAACGTATAAAGTGCGTTTCTCATCTTTCCTCCTAAATTGAATGAATTGATAAATTAATTAAATAAAAATAGCTTGCTTAACATTTTAGTTAGCTATTGTAACATTCCTCTAACGCAATCTTAATAAACTCGTATTAATTGTCTGTTCTAAATAACAAGCCATCACTAATTATTTTTTCCACAGAAATGCGAAGTGAATATTAGAGAAATGGTGGAAATAAGACGTAAAGATTTTTTCAAACTCTCTCTTGCTGTTTTAGAATAGTTCCCTAAGGAGTTTATTAATTGTATGTAAAAATAATAAATATTTATAATAAAAAAAGTAAATTGAGAAAAAATTATAATTATTTTTTTAACAATTGGGAATGTTAACTATTTATTACTTTAAATTTTTTATCTGCTTTGATGACAATTGAATTAATAATTTTTATCAGCATAATTTTTTATGCTCTCATTTATTTATTTGTTCTGCTGAAAATTTCCCGGAGTGAATTTAATAACTCAATTAGAAAAGACAGCAGCTCTGAGAAACTTCTACATTTTTCAATAATTATCGCAGCAAAAAATGAAGAAAATAACATTAGCAATTTAATTTCTGCACTTAAAAAATTAAATTATCCCGAAGACAACTACGAAGTAATAATTGTTGATGATAATTCATTTGACGAGACATTTTATATTGCGAAAAAGCTTACCAACGAATTGGCAAATTTTAAAGTTATTAGTGCCATTAATAAAAAGTATGAGAAAAAACGTGGAGTTTTAGATTATGGTATCTCACTTGCAAAGCATCCAAATATTGCAATAACAGATGCTGATTGTGCACCGGAAACAAACTGGCTTTTGGGTTTATCGCCTAAGTTTAATGCAGGCTGTGATTTTGTTTTTGGAATTGCTCCATTCTACCAAACTAATAAACTTGTTAATAAAGTTAGCTGTTATGAAAATTTCAGGAACTCATTGTTAGCAATCTCCGCAGCAAATTTTGGTCAGGCATATACTGCTTCAGCAAGGAATTTTGGTTTTAGGAAAGATGCATTTGAAAAAATTGGTGGTTACAAAAATACAACAGAAACAATAAGCGGAGATGATGACCTCTTGCTTCGGGAAGCAGTAAAAAAAGGTTTGAAGGTTTGCACACTAACATCACCGGGGTCTTATGTTTACTCTGATACCAAAAAAACATTTAAGGAATATTTTTCTCAGCGCGCACGACATACGCAAACCTCGATTCATTACCCGTTCAAACAAAAATTGATTCTCGCATTATGGCATTTAATTAACCTTGCTTTTGTTTTTTCTCCGGCGTTTATATTTATAAATAAAATTTTCATTCTGCCATTTATAATCAAAATTATATTTGATACTTCTATTACCATAATTTATCAAAGAAAATTTGGTTATAGGTTTTCATTATTCGAAGTTATTTATCTTCAATTCGTTTATGAAATTTTTCTTATCGTACATTTCATCAAAGCAAATTTTGGAAAGATTGAATGGAAGTAGCAGAGAAACCAATCTCCTGGCTTGATGAAAAGCACCCTAATTATGAAAGATGGAAACGTGCAAGGGAAATATCCATTGAACGTGGAAAGTTCGTCTTGTCAATTATTACCAAAGTGCGTGAATGCCAAAACCTGAAAATACTCGATATTGGTTCAGGTGAAGGAGGTACTTCAGAAGTTTTATCCCAGGATAATATTGTTTCCAGTTTTGATATTAACAAGATAAGATTGATACGCCAACAAGATTCCTTTTCCAATTTTAATTTACTCTGCGGAAGTTCATCATCTTTACCTTTCAAAAACAATTCTCTAGATTTGATAATTTTACAGGATGTGCTGGAACACTTAGATAACCGCAAGAATTTAATCAATAATCTTTACAAATTATTAAATGATAACGGGATGATTTTCCTAAGCACTCCAAATAAATTTTCAGCTATTAATATAATAGCCGATCCGCATTGGGGAGTGCCATTGGTTTCAATTTTAAAAAGAGAAAGCGTTAGAAATTATTTTCTAAACTACTTCAGAAAATCAGAGGTGAACAGAAAAGATATTGCCGAATTGTTATCACTTAAGAATATTTATGAATTGTTTGGGGATAAATTTGAATTACAGTTATTTACAATTCATTCGGTAAACGAATTGTTTAAAGGCAATAAAGGAATTGTGTGGAGTGATTTTCATCTTAAACTGCTGCACACTCTAAAAAAAGTAAAATTGGATAAAGTAATAACCAAACTTGCAAATAATCGAATTGGATTTATCAACAGATTTTTCACCCCTACATTTTACATGATATTTAAAAAGAAGACGAAAAGTCACTCTCAGAATCATTGAATATTTTTTAAATAGAGATGAAATGATTATGTTTCATCTAATTATAATTTCTTATTAAGGTCAGATGGAACTCGCATTATAATCATTTTCTTGTTTATAAATAGATGTTTTATGCTCGTTTCTATCAATAATTTTTAAAACGAATGAACTATAAATCTTTAGCAGAAAAAGCAGTAGAAGCAAAATCGAAGGCGCTTCCAACTTACTCCAATTTTCACGTTGGTGCAGCACTTTTAACGGAGGATGATAAAATCTACACCGGCTGCAACATCGAATCGAGTTCCTACAGTCTAACGATCTGTGCCGAAAGAACGGCAATATTTAAGGCAATATCAGAGGGTGAAAGAAAATTTAAAGCAATTGCGGTTGCCGGTGATACGGAAGGATTCATTTCTCCATGCGGTGCCTGCAGACAAGTAATTAGCGACCTTTGCGGAGATATTGATGTTGTTCTGGTTAGCAGTAAAAATGAAACCAAGGTGATGAAAACATCCGAGCTTTTACCATTTGCGTTCAGCGATAAAGATCTTAAATAAAATTTTATTCATTATTCTACATTCTACATTAACAATTATTAATTATGATTGATTCAGCACCACACTTAATGCCTAAAGATACCGGTTGGATTGAAGTGATAACCGGTTGTATGTTCAGTGGAAAGACAGAGGAACTTATCCGGCGTTTAAGAAGAGCACAGATTGCTAAACAGCATGTCAAAATATTCAAACCGAAAATAGATACTCGTTTTGCTAACGATTCCATAGTTTCGCACAGCGAGCAATCTTTACCTTCAATACAAATAAAAGATATTAATGAAGTTACGGAGTCATCAGATGATGCACAGGTAATTGGTATAGATGAAGCACAATTTTTTTCAGAAGATATAATAAACGTTTGCACCGGACTGGCTGATAAAGGTAAAAGAGTTATTGTTGCAGGATTGGACCAGGATTACCGCGGTATTCCTTTTGAACCAATTCCTCATTTATTAGCCATCGCGGAATATATAACTAAATCACTCGCAATTTGTGTTGAATGCGGAAATCCCGCAGATAAAACACAACGTAAAACTACCTCATCCGAAAGAGTGATTGTTGGTGCCTCGGATATCTATGAGGCAAGGTGCAGAAAATGCCATTACATTCCTAAGGAAGCTTAAAGGTTACTGATGGATATTAATTCAATCTTCAGAGGATGTATCGGAATACTTGTTTTAGTTGGTATCGCATTCCTTCTATCAAACAATAAAAAGAAAATTAACTGGAAACTCGTATTCACAGGACTCGGACTACAATTTGTATTTGCTGTTTTCATATTACGAAGTGAAGAACTTAGAAGTTTTTTTGTTCCTTTCGGCTGGCCAAAAGATTTTTTTACCTGGATCAGCGGCTTCTTTGTTATTATCCTTAACTTCACAACCGAGGGTGCTTCTTTTGTATTTGGAGATCTTGCCAATCCTCCGGGTGCGGATGGAAGTTTAGGTTTCTTCTTTGCATTTCAGGTTTTACCTACAATTATATTTTTCGCAAGCTTAATGTCTATTCTCTATTATCTGGGTTTTATGCAGGCAGTAGTTAAAGGTATGGCATGGGTAATGGCAAAATTTTTAGGTACAAGCGGTGCTGAATCACTCTCAACATCGGCAAATATTTTTGTGGGACAAACCGAAGCCCCCTTGATGATAAGACCATATCTTAAAGATATGACCAAAAGTGAAATTCTAACTATAATGGTTGGAGGTATGGCAACCATTGCTGGCGGAGTAATGGCAGCATACATTCAGATTTTAGGTACGGCTTACTCAATAAAGCATGGGATCCCACTTATAGAAGCACAGCAAATTTTCGCAACACAATTACTTGGTGCAAGTGTAATGGCAGCACCTGCAGCAATTGTTATTTCAAAAGTTATTTTTCCTGAAACAGGTGAGCCGGTAACAAAAGGCACAGTAAAAATTGATGTGGAAAAAAATGCGGAAAATGTTATTGAAGCTGCCGCTAATGGCGCAAGCGAAGGTTTGAAACTTGCATTAAATGTTGGCGCAATGCTTTTGGTGTTTATTGCACTAATCGCAATGTTCAACTATGGTTTGAATTTTATAGGTGATCTGTTTAATTGGAATGATTCTCTAAAAGCAATTTACGGAGAGCCGCTAAGCTTTCAATTAGTGCTAGGGCTGGATATTTCAGTTTGTTGCTTTTGGTATCGGTGTGCCGTGGGAAGACGCCCTGAGTTTTGGAAGTTTGTTCGGAACAAAAATAGTAGTTAATGAATTTGTTGCTTATTTGGATATGGGATATTGATTGAAGCCGGAAAAATATTAAACGAAAAAACGATTGTTATGTTAACTTACGCTTTATGCGGATTTGCAAATTTCAGCTCAATTGGAATACAAATTGGCGGATTAGGACCATTAGCACCAAGCAGAAAATCTGAAATTGCAAGCCTGGGTATTAAAGCAGTTATTGGCGGAGCGATGGCAACTTTAATGACTGCTACTTTAGCCGGTTTATTGTATATCGGAAATTAATGCCTGGTTATATTTTCGATCAAAACATAAATGCTCAAACCTTAATTAACATACATCAAAACATCATCTCGAAAAAATGAAGATTGATCTCTCATTCAAATACAAAGATTTGTTAGAACAAATAAACAAAGAAAAACCATTCGAACCCGAATTTGCAATAATATTAGGCAGCGGTTTGGGAGATTTTGCATCCTCCCTTGATGTGAAAAAATCAATCTCAACCGAAGATCTGCCGGGATATCCACCTTCAACAGTTCCAGGTCATTCGGGTAAAATAATTTTTGCTGAAGCAGAGAATAAAAAACTGATTTTATTTAAAGGCAGGATTCATTTTTACGAAGGCTATAAAATTTATGAGTGTGTTCTTCCAGTGTTCATCGCACATAAACTGAATTGCAAAAAGATACTGCTTACAAATGCAGCAGGAGGAATAAACAGAAATTTTTCCGCCGGCGATCTTATGCTTGCAGATTCGTTTAACGGAATGAACATTAAAAAAGAATTGATCGAGTTATTTGATATTCCAACCAGCGAAACAAAAAACAGGCTTTTGGATTTTCCTTCATCTAAACTAAATGATGTAGTTAGAGAAGCAGCAAATTATGAGAAAATTATTTTGCAGGAAGGAACCTACTGGTATTCAAAGGGACCAACCTACGAAACTCCAGCTGAAATAAACCTGATGTACAAATTTGGCGGAGATGCCGTTGGGATGTCAACTGTTCATGAAGCAGTTTATGCAAACTTAATAGGAATGGAAACGGTAGCCATTTCGTGTATTACAAATCTTGCTGCCGGCATTTCACCCAATAAACTTTCCCACGATGAAGTAACCGAAACCGCAAACAAAGTTAAAAATAAGTTTGAAAGATTAGTGAGGAGAGTTATCCTCTCCGTATAATTTTCTTCAACGAATCTCTAAAATTGTAAAGAAAATCCCCTGTTCTCTAATTATTTTGGGCTTGATACTAATCGAAATTTATTGACTTTCTAAACCTATACCATTAAGTTTGTTAGCTTAATTAATAAAAAACCTCACACAGTAAAAAGTTAGAGCATGAAAGAATTCAGATTTCGAATTGCAATGGTATTAGGAGCTATTGTTTTAGCATTATACCTTCTATACCCTACCTATGTTGACTATCAAAACAGTAACGATATAAACAAAATACTTGAAGAAAGGAAACAGCAATTCCTTGCTGTTAATCCTGACCTTACACTAAGCCAGCTTGATGATATGGTTAGAGTGGTTGAAGATAGTTTATTGAGTGCCGACCCTGAGATTACAAAAACACGCGAAAAGAGAATTAAACTTGGTCTCGATCTTCAGGGCGGAATGAGAGTAGTCCTGGAAGTCAGCACTTCTCAGCTATTGGCTAAAATTGCTAATAATCCCGATGAAACTTTTGAGGAAATTTTAAAAGAAGCGGAAGAAGAAGCAGTTCTTTCCGATGAATCAATTGTGGATATTGTCGGCAGAAAACTTACCGAAAGAGGAATAAGATACAGCAGATATTTTGGAACTATAAGGCAGGATGACGATCAGATACTTGGAGGATTAAAAGAAGATACTGATGATGCCGTTACCCGCGCACTCGAAATTATACGAAACAGAATTGATCAATATGGTGTAGCTGAACCATCGATACAGCGACAGGGCAGTAGAAGAATAATTGTTGAACTTCCGGGTGTTGCTAGAGAAGAAGAAGCAAAACAGTTGCTGCAAGGAACTGCTTTACTTGAGTTCAGATTGTTAAAAGAACCTGAATTTACTATCTCGGTTATGCAAAAGATTGATGAATCTCTTGCAAAGGCAATGGGTGTGCTGGACACAGATACAACACAAAGTGACATCGGCGAAACCTCAATCGCAGAAGGTGATACAAGTTTTGTTTCTGATGATACACTCTCAACAGAGGACCTCTCCGAAGAAGAATTCAAAAAGCAGCATCCATTCTTTACAATTGCATTATTAGATCCTCAGGGTGGAAGCGCTGATGCTTATGTAAAAGGAGATGATAAAAATAAACTGCTTTTAATGTTAAGAAAACCCGAAGTACAGAAAGTTATTCCAAACAATGTTGAGTTTGTATTCTCTGCAAAAGCAATCGGGCAGCAAGAAGGGCAAGACGTTTACATTATGTACCTGGTAAACAACGAGCCGGAACTTACAGGCGGTGTTATTACAGATGCACAGGCAAATATCGACCCCAATTCATCATCACCGATTGTTTCAATGACGATGAACAGCGAAGGTGCAACTGATTGGGCAAGAATTACAGGCGCCAATATTGATAAACGGATTGCAATTATGCTGGATGGAGTTGTCTTCTCAGCTCCAGTAGTCAGGAACAAGATAACGGGCGGTCGTTCCCAGATTGAAGGAATGGCTAATATGGAAGAAGCAAAACTGCTTGAGATTGTTTTGAAAGCAGGTGCATTGCCAGCCCCGGTTGAAATTTTGGAAGAAAGAACTGTTGGTCCTTCGCTTGGGTGAAGATTCCATAATAAAAGGATTTCGTTCTGTTGTTCTCGGTTACATACTTGTTGTACTCTTTATGATTTTTTACTATCAAAAAGCCGGGACAGTTGCAGCAGCAGCCCTTGTTTTTTCAGTCCTTTTTATTCTTGGTGTACTTGCCGGATTTAAAGCTACACTAACGCTGCCAGGTATTGCCGGAATTATTCTAACAATTGGTATGGCAGTGGATGCTAACGTTCTTATCTTCGAAAGGATAAGAGAAGAAATGGCAACCGGTAAAACAATTAAAGCATCTATTGATAGTGGATTTGCAAGAGCGAATTCAGCCATTATAGATTCAAACATTACTACATTTTTTACAGGTATTATTCTTTATCAATTTGGTACAGGTCCTATACAGGGTTTTGCACTTACTTTGATGATTGGTATTGCGGCAAGTTTATTTAGCGCACTTGTAATAAGCCGCCTGGTATTGGATGTTATGACGGCTAAAGGTGTTAAAGTAACTATCGGTTAATTTATTCACGCTTTAAGGAGCAGATTTATAAAATGCGAATATTAGAAAATCTTAAATATGACTTTTTAGGTAAAAGAAAAATTGGATACGCAATTTCTGTAACCATTTTTCTGATTGGTTTAATCAGCGTTATTGTAAGAGGTTTGGAATTTGGAATCGATTTTAAAGGTGGAACAGAAATCGTTCTTCAATTCGAGAAACCAGTAGATGTTGGTGAAATTAGAACATATGTTGAAAATCTTGGTTTGGGAAGTGCTGAAGTTAAAACTTTCGGAGGAGAAACCGGAATAATGGTCCGCACTGAAGAACAGTTAATACCAACGGGTATTTATCCTAAGGTTGTTGAGAATATTGAAAGTGCAATTGAAAAATATTTCCCGGGTATCCAAAGAAACATATCGATTCAACTGCAAGTTCTGTTACTTATGAGTTTGAGAACTCTGAAACTACAAATGCAATAATAGATAAATTATTTGAGGCGGGATTTCAATCCGGTCATGTTTCTGAGGAATTGGATAACAAACAAATGATTGTAAGGGTAAGTATTGCTGATTGGATAAAAGAGAACCTGAGCGAAAAAGTGGAAAATAATCCATTCATTGTTCTTAAAGAAGATATAGTGGGACCAAAAATTGGTGAAGAACTTAAACAAGATGCTGTGCTGGCAATTTTCTTTGCTCTAATTGTTATTCTTATTTACTTAGGTTTCCGCTTCAAATTTGTATTTGCAATGGGTGCGGTTGCTGCACTTTTTCATGATGTTTTAATTACACTCGGACTTTTTGCAGCTCTTTACGGTCTGATACCAGGATTAAATCTTGATATTGACCTTACAGTTGTGGCAGCGTTTTTAACATTAATCGGTTATTCAATTAACGATACTGTTGTGAATTTTGACAGGATAAGAGAAAATCTGAAGATACACAAAACCCGTCCGCTTTATGATATTATTAACACAAGCATAAGCCAGACGATGAGCCGTACATTAATTACCAGTGGTACTACTTTAATTACCGTTCTTGTACTTTTAATTTTTGGAGGCGAGGTGTTAAAAGTTTTTGCTTTCACACTTTTCTTTGGAGTTATTATAGGTACGTTTTCATCAATATTTGTAGCGAGTGCTTTGGTTTATGAATATGCGGAAAAGTATAAAAAGAAATTAGAATTTTAAGTTCCCCCACTTAAAAAGAAAACCGGTAGTGAAAGCTACCGGTTTTTTTTATTAATCTAATTTGTCTCTTTTTCAATCAAACCCTCATTATTAACAAAATAAATATATCACTTTTCTTATCATACATTATTAAGAGATTCCATTTACTTAAAAAAATTTTATGGAAATTATTTGGGGATGTTCTTTAATTCAGAATAACGAAAGACAGAAATTAGCCTCTTTCAAATACAATTTTTCCCTGCAAGCTTTACATCAATTATAATGATGAGAAATTAAGATTAATTAAGCTTCCGCAAAGTAAATTTACAGTAAAGGATATTCCTCAAATTTAGGATTAATTTTACGATGACAATTTTCTGCCTTTTTGAAATCTGCCCTCGCCCCTTTTAGGTCACCAAGTCGAACCTTTAATGTGGCTCTATGAAAATATGATTTTGCATCCATGGGATTTAATCCTATCGCCTTCGAAAATTCTCTAATGGCATCTTCATATTCCCCACTGTCAGCTTTCTCACTCCCGGAAATATTATGAACCACCTGAGCTCCATTGTTCTCCCGGGATTTCTGATGTAACTCGTTAATTGAATTAAGCCCTTTCATAGTCTTACCTCTTTTTAATGATAAGTTATGTAAAGTGTATTAACTTAAAATTAAATGTTAATTAACAAAAAGTTATTAATAAACTTAAAAATGCTTTTATCAAGTGCGATAAATATTAAGCGGATGTGTTTTTGTTAAAAGCAAAATAATATTATTAATAAACGTCAGCAATTATTTCTTCTAACCTATCCCTAATAATAATGTGTAAGAAATATTATAGCTGTACCTTCTATCGCACACTTAAAGTTTGTCTTGAGGGTATAGGGATAACGCTTTAATTAACAAATTGATAATATTACTTTTTGCTGTTAATTAGTATATAATGAAAATTATTTATAATGTCAAGGGAAATCTACTAACAATCTAAAAATAGTTGATAAGAGATTTTTAATTATATTAGTTTAAATAAAACCAGGGAATTCTTTATGACTAATTATGTTCAAAAAATTAAGGATAGTTATAACACCGTTATCTCGAAGAAGTTTTATGTCCCAATTTTATATACGATTATTGGCATCTTTTTCATTTGTGTTATAGGATTTTTCTTTACAAAAGATCTGCAGCTATGGATCGATATCGGAATTGCAGATGAAGCAAAATATTTGAGCGGTGGAGTAAACTTTTTTAGAACAATGCCTGAGGCGTATTGGGGTCCATTATACTCACTTTGGTATTTCTTTGTGAGCTTATTCTCGACAGACAATATAAACCTGTATTATTTAAACTATAAACTAATGACCATTCTTCCTTGCATTGCACTATATTTGTTCCTTCTAAAATTGAAAGTTACCCCTACCTTAAGTTTTTACTTTTCTTTCGCCCTTTTGATTTCACTAATCAACTTACCCACATGGCCAAAAGTGTCACATTTTTGTCTTACGCTGATATTTATGGGATTAATTCTAATTCACAGTATTAAAGGAAGAAACACAAGATTATTAGCAGCATTAATCATTTCATTAATGATAACATATATAAGACCTGAATTCATTTTATCCTCAGTATTACTATTTGGAATAATGATAAAACGTTTAGTTAAAAATAATTTTGATGCGGAACGATTTATGATTGCAATAGTAACAATAATATTGTTATTCGTTTTATTGGGGATTCCCTTTTCTCCCGGAAGAAATCTAACAGCATTTGGACAAGCTTACCATAAATATCTTGATTTAGATGTCAGAATTGATGATGATGGGGCAAAAGACTGGACAGAAATTTTATCTGAAAATTTTGGAGATCCAAAATCCATCATAGATGTAATCCTAAATGACAGCGATAAGTTTTTTAAACATATTGAAATCAATCTTTCTAAATTACCTATGCTTTATCTAAGTTCTGTTGAAACATTATTGCCAAATAAAATTTTCCCGATTAACCTATTAATTAAATTAGTGATTGTGCTATCAATTCTTTCAACAGTATTTGTTTTACTACTATTTAAAAGATTTCGCAAATACAGAAATATTATCTCGAATGGATTTACTGAGAATAAAGATTTATTATTTTTTTCTATAATATTTAGTCTCCCCCCCCTGTTAAGTATGATTCTATATTATCCAAGGTCTCATTATATATTACTCCTCCTTCCATTGATTTATTTAGTTGTAGGTCAAATGATTATGCCGTTGAAGATTAATGGATATAGAAATAATGTTATATCATTTAGTTTATTAATCTTAGTCTCTTTATTCTTAATACCTCCATTATCTTCAGTTTACACCAAATCAAATTTTAAGAACCTTCTTACGGTTCAAAATATAAAAGTTCTAAATATTAGTGAAAGAATAAACTTACTAGAAAACGAAGGCGGATTAAATGTTTATCTTCCTGACAATTATAAATGGATTACACTAGAATCTAAAAAGGAAAATTTTGATAAATTTGTTGATAAAAGAAATATTAATATGATCTATTATTCTTTAACACTAAATAATTCTGTTCAGCTAAAGAGAGATTCAACCTGGTCTGAATTTTTAATTAATCCGGACACACTTGGTTTTCATGAGTTAATAAAAAACGATGGTGGAATAATATATTTAAGAAAAGATATTAAGCTTAATTAATACACAACATACTATACTCTAAGAACTACATATTTGATAAATAAACCTTAACAATAACAATTGTAATATCATCGTTCCTACAGACGTTAACTTATTATAAGATAATGAGTAAGAAAATCTGGCTCAACAAAAATGTTAATAAAAACCCCCTGCCTATTTTATTAAGCAGGGGGCGGAAAATTTGTCACGCACCTTTTATATTATCTATTATAACCTAACGAGTACGCTTACCAGCTTTAATATCTTTACAAGCCTTGCAAAGCTTTCTTCCGCTTGTCCCCTTCTTCCTTTTCTTAACAGATTTTCCTGATGAACACGTACCATAAATGTGATAGACTTTACTATCTGCCGAATGAAATGGTGATATTTGCTTCGCCATATTAGGTTCTCCTAGAATAGTTTATTAATAGTTAAAAATATATCTGTGATATATTAATATTAACATAACTATTTTATCTGAATATTTAAACCTTTCTTGAAGTTTTAAAGAAAATAAAAACCCCACATAAAATCAACGGTGGGGGCGGTTGATTATTTTTTAAGCAGGGGGTAGTCAATTATATTAATAACATATCAATAGAAAAAATTATTTAATAGTAAATCTTTTACTTCGTAAATACTTATTTACCGTAGTCTTAACGAAGTAACACCATCTTCTTAGTCTGAACAAAAGAACCTGCCTGTATTCTGTAGAAGTAGATACCGCTTGTTAACTCTGTTGCATTAAACTTAACTGAATATCTACCAGCTTCTTTTTCTTCGTTTGTTAATTGCATTACACCTTCACCCAGCGCGTTGAATATAATCAACTCAACTTCTGATTTTACTGGCAAGCTGTAGCTTATAGTTGTAACTGGGTTAAACGGATTGGGGTAGTTTTGTTGTAATGTATAATCTACTGGCGCTGAATTATTTACTAAGACTTCACCACTATACTCATAACTACCATCATGGTCTATTTGCTTTAATCTATATTTAATCATCCTTGTATTTATTTCAGCGATATCATCAATTAAACTGTATTCTTTTTGTTCTAATGTGGTACCGTATCCATCAACAAAACCAATTCTTATCCATTTCTCTCCTTCTTGCTTTCTTTCAATTTCAAATCCATAATTATTTACTTCGGTCTTTGTGATCCACTTAAGATGCACTCTTTCATCAAAAACTTTCGCAGTAAACAAACTAAGTTCTACTGGTAGCGGTGACCATAACCACATAAAACCTGTTGTGTCCTTCTCTGTATTAACCAAATTACCAGCTAAATCATATACATTAAATACTTCCAGGGTATACCATTGATTATGTACAGGCACACTCACTGTGAGCAGGGCTAATGCCGTATCAATCAATTCTACTTCAGTGGTTACCAAACCACCAGACCATACAAAATTATTTGGATCAGTAAAACCAGTAGTGTCCATCCATTCATCAAAGCTCACTTGTACTGTAATATGATTTACTTGCGGCTTGGCGGTACCAAATAGGATAATAGAAATAATTAAGAGGGTAAAAAATTTTAAACGTACCATTATGAAGT
>PVMK01189043.1_pt1 | contig 15734 bp, 17 predicted proteins | sample 1853481 | NCBI WGS metagenome assembly PVMK01 (sample SAMN08533507, study PRJNA380276) | Marine sediment metagenome, whole genome shotgun sequencing project.
AGCTTTACGTTCTACTCTTTTATCGGGTAATCATCTGGCAAGTGGCAAGGGGTCATCATCCGGCTTGACCGGATGATCCACGAAACACGCTGGGTCAATTTCTGGATTGCCCGATCAAGTCGGGCAATGACAGGTATGGTGGGAGTCAGGCAATGACAGGTATCAGTAGTCCAATTACAGTGTGGTGCATCCCGCTCCCTGTCGTTCCGAACCTGTTTCGGAATCTGGAGATACTGAAACAAGTTCAGCATGACAGCGTGCTGGCCGTAGTAACATGTCCCCGCTACGAAAATAGAGCCCTTTTATATCTAGACGAACCCCGCGCCCATGTCATTCCCGCACAGGCGGGAATCCAGGCCGGTCGTTTTCCAGGTTCCTGCTTCCGTAGTACGGAGATTCTTCCCCCGATCTATCGGAGTCGCGGGACACTTCAGCCTGAATGGGGGTCTCTCAGAATGACGGCGGGATGTCACCCATCTATCAAAACGAGATTATGGGGTTTGTGAAGGAATTTACGAACTGCGCTGGCAGTTGGGACAGAAATAGGCACCCCGCTGGCGAATTGGTATCCGCTCAATGATAGTACCACAAACGGGACAGGGCTTTCCCACCCGGTGCGCTACTTTGAATATAGCTTGCGCCATGCCTGGCTCGCCGTTAGGGCGGCGGTAATCGTTAATACTGGCTCCGTAGCTACCTATAGCCTCCTCGAGCACCCGGTGTATGGCCTTGTACAGCCGCTCTACCTCATCTGCTGACAGGCTATTTGTTGCTCTCAAGGGATGTAGGGAGGCGGCAAAGAGGGCTTCATCGGCATACATGTTACCAATGCCGGCAAGGAATCTCTGATCGCAGAGAACAGCTTTGATCGGTGCCGAGTACTTTTTTGACCATTCACCCAGATCCGCAGCCGTAAAGGCGGGGTCCAGAGGGTTCAGGACCCAGCTTTCCTACCACGGTATTTTCATCTGTTACCAGCCACAACAAGCCTAGTTTGCGCGGGTCGCGAAAGTAGAGCCCTGCTCCGTTATCGAGATGGAATACAGTTCGGTTGTATGGATCGGATGCACCCCTGGAATCGAGAAGCAAGGAGCCGCTCATTCTGAAGTGCAAGACGAGTGCCTCACTATTTGCAAGGCGAAAAATTAGATATTTCCCACGCCTGTCAATCTCATCTATACACAATCCTTGCAGGCGATTACAGAACTCCTCTGGCGATGGAGTTTGCACCGCTCTGGGCCAATTTAAGGTGACACCGGCAAAGCATCGGCCCACTATCCTGGGGGACAGGTCCCTTTTCATCGTCTCTACTTCTGGTAGCTCTGGCATTTTTCGTTCTCCCCAGCCGTTGGAAATGAGGCTTATATTTTATGAGAGTGCTGAAATAGTCTTGATCAACCCCCTATATCCCCCAGTCTTGGTGGAGTTTTTAAGCTGGGGGACACCATCAGACCCCCGGCATGAAGTATCCTGCTCCTCTTTTTCAGCGGTCCCCTTATACACGGACTATCGGTCATTTTACCTTATTCGCCCAGTCCATCTCCCCCCAGTTTGGGCCCGTTTTAACCTCTACTGTAAGTGGAACGCTGAGCTTCAGGGCATTAGGCATTATCTCCGCAACCAGGCCCTTCATCAGCTCAATCTCTTCCTGGGGTACCTCGAAGACCAGCTCATCGTGAACCTGGAGGATCATCTTTGCCTTCAACCCTTGCCTATCCATCTCCCTCTTTATGTCAATCATTGCCAGCTTGATGATATCGGCAGCGGTTCCCTGAACGGGCATGTTTATCGCCATGCGCTCCGCCGCTGCCCTCACCTGACCATTGGACGAATTGATATCCGGGATATATCTTCTTCTGCATAGAACCGTCTCAACATATCCCCGATCCCTGGCCTGGCTCTTCGTCGCCTCGATGTACGCTTTCACCCCACTATGCTTCTCAAAATAGGTATCAATAAATCTAGAGGCTTCCTCACGGGAAAGCGTAGTAGCCTGCACCAGCCCGTAGCCACTCATACCATAGATCACCCCGAAGTTCACCGTCTTGGCCACCCGTCGCATATCCGTCGTCACCTCGGCAGCAGGCACGTCGAAAACCTGGGAGGCAGTAGCCGTATGGATATCCTCATCATGGTGAAAGGCATCAAGTAGATGAGCGTCCTGGGAGAGATGCGCCATAACACGCAGATCGATCTGAGAATAATCACCGCTCAGCAACAGGAAGCCATCACTGGCGATAAAGGCCCTCCTAACCTGCTGGCCCAGCTCGCCGCGAATGGGGATATTCTGCAAGTTGGGGTCGCTGGATGAGAGCCGCCCGGTGGACGTACCTGTCTGGTTAAAGTTTGTATGCACCCTGCCAGTTTTCGGGTTGATTATGGCGGGGAGGACATCGATATAGGTGGACTTCAGCTTCATTAACTGGCGATACTCAACAAGCAACTCAATAACTGGATGAGTGCCCTTTAACCTCTCGAGGACAGCGGCATCGGTGGAATAGCCGCTCTTTGTCCTCCGACCGCCGGGGAGCCTGATTTCCTCAAAGAGGATTGAGCCAAGTTGCTTCGGAGAGTTGATATTAAAGCTGTGGCCTGTACAGTCATAAATCTGATCCTCTAGCTCCTTCACACGATCCCCAAGGCTTTGGGACATCGCCCACAGGGATTCTTTATCCAGCGCCACCCCGTTCCGCTCCATGTCGAGGAGTACGGGAACCAGGGGCATCTCCAGCTCGGCAAAGAGTTGCCATAGCCCCTGCTCCCTCAGCTCCCCCTCAAATAATCCCGCCAGCCGTCCCGTGATGTCAGCATCGGCGCAGGCATACTTAGCGGCTGGCTCGATGGCTACATAATCCATCGATGTTTGCTTCGCCCCGGTGCCGATGAGGTCGGTGATTGGAGTCATCTCCACACCCAGCTTGTTGAAGGCCAGGGGCTTAAGCCCCAGCGCCTTCTCCCCCAGTAGATAGGCAGCTAGCATAGTATCGAAGCTCAGGTTCCTGAGCTCGATTCCATACTCGGCAAGCACCATCATGTCATATTTGCCATTTTGAGCAACCTTTGAAATTTTCACGTCTTCTATAAGGGGCTTGAGCCTTTCCAGAACGTGGTTCATGAGAAGCTGGGAGCCTAAACGATGTCCTACAGGCACATAGTAGGCTTTACCAGGTTCATAGGAAAAGGATAGGCCTACCAGCCCCGCATACATAGGCTCTTTGCCCGTGGTCTCCAGATCGATGGTGAAGGAGGAAGCATCCTGCAGCTTGGAGATAAGCTCCTCCAGAGCTTGTGGCGTATCTACGATCCGGTAATCTCCCTCCAATGCCTCCATCTTCCCTGCCTCTGTGCTCTCCCCGGTTCCCATCTCAGCGAGCCTGGCCAGCAGCCTGTTAAACTCGAGCTCGCGGAAGAGCGCTGTCACTTGAGATCGATCGAAGGCTGATACGGTACAGGCATCAAGGTCCAGATTGATGGGGACATCGATTACTATAGTGGCCAGCCTCTTGCTCAGGTACGCTTTTTCGACATCTTCCAAAGCCTGCTGCACTTTAGGAGGAGATACCTCCTGTATATGGGCCACTATTTCCTCGATGCTCCCAAACTGCTGCAGTAGCTTCACCGCTGTTTTCTCTCCGATGCCGGCAACGCCGGGGATGTTGTCCGATGAATCGCCTTTTAATCCTTTCAGATCAGCGATCTGGGGAGGAGATATACCATAGCGCTCCATGACCTTCCCCTCATCGTAGAGAATGGTATCACTGAAAGTCTTACCCGGTCGTGGTAAAAGCACCCGCACACTGGGGGAGACAAGCTGCAATATATCCAAATCGCCAGTGACTATGACGGTATCTATTCCTTGAGCCGAGGCTTGATGGGAGAGTGTGCCGAGGATATCGTCAGCCTCAAAACCCTCCACCTCGAAACTGGGTATATTTAAAGCCTTCACAAGCTGGTGCACCCGATGGAATTGGCTCTTTAGTTCCTCAGGCATTGGCGGGCGCTGCGCTTTGTATTCAGCGTACTCCAGATGCCGGAAGGTAGGTGCCGGGTAATCGAAAGCGACGGCATAATGGGTAGGTTTAAGCTCTGCAAGCACCTTGATGACCATGTTAGCAAAGCCAAATACCGCCCCGGTAGCCTCCCCTGTTTTGGTCACAGTCAGAGAGGGCAGGGCATGAAAAGCGCGATGGATAAGGGCATTACCGTCGAAGAGGACAAGCAGTGGTTTATTATCGGTCATCTCCGCCGCATTATAATTCCCCTGTTTGTATATGGCAATCATCTATTGAGACTGCTGAAACAGTCTCAGTCAACCCCCTAATCCCCCAGTCTTGGGGGACTCTTTATAGCTGGGGGACACCCCCATACCCCCGGCAGGAAGTATCCTGCACCTCTTTTTCAGCTGTCTAATAGAAATGCTATTCCCAGCGGAAGAAGCGGATGGCCCCAATCAAACAGACCACAAGCCAACCGCCAAGCACGGCTGCATTGATATATTGCGGGTGCAGGGCCGAGGAGCCGACCATTATCTGCCTCAGGGAATCACCGAGGTAGGTGAGCGGCATAGCGTTCATTATGGGTATCATGAAGTCGGGCATCATCTCGGCGGGGAAGAAAATCCCCGAGAGGAACATCATGGGAACTGGATGGACATGAGCAACGGCATGGCTGTACGCTCCGTTTTGGCAAAGGCCGATAGTAAATAACCCAGAGCTAGAAAGGCCAGTGTTCCCAGTATGACCATGCCTATCAGGAACAGCCAGCTTCCCATCATTGGGACATCGAACACCAACCTTGCGATAATAATTATGAGCGCCGCCTGCACCAGGGCAACCATAAGCCGGAAAATGACGGTGCTTATGATCATGGTAGACCGCCTCAATGGTGTGGCACCGAGCCGCTTAAGCACCTTATTCTCTCGTTCTGTAACCAGCTCTACAGCAGCAAAGATACCCAGCTGCATCAGGGCCATCGCCAGGATACCGGGTACCAGGTAATCGATGGCGCGAAGGTCATGTGTCTGTAGCGTCTTCTCTTCGACATGGATCAGTGTTGGTGCCTGGGATAGGGCGCGGTCAAACCCGTCTATGACCTTTTCGATGATGGGTATCAGCACCTGAGATGTGGTGGTCTGCGTCGGATCATAGTATATCTCTATTTCACCCATGTTGCCTTGAGATATTGCCTCTCCAAAGTCAGGCATAATGATAATGACCGCTCTGCGATCGCCGTCTTCAAGCGCCTGCAACTCAGCATCCCGTTCGCCGATTTGCACCTCGAGTACCTCTGGCTCCTGTAGAGCTGCGGATAGCTCCTGGGCTACTTCTGAATTATCTTCCATTACCAGACCCACTGAAAAGGTAATATCATCTGCTCCGCTGAATACAGCGCCAAATATCAGAATGAAGAAAACGGGAAAGGCAAAGGTCCAGAAGAGGGCTGCCTTCTCTCTGATAAATTGCTTGAAGTGGGCTACGAGAAGCTTCAGTAACAAGTTCATTCCCGGATTTTCCTGCCAGTGAGTTTGAGAAAAACATCCTCTAGCGTAGCTCGACGCACGTACAGGTTGGTTATCTGGATATTCCTCTGTTTAGCCAGTTCCATAAGTGCCGAGATGGTGATCGGCACTTCACTTGAATAGATTATCATCTTGCCATTTTCCAGTTGCGCATTGGTTACCCCTGCCATCTGTCTAAATACTTCCTCATCGATATGCTCGTCCAGTTCAAACTCTATGGCTTCCTCTTTGAAGTGCTGGGCAATCAGCGTTTTCGGTCGGTCAGTAACAATGATTTTACCATGGTCGACTATGGCTAACCTGTCACAAAGACGTTCTGCCTCCTCCATATAGTGGGTCGTTATAAATACGGACTTGCCTTCGCTGCGGACATATTCGATTACTTTCCAGATGTTATGCCTGGACTGAGGGTCAAGGCCGGAAGTTGGCTCGTCCAGGAACAGGATGCTGGGATCGTTAACCATTGCCAGAGCCACCGATAGCCGCTGTTGCTGTCCGCCTGAGAGGTTAATGCAGAGTCTACTACTACTCTCTTCCAGCTCTACCATTTCTATGAGCTTGTCTGCCGATACATGCCTGGGGAAAAAGCTACCGAAAAGGTCAAGTACCTCACGGACGGAGAGCCTGGGGTACAGGGACGTGGTCTGGAGCTGAACTCCTATATTGGCCTTCACCTGTCTTTGGTGCTGCCTGATATTCATTCCCAGCACCTCCACCTCACCCGAATCGGCATTTCGGATCCCTTCCACTATCTCCATGGTTGTTGTCTTGCCAGCTCCGTTCGGCCCCAACATACCGAATATCTCACCCTTTGATACGCTGAAGTCAATGCCCGTCACTGCCTTAACGTCGCCGTAGCTTTTATAGAGGTTCTTGACCTCGATGACCGTATCCATCGCATTGTGTCCTTTATCAGAGCTTATACTATATAGATTACCCGGTTCCGTCAACGGTTCGTAAAAGTGTAAGAGGCGGATGAAACAATCTCAATGAACCCCCTAATCCCCCAGTCTTGGGGGACTTTTATATCTGGGGGACACCCCCAGACCCCCGGCAGTAATTATCCTGCACCTCTTTTTCAGCGGTCTACTTTAATAAGTCTGCGATTGGTATAGCCCTGAGGCTATTTGTTATAACTCTCTATTAATTTAACAAAATCCTCTATTGTGACAAGCTCTTTCATACTGTCAATATCTATCTCAATGTTCAAGGCCATCTCTGTGCCGATTATGACCTGAAGCCATTGAAGGGAATCAGCTTTAATATCCTTTAATGCCATCTCCATGATGATGTCCTGCTCATCGCAACGGGTAATCTTAGCAATTACTATTCTTAACTCATCCAGTGTCGACATTATTATCTCCTCATGAGACTGCTGAAATAGTCTTGATCAACCCCCTATATCCCCCAATCTTGGGGGACTTTTATAGCTGGGGGACACCCCCAGACCCCCAGCAGGAAGTACCCTGCACCTCTTTTTCAACTGTCTCTCTCTCTCTTGAATACTGTAGTGTTTTCTATTTACTTTCTAATGATTATTCACTTGGACCTTTGCTATTTCAGTCCGTAGCTGGCCAACAAAGTCGCTCTCCAGCGCCTCTTTCAAACATTGAATCGTTCCGAGTATCTGGGGTGCCCGGCTACTACCATGGGTTATGCCTACTATCCCATCTATACCCCACAAAAGACCTCCCCTTTCCATGCTGGCACTGACAAGCTTGTGTAGTTCGGAGGTGGTATTTTCCAGGTCCGCTGGCGACAGCTTATCTTTCAATTCCTGGCCAAGCCAATGGCAAATAGCCTCACTAATACCTTCGCATAACTTAAGCATTATATTCCCAATAAAGCCGTCGCAGACAACAACGTTCACTTTACCATTGGGAATATCTATACCCTCCACATTACCAATGAAGTTTAATCCACTGTTTTTTAGCAACGAGTAAGCCTCTTTCACCTGCTCATTACCTTTGCCCTCCTCAGTACCCACATTGAGGAGACCAACCGAGGGATTGTCAACACCATGGAAGATTTTGGTATACACAATACCCGCTGCAGCAAAGCTCAGCAAGTGGCTTGGCTGACAACCTACATTGACTCCGAGGTCTATAACCACGGTATCTGGAGCCAGTCTGAGGAAAGCACCCCCAAGCATGGGCCGCTCTATGCCTGGTATAGTTCCTAAATATCGCATGGCACAGACCGCAGCGCCAGCTGTAGAACCAGCACTCACCACGGCGTCGGCTTCGCCATCCTTTACAAGCCTGGTGGCTACCGCCACCGAGCTGTCAGTCTTACGCAGGGCAGCCATGATTGGGTCCTCCCCATCCTTTATTACCTCGCTTGCCTCAACCACGCGAACTGGGAGATGAGTAACGTCAATCTCGCTAAGCTCCTTCTCAACCTCAGCTTTGAGACCTACCAGAATTATCTCTAACCCTAAATCACTGGCGGCCTGGACTGCTCCCCTGACTATCTCTGCGGGAGCATGGTCACCACCCATCGCATCAACCGCTATCCTTAACTTCGGGCCTGTATTGCTTACTTCTCCCATGACACTTCCTCTCTTTATAGATTAAACCTAATAGGAGACTGCTGAAATACTCTCAATCAACCCCCTATATCCCCCAATCTTGGGGGACTTTTTAAAGCTGGGGGACACCACCAGACCCCCGGCAGGAAGTATCCTGCACCCCTTTTTGAGCGGTCTTAATAGATTATATCTACCAGCTATGGCTTATTGCGTCCCCTGGGCAAACATCGTGACAATTCTTTTCTTGGTTACAACTATGTAATCCCGGGCATAAGAATTCCAGTTTCTTCCTTGCCTCTTCTGTTACCATAGCATTTAGCTGACCGCTATCATCTTTATCTACGATGAAAATTCCCGACGGGCAGGCCTGCACACAATCGCCACAACCATTACAACGTCCAGTATCAATAGTGATAGTATATTCCCCAGTGCCATCAGTGTAGCCGTAGTGAATCTTCATTGCCTTTGTACTCTCCTTGCCAGACCGCTCCTTAGCCAGGATTGCTGCTCCCAGGGCGCCGATTATCTGCGGGTCCTCACTGAGAAGTGGCTCCATACCCGTCTTTTCTCTGAGCTTGGCCACCATCCCCCTGTTCTTGGCAATACCCCCGGTGATGCTGAACTCCCTCTCTATGGACACCCGTTTTAAAAGGTTGAGGCTGCGAGTGGCTATGGCCTCATGCAGACCGGCCAGGATATCGCTCTTAGATGCTCCCTGTCTTTGATATAATATGGCCTCCGATTTGGCAAAAACAGCACAGATGGTATTAAAGGGGATAGCCCTATTTGACTGGAGGGCCAGGTCTCCAATCTCTTCCAGCGGGATATTCAACACATCAGCTATCATCTCAAGGAACCGTCCGGTACCCCCGGCACACTTGTCATTCATGATGAAGTTGGTTACGCGGCCATCTCCATCGCAGCTAATAGCCTTGCAATCCTGGCCACCCATATCCAGGATGGTCCGTACCCCGGGGAAATACCAGTTAATACCCCGTGCATGGCAGCTTATCTCGGAGATATTCTCATTAGCGAAGGGAACCAGTACCCTCCCATAGCCAGTAGCGACAATATACTGCACATCATTAAGGGATAGCCCTGGACCTTTCAGGGCTTCTTCTATCGCCATGTTAGCAGTCTTCACACTCTCGGGGCCGGTATCACGAATCACCGAAGACAGAATTGAGCCATCATTTAGTATCACGACTTTGGCCGCTCGGGAACCAATATCTATCCCAGCGAATATCACTATTTGATGCCTTTCTCTACATTTTCTCTTGCAATAATAGCTGCTCCCAATGCAGCAATTATCTGAGGCACGTCTGGCACCAGAATCTCAAAACCCATCTCTTCCTCTAGAATTTTAACGAATCCCCTATTCAGAGCCACACCACCAACCACGGCCACATCCCTATCTACACCGATTCTCTTACACATTGATACGACGCGGCTCACCACCGAATAATTAATTCCTGCAATGATATCCTCCTTGGGAGTGGGTGGATCACGGTGTACATGCGATACTACCTCAGATTCAGCAAACACGGCGCAAGTACCGGTTATGTCCGCCTTATATCTAGCCTGAAGGGAAAGTACTGACATCTCTTCCATAGGCATTTGCATGAGCTTTGCCATCTGTTGTAAGAATATGCCGGTACCGGCAGCGCATTTATCATGGTTAACCCAGTCGACTATACGTCCTTTTTCATTCACCTTAATAACGGTACTGCTCTCGGCCCCCATATCTATGGCCGTTCGGGCTGACGGAAATGAGTGGTGAATTCCCCGGGCAAGGCATGTTGTAATAGTTTTCTTTTGCTGGCCAACCGATATAGATTTCCCTCCTACTCCTGTTGACACGATGTGCAACTTGTTACCATTGGTAACTCCAGCCAGATTCATAGCCTCCTCTACAGCGGCTTTGGCGCTCGCTTCAACCTCGTCCTCGGAGCGGACAATACTATAAGCAAGGATACCGTCATCACCCAAAATGACCGCTTTGGTGGTCTGGCTGCCTACATCTATACCCAGAGTTTTCATAGCGATTTGTAAGAGACTGCTGAAGTAGTCTCAGTCAACCCCCTAATCCCCCAATCTTGGGGGCATTTCTAAGGCTATCCCCCCCCGACCCCCGGCAGCAAGTATCCTGTACCTCTTTTTCAGCGTTCTCCATAATTATTCCCGGTCTTCAAGAAGCTCAAAGAATTGCTCCAGTTTTTCCCTTACATCCACCTCTGAAGTAATCGTTGGGTCAACGACATCGCAATCCAGGGTCAATACTGGCACATCCTGCCTATTCAGAACATCTTTAAACAGCTTTATCGTAGCACAGGTGTGCCGACATCCTACGTCAGCATAGTATATCGCACCATCAACCTTGTACTGCTCAGCGCAGTCGGTAATGCCATCTAATGCTCGTTCGTCCAGAGGACCATACATTCGCATCTCAGGAATCATATACGACTTTTTTGCTACACTCTCAAGCGGCTTGGCCGGGTCAAGCTCTCCATCTCCCCAATAGGTGAAGAAGGGCTCAGTAACGCTGACCGCCCCATATTCCTGTGAAATCTTCTCTAAAAAACCAATGAGGTACATTGGCGGTATGAACAGGCTCATCAAGCGGAAACGTTCAGGTGACACAGCCCCTTTGCCAGCCTTAACTTTCTCAGCCAGCTCGTCTCTAAGTGTTTCCAGGTATACCGTAGCTTCAGGTAGCCCCGGAAACAGATAATCAACTGTTAGTAGCTGTAAAAAGCCCTGAGGATTGAAAGGGGTTGGAACTGCCTTGCGTAGTTCACTAATTTCACGCAGAAGTTTAATTTGCCGATCCATTTGAGCCACGATCCCGGCCAGCTGATCCCAGTTCATCTTCCGACCAGACTTTTCCTCGAGGAAATTTATCATGTCGTTTAGCTCACCAACCAGATACTTCTTTTCGTCCTCGCTATTTTGGAAGGGATGATCAATGAAGAAACCGGGGCAATTATTGATCTCCATAAGCAGCTCGCCGCTCTTGGCCGTGTTATCGCAGACCAGATTGGACCAGAGCATAGCGTCAGGTCTGGGCAGAGCGCCTATGGCAAAGGCACCGGCCAGGCCCCGATGCGGCGAACATATTTCAGAGGCCAGCCCCAGCTCTGCCCCTGCCGAAAGCATATCTGCCGAATCACCTGTGAACAGGGCTATCATCCAGGTGGTCGTCTCGGTATGCATCGGGACAATATCCATGGCGTACAGGATCTCAGCGGGGAAGAAAACGGTGTGGGCAGCCACAAATTCACCGTCTTTGCTAGCGTTGAGCAGGCGGGTATAGTAGTTGGCCAGCATCTGGTAATACATTGCTTCGCTCTTCCTCATCTCAGGGTTCGCCTGGTTCATCTTCACGATTATACGGCAAGCCCGTATGATTGAGTTAAGCTTGTTTTCCCTCGCCTGGGGGCCTGTCATCTTCGCTTTTCCTCCAGCATTTCCAGGAAAGCCTGAACCCGTGTCCGGATCTGCCCCGACCCTGATGTGCCGTATTCCACATCCAGAGCTAACGTTGGTATCCCGTTAGCCTTAAGCCTCTCCGTAAGCAGTGGTAAGTCATGAGCATAGGGCACGCAGTACCTGATTATCTGGCTGATCACGCCATCCACCCTGAAATCACGTGCAAGGTCAAGTATGCGGTTGAATCGCTCGTCGGAAGGAAACATACGGGCGCAGGGGAAATTATTCAAGTAGCGCCGTGAGATGGCTTCAACAGGGGTGCTGTTCTTATCAAGAACCACCGGGTCGGACCAGTATCTGGTACCGGTGCAGAGTTCATCGGTTACTATCAATCCCCCCAGCCCCTCTATAGATTCTATGAGTTCTGGATTGGTTATAGCACTGCCAACAAGCATCAAACGGGCCCTACTTTTATTAGCGTTATCTGACACGTCCAGCCCGTCCAGCAGGCCCCTGAGCCATTCATTAAATAACTCCTTGGGCATACGAAAACAGGCATTCAGTACCTCCATCGTCTCGGTACCGGTAATGGGCGGGTTGTCAAGCTTTCGTAACTCATAAAGACGCTTAAGGAGAGCTCTGGATTCATTATATACCCCAATTGATCGGTAAAGTGACTCATCCGTTATTTGAACACCCATGAACTCTTCCAGGTGTGCTTTAAACTGTAGAATTTGACTGTGATATAGATCATGTGCTGACTGGGTATACTTGCGTGGTACGTTAAGTACATGATAGAAGGGGGTATCGATGTAGTTACGCCATAGATCGAACAGGCGACGGGCTCCATCACAGGTAGACCCTCCAGCCACGCCGTCTAAGAAATCATATTCTCCCTTAAGTCCCAGTTGCAGGCAACTCCGGGAGAAAGAGCAGCTGTTTATGTAAAGGTAAGCGGTCCCGTCTTCCAGTTCCATCTCCTTAGAGTAGCCGGTAATCCTGATGGGAAGCGCCCCGGCCGCATGTATGATTTCCTCAGGGATATAGGTACATAGCCAGCCGAACACCTTCTTTCCTTGATTCTTATGTTCCAAAATATGGGCTGTCTTGGGAAAAGTGTTATTGACTTCACGGAATTTTTCAAGCATAGGCAGTTTGATATTACCTCTTATTCAATATCAGTAAAATATGGCGCAGTGTTTCTATTATTATGAGACCGCTGAAATAGTCTGAGTCAATCTCCTTATATCCCCCAATTTGAGGGGGCCTCAAAGTCCGAAGACACCCCCAGACCCCAAGCCCCGATTATATCGGGGCACATCTTTTTCAGCGGTCTCCCTAGGATTAACTACTTGTTATCCCTGTTAATTGGTAGCCACCATCAACAACGATAAGTGTACCGGTTACATAGCTGGCCAAATCTGATGCCAGAAATAAGGCAACCCGGCCAATATCATCAGCCCTACCAAGCCTCCCCAGCACAGTGCTGGCCATAAACTTCTTCAGTTCTGCCTTCCATTCGCTCGGCTGGAGCCCTTTGCCCTGCGACAGCATACCTTCTGTCATGATGCTTCCGGGAGCGATGGCATTAACGCGGATACTGTGCTGTCCCTAACTCCAACGCCATGCTCTTTGTTAGTGAATGAACACCACCCTTTAGACGCATCATAAATAGAGAACCCTTTGGATACGGGGCGGCTAGAGCTAATGGATGCAATATTTACTATGCACCCGCCTTGTCTCTGCTGTATCATATTGCTGCTAACCTCACGGCTACAGAGTAGAGTCCCTTTAAGGTTTACCGATAGTACCTTATCAATATCATCGCCAGTTATCTTCGCGAAGGGTATATACGGGTATATACCAGCATTGTTCACTAGAATATCGATGCCACCCACATCCTCCACAATAGTGTTAACCGTGTCTCTGACTTCTTTTTCTTTGCTCACATCAGCCTGTATGAACCTAGCCTCGTACCCATTACTCCTAAGCTCTTCGCTAGCCTTCTCCGCTCTCTCGCTATCTACATCAACAATAACAATGCTGGCACCTGCCTCGGCAAGCCTGTACGAAATAGCAAAACCGATGCCCATAGCGCCACCGGTAACAACAGCCCTCTTATTGGTAAGATTGATAAGTTCGCCTATGGGTGTATATTCGCTTATTGGAACCATACTTACTCCGATAGGTTATTTCTGAGTGCGATTGGGTTCATTTTGTAATATTGTGTGGCATGCCGATTGTGTAGAATACCAATTTAATGGAGCCAGTGTCAAGCTCATTTGTCTGAACTTTAATCGGTGAATTCATCTTCAAAGGACCGCCTGATGGGTAATAATCCAAGCGAATCAGCTTAGCTTTGCGTTCGACTCCTTTAAAGGGTCGTCATCCGACCTGACCGGATGATCCAAGAAGCACGCTTGGTCAATTTCTGGATTGCCCGATCAAGTCGGGCAATGACAGGTTGGAGTCGTGCAATGACAGGTATAAGTCGGGCAGTGACAGGTATGGTAGGAGTCGGGCAACGATAGGTATGGTAGGAGTCAGGCAATCTTCTCTTTCGATCCACTGATTAAGGTAGGAAGTCGAGCCCGTGACACTGTGATCAGAAGCGAGGTGGCTAGTGCCTCGTATCTATAGAGGGAGACTGCTGAAATACTCTCAATCAACCCCTCTATATTCCCCAATCTTGGGGGGCTTTTCAATCTGGGGATCACCCCCAGACCCCCTGGCAGGAAAATCCCACACCGCTCTTTCAGCGGTCTCAAAGTATATACTTATGCTTTCCAGAGGTCCTGGGCTACGTCGCCAAGTCCAAGTGAGAGAAGCTTCTCCTTCGTAGGCTTGCCCGTCTTCCAGTCCCACTGGTTAACTCTATAATAGTCCTTAAGCAAGAGGTCCATGTCCGGCACCTGTCCAGCCGTTGCCCCCTCCTTCAGCGCTTTAATAGCAATCTTTGGCAGCTTGTCGTCCTTTCTCGTTACGCCCAGCCTATTGTTAATAGCCCTCTTGAGGTTAATTGACCTCTCTCCGAACGTGAGGAGATCCTCGGGAGTATACTCCCAGCCGGTAATGCTGTTAAGCGCAATGCTAATCTGAGTGGCCGTCAACGGAGAGAACTTGCATAGCGCCAGGGAGTTGTATATTTCATTGTAGCTCTGGAACTTCGCCACCACTTCCGCCTTACCCACTGATGCGTTTTTATCCCCAGCAAATATGCCCAGTTCTGGAATACTATCGAGAGGTGTATCGATAGTATAGAAATCTCCCTTCAAATGGCATGCGCCACGGGGACCTGTTGCATAGGTCAGAGCCATCCCCGCGAAAGCACGGGGGTCATGCATAGGGATTTCCAGACCTTTAACCTGCGCTGCTTCGTCTTCGCTCACACCAAGTTCTCTTGCTATCTGAAGGGTTCCCTGCGAAAGTAATTTACCAATTCCCTTCAGGTCGATTATCATCTTGACCAGTTTCACCACTGTTTCCCCATCACCCCACTTGATCTCCATACCTGCTTTCTCTCTGGTAAGTTTTCCTTTTTCGTATAGGTACATGGCAAAGGCGATGGACACACCCGTGGAGATCGTGTCCAGCCCATGCATATTGCAGAGATGGTTTGCCATGACGACCGATTCCAGATCGAAGTTCATGCATAGGGGGCCGAAGGCTGCTATCGTTTCATATTCCGGCCCATCGACCTGCTTGATATCTTTTCTGAAATCGGAGATGATGCGACCGCAACCGATGGGACAGCCATAGCAGGCATAATTATGGATGTTGAAAGCCTCACGAAAGGCACCACCGCTCAGTTTCTTTGCGGGAAAGGTGTTCTTGGTGAAATACTTAACCGGTACATCGCCGAGCCTCATGCCGAAATCCATCCACAAGTTCGTACCATATTCCCGATAGGCGGAAGCCATCATATGGCCAGCGATACGTTCCCGGGCGATGGCTGTAAGTTCTTTCAACTTTGCCTCGTCGGCTGCATTGGCCTTTATTTTCCCACCTACCACCACTGCTTTTAGATTCTTGGAGCCCATAAGGGCACCCAGCCCACACCGGCCCGAAGCCCGACCTCCATCATTCATGATGCAGGCATTCTTGAGAAGCTTTTCGCCTGCGCGCCCGATACAGGAAATGCTTACTCTTGTGTCTTTGAATCCCTTTGTGAGGACGTCCTGGGTCTCGTAGGCATCCCTTCCCCAAACAGCCTCTGCGTCTCTGATCTCTGCCTTGCCGTTGATGACGCTAAGATAA
>PVMK01128387.1_pt1 | contig 15733 bp, 8 predicted proteins | sample 1853481 | NCBI WGS metagenome assembly PVMK01 (sample SAMN08533507, study PRJNA380276) | Marine sediment metagenome, whole genome shotgun sequencing project.
GGGCGCCAACGATCACTTTGAATATCAGAGTGGTGGCTGCCCGCACCGACTAGACCGCAGGACCGGCCAGAACCGCTTCCAAGCGCTCACGGATTGTTTTCTGCCGCGGTTCGTGGGTGATCTTCTTGCCCATCAAGTCGGTCACATAGAACACGTCAACCGCCTTTTCACCGAAAGTCGTGATGTGCGCCGACGTAATGTCGAGGAGAAGATCGGACAGCGCTGCCGTCAACTCATAAAGCAGGCCCGTCCGGTCTCGTCCCGCAACCTCAATCACGGTGAACTGGTCAGACGATGAATTGTTGATGATCACCTCAGGCTCGACAGTGAACGCCAGGACGCGACTCGCCGCAGACCGGCGTGAGGCCAGAAGATCCTTTAGCCAGACATCGCCTCTCAGCAATCGGCCGATCATGTCACCAATACGTCTTCCACGACGCAACTCATCCTCGTCGTCTTGGAACCCCCGGTTGAGCAGAAAGGTATCGAGGGCATATCCGTCGCGCGTCGTAATGATTTGGGCGCTCGCAATATTGGCACCAGCCGCAGAACACGCGCCCGCGAACAGGGAGAGAAGGCGCGGATGATTTGGCGCGACAACGGTCAGGTCCGTCACGGCCTTGAACGCGTCGGTTTTGGTATCGCTGGCAAGATGCAGACCTTCATCGTCAGCACGCCGCAATAACTTTGCGTGCTCAACCTGGCGATTGGTGTCCGTGCGCAGCCAATAGTCGGGATACTGGCGGTCAACGAATCCTTTGAACTCGGCGGACGGCCAATCCTTGAGGACGCCTTGTAGCTCTTCCTGCGCCTCAGCGATTCGTTGGCTGCGCTTCACCTGCGTATGACCGCCAGCTACCACCGGCTCGGTCTCGTAGTACAACGTCCGCAGCAACTGGCCCTTCCAACCGTTCCAGACACCAGGGCCGACGGCGCGGATGTCTGCCACCGTGAGCAACAGCAACAGTTTCAGCCGTTCCGGACTCTGCACAATATCTGCAAAGTCCTTAATCGTCCTAGGATCAGTAATCTCGCGGCTCTGCGCATAATTGCTCATAGTGAGATGCTGCTCGATAAGCCACGCTACTGTCTCTGTCTCGCCAGAACTCAACCCAAAGCGCGGTCCGAGCTTTCGCGCCACACGCGCACCAATGATCGAATGGTCTTCCTTTTGACCCTTGCCGATATCGTGGATAAAGGCGGCAACGTACAAGGCTCGCCGGCTCTTGATGCCCTTAACGATTTCGGTCGACAGCGGCAGCTCGCTCGAAGCGCCACCGCGCTCTATGTCCGTCAGCATGCCCACAGTGCGCACCAGATGCTCGTCGACCGTAAAGTGGTGGTACATGTTGAACTGCATCATACCCACAACGTGACCGAACTCCGGCACGAACCGGCCAAGCACGCCAGCATCGTTCATCCGCCGAAGCGTGATCTCCGGGTTGCCTTCGCCGATCAACAGTTCGAGAAAGATGCGGTTCGCTTCCGGGTCGGCTCGAAGCTTGTCGTCGATAAGACGTAGAGACTGGCGCAGGAGGCGGATAGCATCTGGATGCAAAAAGGAATCGGTGAGCCGGGCCTCTGCGAAGAGTCTGATGAGATTGACGGGATCGCGTTTGAATACGTCTTGGTCGGCGACGTTCAAGCGATCATTGTCGATGCGAAAATCGGTGCGCGTGCGCACCCGGCGTCGCGCCCTCCAGTTCAGTGGCGCTAAAATTCGGCTAAGGCCCGGCGCATCCTTAAGCTGCTGCATTTCCAGGGCAGCGCACAGTATTGCTGTCAGATCGCCGACGTCCTTGGCAACGAGAAAATAATGCTTCATGAAACGTTCGACGCTGCGCAGACCGGCACGGGCGTTGTAGCCGAGCTGTTCGGCCATCCATTGCTGCACCTCGAACGTCAGAACCTCCTCGGGGCGGCCAGCGAGAAAGTGCAGAAAACATCTCACTGTCCAAAGGAAATTCTCGCTTCGACGAAACGTTGCGACCTCGTCCGGCTTGAAGATACCGGCCGCAACCGTGGCGGCACCCACGTCTTGGCCATAAAGATACCTCGAGAGCCAGTGCAGCGTGTGCAGATCGCGAAGCCCGCCCTTGCCGTCCTTTATGTTGGGCTCAACCTTGTAGCGGCTTTCACCCGCAATACGATGGCGCACATCGCGTTCGGCCATTTTTGCGGCAATGAAAGCGCGCGCCGATCCCGCAACGACTTTGTTGCGAAATCTAGTTTCGAAATCAGCGAAGAGTCGACTGTCGCCGTGAATGAGACGCGCGTCGAGCAGAGAGGTTCGTATCGTGACGTCAGAGATGCTGAGCTTCACACACTGCTCGATGGTGCGCGTCGCATGACCGACTTTGAAGCCGAGATCCCAGAGTACATAAAGAATATATTCCGTAACGCTCTCGCCCCACGGCGTCTTCTTGTACGGCAGCAGAAACAGCAAATCGATGTCGGAATGCGGCGCCAGAAGCCCACGCCCATAGCCGCCTGTGGCAACGATCGCCATACGCTCGGCATCTGAGGGGTTGGTTGCCCGGTAGACGTGCTTCACCGTGTACTCGTAAAGCAAACGTACAAGCTCATCTTGAAACTGCGAAAGGCCCGCAGCACAACGCCGGCCATCGCGGTCCACCTCAAGGCCGGCGCGCGCAGCGCTGCGCACCTCGTCGAGGAGCGATTTCAATCGATCGGTGATAAGGCCGCGCGCTTCGGTAGCGTCACCCGCCGCATTTGCGACCGTGGCAAGCTCCTCGCGAAGTTCTACCGGATCGAAATAAGGTGCAACCGTATGAATCGCTTTGTCCATGCTTCCAATTCTATAGTGGCTTGGCCGTCAGATGGACCGGGCCTTGAAATTTAACGCTTAGGTTTTGTTTTGGCATTGCGAAGCGTTTTGAGCCGATAGATCGCATCGAGCGCCGCACGCGGCGTCAACTCATCTGGCTTAATGGCATCGACAGCCTTATCCACAGGTGACGGCCCCAGATCCTCAACTGGGGGCCCTTGCGGACGGGTTACCGCAAAAAGTGGCAGCTCGTCGAGCGGACCATCCCGCGCACCCTTCTTGCCCTCCGTTTTTTCCAGGAGCGCCAAAACTTCGCGCGCACGCCTAACAACATTTTCGGGCAGGCCGGCGAGCTTGGCGACCTGGATGCCGTAGGAGCGATCGGCGGCACCTGGCTTTACATTGTGCAAGAATACGATCTCATCGTGCCACTCTCGGACTTCCATGGTCACGTTGGCGACCCCATCGAGCCGGCGGGCCAGTGCGGTCAACTCGTGGTAGTGGGTGGCAAATAGCACGCGCACTTTCGAAAAATCGTGCAGGAACTCGACGGTTGCCCAAGCGATGGATAGGCCATCAAATGTCGCAGTTCCGCGGCCAATCTCATCAAGGATGACCAGCGAGCGGTCTGTTGCTTGATTGAGGATGGCGGCCGTCTCCACCATCTCGACCATAAACGTCGAGCGACCACGCGCTAAATCATCGGAGGCGCCGACGCGGCTAAATAGGCGGTCGACCACGCCGATGGCGGCCATACGCGCCGGCACGTAGGAACCCATCTGCGCAAGCACCACTATGAGCGCGTTCTGGCGCAGGAAAGTGGATTTTCCAGCCATATTCGGTCCGGTAACGAGCCAAATGCGGGCATCCGTGCTCTCGTCGAAGCCGGGCGTCGGCGGTATTTCGACCCGTCCCAAAATGCAGTCGTTCTCAATAAATGGGCCCGCCTTCGACGCCTTGAGCGCTTGCTCGACCACGGGGTGGCGCCCACCGTGAATCTCGAAGGCTTGGCTGCCATCGATTGCGGGCCGGACATATCCCTCCATGCGGGCCAATTCGGCCAATCCCGCCGTTGCATCGAGTTCGGCAACAGCAGCGGCGACTTCACCCAAGCCTTGCTCTTCGTTCTGCACTGCCGTGGCAAGTTCGGCGAATATATCCTGCTCCAGGCTCAGCGCGCGCTGTGTGGCCGCAGCAATCCGGCCTTCCGTCTCGGCAAGTTCGGCCGTAGAGAACCGCACAGCATTCGCCATTGTCTGGCGGTGGCGAAACGTACCAGAGAGTGGTTCTTCGAAGAGAGGCTTGGCGTTGCCTTGCGTCACCTCGACATAGAAGCCGAGAATGTTGTTGTGCCTGACCTTGAGCGACTTGATGCCCGTGCTTTCGATATATTTTACCTCAAGCGCAGCCATGACACCGCGGCTGTCCTCCCTGAGGCGGCGCACTTCGTCGAGCTCAGGCCGGTAGCCTTCGCGCACAAACCCGCCGTCGCGGCGCAAGTGTGGTGGATCGTCAACGAGCGCAGCGGCCAGCGCGCCACGAAGCTCTTCGCCAACCGCGCGCAGCCGCGCTGTGATCTGCCCCAGCTCCTCTGGCAAGCCCATACCGTCTCCCTGTGAGGCAAGCAGACTTGCGCATCGTGACGCCATAGTCAGACCGTCACGAACCGCTGAAAAGTCGCGCGGTGAGCCGCGTGCGAATGCGAGGCGCGAAACCGCACGTGCCATATCGGGTGCTGAGCGCAGGGCATCCCGCACCTCTTCGCGCAAATCTTCTTCCTCGATCAGAAAGCCGACGGAATCGAGCCTGCCTTCGATCTGGCTTGGCTCACGCAGGGGGCTCGCCAGTCGCCCTGCAAGCTCGCGCGCTCCAGGCCCGGTCACGGTGCGATCGATTGCGGCGAGCAGGCTGCCCTGCTTCTCGCCCGACACCGACCGCGTTAGCTCAAGGCTTGCGCGACTTGCAGCGTCGATCAGCAACGCCGTGTCGGAGCCCGACTTTTTGGGTGGGCGCACCACTGGCTTGCGACCGATCTGTGTCAGATCGACGTACTTGAGCGTAGCGCCGATGGCGGCAAGCTCGGGCCGGGTGAACCCTCCAAAGCCCCCCAATTCGGCGACCTTGAGCTGCGCCTTGAGCGCCACTTCCCCGGCAAGACTGTCAAAATAGGCAGACGGCACCGGTGTGGCGGCGGCACCGGCCAACTCCACCCAACGCATCAATTCCTGGTCGGCGAGGAGCCCTTCGGCCACGATGATCTCACTTGGCGCCAGCCGCACAAGCTCGCCAGGCAGATCAACGCCTCTCACCTCGCCGACTTCGAATTCGCCTGTGGAAATATCAAGCGAGGCGAGTGCTACCGGCACGTCGGATTGCACCACGGAACCGGCCCCTGCATCAGGAGGAGCGAACAGGGCGGTAAGGTAATTGCGCGCCTTTGCATCGAGTAGCGCGTCCTCGGTCAACGTCCCGGGCGTCACGAGGCGCACGACGTCACGCCGGACCACTGCCTTGGCCCCGCGCTTCTTTGCCTCAGCAGGGTCCTCCAACTGCTCTGCGACCGCGACCCTGTACCCCAGTCTGATCAGACGTTGCAGGTATTCATCGGCACGGTGGATCGGCACCCCGCACATGGGGATATCTTCGCCCAGGTGCTTGCCGCGCTTGGTAAGGACGATACCCAGCGCCGCGGAAGCCACCACCGCGTCGTCAAAGAACAGCTCATAGAATTCGCCCATGCGATACCAGAGCAGACTATCGGGATTGGCGGTCTTGATCTCCAGATACTGTGCCATCGACGGTGTGGCTTCACCGCCGGCCGGGCCCAGCGTTGCCTCGGCCCTGGCGGCCTTCTTGGGGGCGGCTGCGTGCCGCTCCGGCTGACCTTCTGTCCGTGGTCGGTTGGACCCCATCGCCCCGCCCTGCCCCATCCCTAAACGCCAACCCCGGTGGGCGGCTACGATAGCCAGCCGCTGGCGCGAGAGAAACCCGCCGATCGCCCGGCCCGAAAAGTGAATGGACCATCAGGCGATCATTAACAGTTGTTTGATTGTTTTACTCGTCCCGCCGACCTATTTTGGGTCGTCTCTAACTTCATGGTCATACCCTCGCATGAGCACCAAAAGAACCTCCAAGTTCGAGCAAGCCCAATTTACCGAACAGGAAGCCCTCCAGTTCCACTCCCAAGGCAAGCCCGGCAAGCTCGAGATCACACCCACCAAGCCGCTGGCAACACAGCGCGATCTTTCGCTCGCATACTCGCCGGGCGTCGCCGTTCCCGTTCACGCTATCGCTCGGGATCCGTCTTGCGCCTACGACTACACCAATAAGGGCAATCTCGTCGCCGTCGTTTCGAACGGCACTGCGATTCTAGGGCTTGGTAACCTCGGCGCTCTGGCATCCAAGCCGGTGATGGAAGGCAAGGCCGCGCTCTTCAAACGCTTCGCCGACATCGACGCTATCGATCTGTTGGTCGATTCAGAGGATGTCGATGTCTTCATCAACTGTGTGCGCTATTTGGCGCCATCGTTTGGCGGCATCAATCTTGAGGACATCAAGGCGCCCGACTGCTTCATCATCGAACAGACCCTTAAAGAGCTTCTCGACATTCCCGTTTTCCACGACGACCAACACGGGACCGCGATCATCGCGGCGGCCGGGCTCATCAATGCGCTGGAACTCACGGGCCGCGACCTGAAAAAGTTCAAACTCGTCGTGAATGGCGCCGGCTCGGCCGGGATCGCCTGCCTCCAACTCCTCGTCATAATGGGATTGCCGAAGAGCAACGTCATTCTGTGCGACACCAAGGGGGTCATCTACCAGGGCCGCAAGGAAGGCATGAACCAATGGAAGTCAGCGTACGCCTCCAAGACCAAGGCACGAACGCTAGCAGAGGCGCTTGACGGCGCTGATGCATTCTTCGGCCTGTCGGCGAAGGGTGCGGTCACGCCTGACATGGTGCAGGCAATGGCGCCTAAACCCATCATCTTCGCCATGGCCAATCCGGATCCGGAAATCACACCTGAGGACATCGCAAGTGTGCGCGACGATGCCATCATTGCCACTGGCAGGTCCGATTACCCTAATCAGATCAACAATGTGCTCGGCTTCCCCTTCCTTTTTCGTGGTGCACTCGATGTGCAAGCCTCCACGATAAACGACGCCATGATGATCGCGGCGGCCCATGCGCTGGCTGAGCTGGCACGCGCTGAGGTTCCCGATCAGGTCGCCGCCGCCTATCACGGACGGCGCACGACATTCGGGTCTGAATACATCATTCCCGCGCCGTTCGACCCCCGCCTTATCAGCCACGTACCACTCGCTGTGGCAAAAGCCGCGATGGACTCAGGCGTCGCCAGACGGCCCATCGTCGATATCGAGGCCTACACGGCACGGCTCGAAGGGCGCCTCGACCCTATTGCTGGATGGTTGCAGTCCACGTTCAGTGACGTTCGAGCGGACCCGAAGCGCGTCGTCTTCGCAGAGGGCGAAGAGCCCGCCGTTATTCGTGCAGCGCATACCTATTTCACGCAAGGCTTCGGACAGCCCGTGCTGTTAGGCACAACCGATACGGTCCGCGAGCAGTTCAAAGCCCTCGGTATGACTCTGCGGCCCGACTATGAACTCATCGATATTCGCAACTCGCGCTACATGGACGAATTCACAGACTATCTCTACGCGCGGTTGCAACGTCGCGGCTACTTGCGGCGCGACTGTCAACGCCTCGTCGCCAACGAGCGCAACGTCTTTGGCGCGCTGATGGTGGTACATGGCTATGCTGACGCAATGGTTTCGGGCGTCACGCGCAACTGGATGAGCGTCTATGAGGACGTGCATCGTGTGATGGATCCCAAGCCCGACCGGGAAGTGATCGGTGTGACGCTTGCACTATGCCGCGGCCGCGCGGTTCTCATTGCCGATACCAGCGTGCACGCTATGCCCACCTCTGAAGAGCTTGCCGATATTGCGGTGCAGGCTGCTTCGGCGGCGCGCGATTTCGGGATCGAGCCACGGGTGGCACTGCTTGCGTACTCAACCTTCGGTCAGCCCCGTGGCGAGCGATCGGATCAGGTGCGCGAGGCCATAGAAATCCTCGACAGCCGCCAGATCGACTTTGAGTACGATGGCGATATGGCTGCCGACGTGGCACTAAACCGCGACCTGATGGTGCACTACCCATTCTGCCGCCTGAGCGACACCGCAAACGTCCTCATCATGCCGGCGTTCCACGCTGCCTCGATCTCAACCAAGATGCTCAAGGAGCTTGGCGGCGCGACCATCATCGGGCCGATACTCGTCGGTCTGTCCTACCCGGTGCAGATCTGCTTATTCGGCGCCAAAGACACCGACATCGTCAACATGGCGGCCATTGCCGCCTACGGTGCCCGCCGGTAGTGCAGCGGCCTAGAGCAAGATCGTTCTTGATGGAATCGCTCACCAACCCCAGAAGGCCCCGACAAGAACGTGAATCTTGCTCTAAATCAAAAGTGTAGAGACTGATTCACGTTTCACTTGGTCGCAAATAGCGCCTCCAAGTGAAACGATCAGGCTCTAGCCGCGAGAACCGCTCACATGACCTTCGACGCTGGTCAAGTGGCGTTTGTGGAAGCCCCATTCCATGTCAAACAGCCGGCGAACGGCGATTGCCACAGCGCTGTTGATGGGCAGCCAAGCCAGGGCGTAGACCCAGACGAGGAGTGCGTACTTCCAGCCAATTGGATAGACGAGCACGCCGTAGACGGTGCACAAAGTCCCGGCCACCTGCGTGGCCTCCAGAACTGAAAACATCTTCCAGCTGGGCCACGGCCGGGACCAAAACCAACGCTGATTGCGGGTGACGTAGAGGGTGAGATGCCCTGCAACGAGCAGCTTCAGAAAAATCAGTGTTTGGATAATCTCGCGGTCCAGGTGCAGCACGCGGTCCACGTACCAAAACAGTAAGAATGTCGCGAAAAGCCCCAAAACGCCGAGCGTTGACGCTACCGTTAATACACGGCGCATTTCCCAGCGCACCGGCTTCTCCGCCGTCGGCGCATTGTCAAAAGCGATCATCATGATGGGCAGATCGTTGAGCATCGCCAACAGCACGATCATGACGGCCGTCACCGGGTAGAAGTTAAAAATGATGATCGACCCTGTCATGAAGAGAAGAACGCGGATCGTCTCGGCGATGCGGAACGTTGCGTAACTCGACATGCGCTCGAAAATGCGCCGGGCTTCGGCGATGGCGTGCGTGATTACGCCGATGCCCGGAGCGGTGAGAACAAGGTCGGCGGCCGCGCGCGCCGCATCAGTGGCACCGCTCACAGCGATACCGACATCGGCCTGTTTCAAGGCCGGGGCGTCATTGACGCCGTCACCGGTCATGCCGACGATGTGATCTCCGCCTCCGGTCTGAAGCGCTTTGACGATCTTGAATTTGTGCTCAGGGAACACGCGCGCCACGCCGGCCGCGTTCTCGATGCGCTCGCGAATGACCTCATCGCTGGCGCCGTCAAAGAGCTTGTCGGCAGAGAGCATTTGGCCTTTGAACCCGAGCTTGGCCCCAATCTGCTTGGCGATGGCCTCGTGGTCGCCAGTGACCATCTTAATGTCGATGCCCATCTTGCGGGTTCTCGCAAGCGTCTCTGCAGCATCATCGCGTGGCGGATCGAAGAGCGGCATAAGGCCGAGAATGCGCCACTTTCCGTCGCTTCCAGCGGCCGCGACGGCTAGGGCCCGATAGCCTTCCGTGCCGAGCTTGTCGACTTGGTTTTCGTAGGCCTTCCGCTCGCTGCCACTCGCCTTACACAGGTCGAAAATGACCTGGGGCGCACCCTTGCTGTAGTGCAACGTCTTGCCATCGCGCCCGACCTCGGCCTCGGTGCGTTTGCTGATCGGATCGAAAGGCGTGAACCTGGAAAGTTTGGCGAGCGCCTTTCCGCCCTGCTTCTCCCATCCTTTGATGACAGCGTTGTCGATGGCATCGGGGTTTTCGTAGTTGGAAGCCAGCGCGGCCGCCTCAAGTAGCTCGTCAGACGACTCGCCGTTTGCAGGAAGCAAATCGCCAAGGGTTAGCTGGTTCTTCGTCAGCGTTCCGGTCTTGTCGGAACACAGGATGTCGATACCAGCAAGCTCCTCGATCGCAACGAGGCGCGAGACGACCGCCTTCATACGCGCGATTCGCTCCGCCCCAATGGCCATGGTGACGGACAATACGGCCGGTAGCGCTACGGGAATGGCTGCCACCGTCAGGATGAGACAGAACTGCAGCGTTTCGAGAAAGGGCTCGTGGCGGAACAGCGAGACGATGAGAATGAGTATGATCAGGGCGATCGTTGCGATGATGAGAAAGTTGCCAATGCGCAAAACGGCGCGTTGGAAATGGGAGCGCGTCTCAGCAGACTGAACCAGCTCTGCGGTGCGCCCGAAATAGGTTTTCATACCCGTGGCCGTGACGATGCCGTTCATGGCTCCGAGCTTGACGATCGAGCCCGAGTAAGCGTCGTCCCCCACATTCTTGTCGACGGGAAGGGACTCACCGGTCAGTGCCGATTGATCGGCGCTCAAATAGTCGCCGCTCACTAGCTTGACGTCGGCGGGGATTACGTCGCCGATCTTCAGCGCGATGACATCGCCGGGCACGAGTTCACGAGCGGGCATCGTGCTCCAAATGCCATTGCGCAAAATGCGCGCGACAGGCGCCAGCTGCTTCTGGAGCACTTTGATGGCATCTTCCGCCTTGCTTTCCTGCCAGTAGGAAACACCCGCATTGACCAGCAGCATTGCGGCGATGATGGCAAAGTCTGTCCAGTCGCGCACGATCAGCGATAGGATCGCGGCCGCCTCGATCATCCACGGTATCGGACCCCAGAAGTAGCGAATAAGACGCTCAAGAAGCGTCGTCTTCTTCTCTTCGATGGCGTTGAGACCGTATTGAGCGAGCCGCTTGGCGGCGTCGTCAGAAGATAAACCTTTGGTCAGATCGGTCTCAGCTACCGGCGGCTCTGTTGCGGCTCTCGTGTCCGCCCCGTGGGCAGCCTGAGATTTTTGATCGGCCATACGCGCCTCCAGACCCTATCAGCGGTGAGCATTCTCCTAGAGCAAGATTTACGTTCTTGGCGGACACCTCCAGGACTTGGCGAGCGATTCCATCAAGAACGATCTTGCTCTAGGCAGATCCGACCTTTTACTATGACTCTAGGTTCAATTCTGACTTTTCGCCACTATGCGTCGCAGCGAATGCCAGTCGCTTATAAAATCATAGAATGATGCGGCGTCACGCCTGCCCATTTTGCAGCGCGAACCGGCAAACAAATCTGGCGGTGAGTGGCGCACCCAATGAGCCCCGATGTCACGCATTGACCGAGATGCGGCTTTTAACTTCGTCGGGCGTGCCGAAATGCTCGAAGTAGCGCGGATCAATGTTCTCAACGGGCAGGATGATCAGCACGTCAGTCGTGCCGAACTGACGATCGATCACCGCGCCGTCGCCGACAAAAGCGCCGAGCCTGAGGTAGGCCTTGATCAGCGGAGGCATCGCCTTAAGCGCCGTCTTGGCGTCGACCTCTTCGCACGGGAACCGGTCCATCGGGACATAATAGCGGTCATGGGCGCGACAGCGCCACTCCGGTGGCGCTAGCGCATTGTGATACAGGAAGCTCAACGCCATGGCGTGCTGATCCGGATCGGTGCCTGGGAAGCTCGCGCAGCCGATCATCACGTCGATCTTGTGCTCGCGCACGTACGTCCACAGGCCGTGCCACAGCAGCTCGACCGTCCGCTTATTGCGGTATGGCTCAAGCACACACGAGCGGCCAAACTCCACGAAGCGGTAGTTCGGCGACCTGGAAGCAATGAGCGGTGCGATGTCGTATTCGCTCTGCGTATAAAAACCGAGGCTGCGTTCGGCTATCTCTTGGCGCAGCACGCGGTAGGTGCCGACGACCTTCTGCTGTCTCAAACCGCCCCACCCATCTGTATTTGGCTGAGCGGCTGCGTCCACGACAAGAAGATGATCGCAAATCGCGTCGTAGGGGTCTTCATCGCGACGGCGCATCTCGGCTCTCACGCTGGGGACGGCCGACATCTCTTCGTAAAAGACCTTATAGCGAAGACGCTGCGCATGCTTGAGAGAGCGCCGGGTACCCGCAAGCTTGACCTCTAGATCACCAACACGGCCGTAGACCTTCTCCGGGCCCCAGCGAATGAGTGCACGAGCACCGCCACTCTCCTTCAGAGACTTGAGTGCCAAGAGACCACGCGGTACCGCCTGCCATTTCGGGCTGTTCGCAAATCGGCTGGCCATGCGCCGCGCGGTGAATCTCATCCTCCGCCTCCCTTTTGTACCACCACGATAAGTTGGGTGGCCCGACCTGATCCCCTAGATGCTACACCACCGCGCGATCCCGAGCGCAGCGACGCAAAAAAATCGGGCGCTTTTCCAATGACAATCGGCGCATATCACGATTCCATGTCAAACTTTAGATGGCTGCCGTAGCTATGCAAGCCGAGCCTTTAGGCTGCAGCGTCGCCAGCAGTCTGCACAAACCAGCGATTCAGGACGGCTTCGAGGCCGGCCCTATCGAACGGCTTTGCAAGATAATCGTCCATCCCGGCTTCGAGATAGCGCTTCTTATCCTCAGCAAACGCGTTCGCCGTCAACGCGACGATCGGAGGTGCACGGCGCTCCCTGCCCGGTAAGTCGGCGTACAGCGCCTTAATGGCGCGTGCCGCTTCAATGCCGTTGCCCTGCGGCATAAAAATGTCCATGAGAACGAGATCGAATGGCAAACTCTTCTCGTCGAGCGTATCGCGTACAGCTGCGACAGCCTCCGCGCCATTGGTAACGGCGACATAGTCACAACCGCATTTCTCTAAGACCTTTTTGGCGAGCAGAGCATTGATCTCATTGTCCTCGGCGAGCAACAAACGGCGGCGCACCGCACCTTGCTCCAGCATCGAGGTTGACCCTCGATCGACGGACTTGCGGGCGAGCGGGGGGAGCACGGCTTGCTTGGGCCTGTGTATCCCCAGTTGCATCATCATCGAGGCAGGCCGCACGGGGCGCACCAGGTAGGCCTCAAACCCCGAAGCGCGGAATTTGGAAAGGCCTGCACGCGACAGCACATTGACGAGCACGATGCCCTGCACCCTGGCGTTGGGGTTGAGCTTGCGTGCCAAGGTAAGCATCTCGCCAGCAGCAGCCGGCCCAATCGCGCTATCGACGACGATGTGGTCAAATGGCTCGGCATTTCGTGCCGCCGATTCGAGCGTGGAGGCGGCCATTGCGAATTCGACGTCTTCTGCGCGTACGCCGGCTGAAGACAGTGCATAGGCGAGCGAGCGCCGCTCCAGTGGACGATCGAACGCGAGAAGAACGCGACCGGAGAAGGCAACCACACCGCGCTCTTCTTCTCCGGCGATCGGCGTCACCCGTTTCAAGGCGAGATCGACAGTAAATGTCGAGCCCTTGCCAGGCACGCTGACGACGCGAATGCTGCCACCCATGACGTGCGCCAACTGCTCGGATATCGCCAAACCGAGGCCGGTTCCTCCGTCGCTCCGCCGAACGGCCGCATCGGCCTGCTCGAATTCCGCGAACAGGCCTTTCATATCCTCTTGCGACAAGCCTATGCCGGTGTCCTCTACGGATATCACGATGCCGACCTCGTTCGAGGACTGCGCAGCATCACCATCGGCGCCGGCTACGTTCACGCAGACCCCGCCAACATCCGTGAACTTCACCGCGTTGGAGAGAAGATTGAGCAAGATCTGCCGCACTCGCACCTCATCTCCATTGACGAATCTTGGAAGTTTCGGGTCGACGGACCAGGCAATCTCCAGGCCCTTCTCGTGTGCACTCGGCGCCAAGAGTTCAACCGCACTTTGAACGCAATTCTCAAGTGCGAACGGCGCTTCATTGAGTTGGATCTTGCCGGCCTCGATTTTGGAGAAGTCGAGAATCTCGTCAATGAGCGCGAGCAGGGTCCGTGCCGACTGGTCTATTGCATGCGCAAAAGTCTGTTGCTCTTCCGTCTGCTGTGTCTCCAACAGAAGACTGGCCATGCCGAGAATGCCGTTCATAGGCGTGCGGATCTCGTGGCTCATGGCCGCCAAGAAGCGAGACTTGGCCCGGTTGGCTGCTTCCGCTTGATCGCGGGCCTCTGAATGCTGCGCCTGTGTTCGGCGCTGCTCGGTTACATCGCGGCCTATGCTCTGCACCTCGAAATTGGAACCGTCCGCGGCGGGAACGAGATGCTCCTCCCATTCGATCCAGCGTGGACCAATCATGGTATCAACAATTTGTGTGAAATGCTGATGACGCACGTTGCCCGTCACAGAGAGCGGCGCTTTGCCTCCACCTTCGCGAACCCGCAGCCGGAATGGCTTGTCGAGAACGGCCTCGGGCGTTACGCCAAACATTGTCATGAATGCTTTATTGGCGAATGTCAGATGGCCAGCACCGTCCCGGCGCAAAATCATGTCGTCCTGCGCATCGAGCAGAGCACGATAACGATAGCGTGCCTCATTCTCGTTGAGCGCCCACTGCAAATCCTGCAGATGTTCAAGGCGATGCGCGAGTTGATCACCGGCTTTGGTGACTCTCGCTGCATGGGCGACGGCCGCATCGTTCGCCCACGTCAGCACAAGATGGATAGACAGAAGCGCCAGACCGGCGCCAAGAATGGCAAAGGCATGGAAGGCGCCGAACGGCACTGGCGCCAATGACAATGCGATGAGAAGGGCCGCTACGGCGCCTATCGCCGTGAAGCGCAGCGATATCGATCCGGCAGACCATGCACGCGGCATGATCCGGTCTCGTAGTCTTGGCCAGATTTCGATGATCTGCATTCCCGCGACATTTCGCAACTAGCGCACTGCGTCCTTAACGCCGGACGCTGCGCCTGCCTCAGGCAATCTTCGAACTGAAGACTCGTTCGCCGACGTTGGTTGCAATCTACAACGCCAGCATTCCCAATATGCTGCAAAAATCCTATTGGGCTTTCCAAATCCTGAAGCAGAAAAGTTAATGCGATTTGTGCGTTTACCTATGGTCCGTAGTGAGAGGTTTATCGTCGATTTCACGGGCGGCATCGATAACCATGAGTGGGACGCCATTACGAATAGGATAGGCGAGTCCAGCGGTACGGCTGATCAGCTCCTGGGCTTTAGCGTCGTATTGTAGTGTTGCTTTGGTGAGCGGGCAGACGAGGACTTCAAGCAACCTAGGGTCGATTTGTTCGCTTGCCGCATCCGTCCCAGCCGGATCACTCATGGGGTCCTCCTTGCCGCTCTATTGCAGCGTACCACCGCTGCCACTTGAGGAAGCGAGTTCCATCTCGGCGAGCGCAACAAGAACATCGGCGCGACTTTTCAAATCTTCCGCCTCGAGTAACGCCTGCTTCTCCTCAGGACCATATGGACACATAACGCACAGCGCGTTGATAAGGAACTCGCTGGAGGCGCGCTGTATAGCCGCCCAATCCGCGTCCAGCTTGTTAGCGTCGAGATAGGATCGCAAAACGTGCAATAGATTGCCTCGATCGACCTGCTCCTCACCTAGGCCTTCGTTTAAGTCGGCGGCGAAGCGATCATAATTAACGCTGGCGACACGATAGGGCTTGTCGGTGGAAACGTCTTCAATAACGTCATAGCGTGCAACACCGGTTAGCGTCACGACGAGGCGCCCATCCTCAACTTCCTGATACGTCGTCACCCGCCCGACGCAGCCGACGCTGCGCAAGCTCACCGAGCGGCCGAGATGACTCTCCTCGTCCTCGCTACCCTCACCAGTCGCCGGTTGAATGATTCCAATGCGGCGATCTCCCGCCATCACGTCGTCGAGCATCTGCAAATATCGCGGCTCGAAAACATTGAGTGGCAAGGTTGCGCGCGGCAACAAGATCGCGCCACACAATGGGAACAATTACCCTCTGATACGGAGATCGGAAGAGCGTCGTATCA
>PVMK01118853.1_pt1 | contig 15731 bp, 16 predicted proteins | sample 1853481 | NCBI WGS metagenome assembly PVMK01 (sample SAMN08533507, study PRJNA380276) | Marine sediment metagenome, whole genome shotgun sequencing project.
TGGCTGGCCGGTCGCGATTTTGTCGGCCCGGAAGATATTCAGGCGATTGCTTCTGACGTCCTGCGCCACAGGCTTGTATTGAGTTTCGAGGCCGAGGCTGATGGCGTTAGTCCGAACTCGGTCATTGAACGGGTTCTGGACGGCGTCGGAGTACCGTAGTGGGCCGCTTGATAAATAAGGTGACACTCAGTCTGTACGGCCCATTAGTCCAGTGAAGCTCGACCACATTCCAGAGGACGCATCGCCGATAAGCGTAAGCCAGGCGGGCCTGATTCGTCTCAATGGTCCGGCGAGAGCTATTGCGCTGAATGTGTTGCGTGTCAACTCTCTGCAGACCGGCGCGTACGTATCGCATTTTCGCGGTCGCGGCATGGAGTTCGACGAATCACGGCCATATCAGCCGGGTGACGATCCGCGCAGTATCGACTGGCGCGTGACAGCCCGTAGTACGACGGCCTACACAAAACTATTCCGTGAAGAGCGCGAGCGGCCGGTGTTGATCATGGTTGATCTGCGATCCAGCATGCACTTCGCCACACAGGGTTGTTTCAAGTCTGTCAATGCGAGTCGCTCGGCCGCGTTGTTGTCGTGGGCCGCGCATCATCGGGGCGATCGGCTTGGTGGCTTGATTTTTGGTGATACAACGCACCGTGAACTGAAGCCAAGACTAGGCAGGCGGGCGGCGCTCAGGTTCGTTCATCAGTTGGTCGATCATCCCGACTGGAACAGTCAGGGTCAGGGTGCTGTCGATGACGAGGAACCACTAACGCGTGCGATGGCTGCACTGCGTCACGTCACGCGACCGGGAAGCCTTGTCATCATTCTCAGCGATTTCGTTGGCTTCTCCAGAAGCGCTCAGGCGTATTTGTCGAGTGTCGCTCGCCACAACGAGGTGCTGGCGGTTTTTATGAACGACCCTCTGGAGCGGGACTTGCCGCCGCCCGGCCGCTATCGCTTGGTTGCCAGCGGTGACGAATTGGCAATCGATACTTTTTCAAAGGCTGCGCGTGCCGATTATCACAATGCGTATGCCGACCGCAGTCATGAGCTGGAGGTCTTCTGTCAGTTGTATGGCATTCACCTGATGTCGATGTCGACTGAAGACGATCCTGTCAGCGTACTGCAAACGGCATTGGGTCGACGGTCTCATTAACATGCTGGCAAAGGGGCAAGACTAATGGATCCATTGCAGATTCCACTTCGGGATTTGCACCTGCCGGCGACGATCGGTTGGTGGCCGCTCGCTCCTGCATGGTGGGTCGTCATCGCGCTGGCCGTCATAGGGCTGGGCTGGTTGCTACGTAAGTTTCTACGCACACGGGCGCAGGGTGCGGCACGCAGGCATGCCCTGCGGCAGCTTGAACAGTTGGACGCAAGCTACAAGCAACACGGCAATGCCGTGTTGTTCGGTACCGAACTATCCGAACTTCTGCGTCGTACGATGCTTGCCTATGCACCGCGTCGCGAAGTGGCCGGTCTCACTGGTGAGGCTTGGCTAACATGGCTGGACCACGATATGCGCGAACCTTTGTTCCTCAGTGGCGTTGGCAAGAGCCTGATTGAGCTGCCGTATCGCGATGCATCTTCGGCCGTTACCAGCATTGATATAGACGCTTTACGTGATGCTGTTCGCAGCCGCCTGCAGACACCCGTCAGGAGGAACCCCTGATGTGGTCGCTCGCCTGGCCCTGGGCGCTGCTCGCGTTACCGCTGCCCATTATCGTGCGCATGCTGGTACCCGAATCCGCGAGTCTGCAGGACGCCGGGCTTAAAGTACCGAGCCTGAAAGGGTTTGCGATGCTGGCACATCGATCTGAAAGCGAGCAGCTGTTGAACTGGCGTTTCTGGGTCGCCGCCGTTGCGTGGTTGTTGTTGGTTGTCGCTGCGGCGCGGCCCGAACGGATTGGCGATGAGCTGGATGTTCCGGTTTCGGGTCGCAATCTGATGCTCGCCGTAGATCTGTCCGGCAGCATGGATCAAAAAGATTTTGAGCTGGGCAATCGCCGCGTTGATCGTTTGACGGCAACCAAAGCGGTGGCCAGCGATTTCATCAGCCGCCGGGAAGGCGATCGTATCGGGCTGATTCTGTTCGGTGAGCAAGCTTATCTGCAGGTGCCACTGACGCTGGATCGCGAAACAGTGAAAGTACTGCTGCTGGAAGCTTTTATCGGTCTGGCGGGTGAAAAGACGGCGATTGGCGATGCAATCACACTGGCTGTCAAGCGGATTCACGATCAGGGTGAAGACGGCAGTGAGCAGGTGCTGGTGCTACTGACCGACGGCGCGAATACGGCGGGCGTGATTGAGCCACTGAAAGCCGCGCAGCTTGCGCAACAAGTAGGGCTGCGTATTTACACAATCGGAATAGGTGCGGAACAGATCGAAGTCGCATCCGTGCTCGGCGGTCGTCGCCGAGTGAACCCATCCGCAGATCTTGATGAAGCAACGTTAACAGGAATCGCCGACATGACCGGTGGCCGCTACTTTCGGGCCAAAGATACTGCGGGGCTGCAGGACATTTATTGGCTGCTGGATGAGCTTGAGCCCGTCGAAGAACCGGAGGCTGGTTTCCGGCCGGTCAAGTCGCTGTACTACTGGCCATTAACAGGAGCACTAGCGCTTGCCAGCCTGCTTTGCCTGGTCAGCTTGTTGCGGCGTTTTGGATTTTGGCGTGCCACCAGGGTGCAACCAAGTGCCAGCTGAATTCCATTTTCTTCGGCCTGACTGGCTGTGGGCTGCGCCGCTGGTTGTGGCGCTGGCAATATTTTTTTGCGCGCCGGCGACTTGGCGCCGGTAGCTGGCAGGATGTCATTCATCCGTCGCTGGCGCCGTACGTGCTTTCCAGTTCACCCAGCAAGAAATCGGACTACCGCTGGTGGCTATTGGCTATTGCTGGGCTCATCGGCGTCTTGTCGTTGGCAGGACCTGCATGGCAGCGTATGGAGCAACCTGTGTTCAGGTCGGAACAGGCTATCGTGGTGGCACTCGATTTGTCGCGTTCGATGGATGCGCAGGATGTCGCTCCCAGCCGCCTGCTACGCGCGCGGCTGAAAATACTCGACTTGCTTGCTCGACGCCAGAGTGGCCAAACCGCACTGATCGTCTATTCATCGAACGCGTTTACCGTGACACCACTGACGACGGACAACGACACAATTGCAGCGCTGGTTAATAGTCTGGGGACGGACATCATGCCAAGTCGTGGCAGTTACCCTGTCGCGGCGATCAACAAAGGTCGGCAGCTACTGGAACAGGCAGGCGCTCAGTTCGGAGAGGTCTTGCTGATCACCGATGGCGGATCGTCACCGGCGGCCGAACGCGCAGCTCGGGATTTGAAAAACGCTGGTTACACAATGTCGGTTTTGGCGGTAGGGACCAGGACAGGCGCGCCCATACCGAAACTCGGCGGCGGATTTGTCACTGACCAGTCAGGCAATATCGCGGTACCGAGACTCGAGGAAAGTTCACTGCGACGCCTCGCGGGTGCCGGCGGCGGTCGATTTGCAGTGTTATCCGCCGACGCGCGCGATCTTGATGTGCTGCTCTCTGGCGAGGTCGGGCCCGGTGTTGCAAGCGATAAGTCGCTGGCGACAGATCATTGGCGCGAAGAAGGTCCGTGGTTGTTGCTGTTACTCTTACCATTGGCCGCACTGGCGTTCCGTCGCGGCTGGATGTTGTTAATCGTTGTGTGCGTGCTGCCAATTGCTGAGCCGGCACAGGCCTCATTATGGGATGACCTTTGGAGCACAAAGGATCAGCAAGCACAAAAACAACTGGACGAAGGCAACGCGGCCGAAGCGGCCGAACTATTCGAGAATTCGGGTTGGCGGGCGGTCGCACATTACCAGGCCGAGGACTTTGCCGAAGCCGCCGCCACGTTCGCAGAAAGTGGTGACACTCAAAGCCTGTACAACTTGGGAAACGCTGTCGCCAGACAGGGTGATTTTGAAACGGCGATTGATGCATTCGAGCAAGTTCTTGAGATGGATCCTGACGATATCGATGCTGCTTACAATCGTGATTTACTGCAGCAGGCACTAGAGCAGCAGGAACAGCAACAGCAGCAGGAAGGCGAACAAGAGTCGTCAGAAAAATCTGAAGGCGAAGGTGAGCAGTCCGAGAGCGAAAGTGAGTCAGATCAGGAAAGCGAGGACGGTTCGGAATCCGAAAGCGATTCTGAGCAAGGCGATTCGCAGCGCGACGATCAGGAAGCGAGCCAGGAAGATCTCGAGGCGATGCAAGAAGAACTGGAGCGCGCGGCACGGGAGGCCGAGGAGCATGGCGAGAAACCGGAGCAAATGACTCAGGCGGAGCTAGAGGAATTGCGTCGTGCGCAAGAACAGGAACAAGCGATGGAGCAGTGGCTGCGGCGCATTCCAAACGATCCGGGTGGCCTGTTGCGTCGCAAATTCCGCTATCAGTATCAGCAGAATGGGCGCGATCAGGACGGCAACAACACGTGGCCGGACGATCAGGCGCAACCGTGGTAGAAGATGAGACGTAATTTCGCGTCGAGGGAGTACTGGTGCTGAAGCCGGCTTTAATAATATTTGCGATGTTGCTGATTGGTCTTGATGCCAATGCGACCGTTGTTGCGAAGGTGGATCGAGGCGATATTGAACTCAACGAATCGTTCACGCTGGAAATCATCATCGACACCGAAACCAATCTGGCGCCTGATATCGCAGTGCTCGATCAGGACTTCTATGTCGGGCAGGGCAACCAACTCAGCAATACAACGATTTCCAACGGACAAATCCGTCGCAGCAAGACGTGGACCTACATCCTGATGCCCAAGCGTGTGGGCCAACTTGTAATTCCGGCCATCAATGTGGGCGGTGAACGCAGTACGCCATTGACCGTGACTGTTAAGGAAGCAAGTTATGCGCCGCCCGGCGAAGCCGACGTATTTGTCACCAGTGAGATCGATTTTGGCGAAACCTACGTGCAAGCGCAGGTGCTGTACAAAATCAAAATCTATCGGGCCGTCGCCACGCGTCAACCCGCGTTGCGAGATCCGGTAATCACTGGAGCCGAAACGCTGGTTGAAGTGGCTGGGGATGACAGAAGTTACGAGGCGGTCATTGGGGGCAAACCCTACAATGTTGTCGAGCGCGTTCTGGCCCTGTATCCGCAGGAGAGTGGCGAGATTCAGATATCGCCGGCCAGATTTGAGGCACGCGTCCTGCGTGATGGTCGAATCACCGGTCGCAAAGTGTACGAATCCGACCCGCAGACCATCACCGTACATCCGACTCCGCCGCCGCCGGCCGATTATCCAAATGCGGTCTGGTTACCCGCGCGCAGCGTCGAATTGACTGAAGAGTGGTCGAACAGCACCGATGAGCTAGTGGCAGGGCAGCCAGTTACGAGGCATGTCACGATCAGTGCACTGGGTCAGCTGGAGACACAGATTCCGGCGATCGAGCCGCTGGTCACCGACGGTGTGAAAACATACCCGGATAAGCCGGATCTCAGCCGTCAGCTCGAATCGGGCGGCATCCGCGGCATACGCAGCGATCAGTACGCATTGATCGGCGTGAGTCCTGGCGAAATTCACCTGCCGGCTCTGGAAGTGCCGTGGTGGAATATTGAGGTTGGCGAATGGCAAGTCGCCAGGCTACCCGAACGCTCAATCACCATCCTGCCTTCAGACGATGTGCCGCTAGCTCCAGAGCAGCCTGTCGGGCCTGCCGCGGGTCTGATTGATAGCGCGGAGCCTGGAACAACGGTCGTGCACAGTGGCTTATGGCGTTATGTCAGCGAAGGTCTGGCGGTTACGTGGCTACTGACGATCGTTGCCTGGTGGTGGTCAGCACGGCCGGCAAGTGGGCCGAGTAGGCCAGCGCCGGTTCCATTTCACAAGCAACAGGCAAAATCGTTAAAAGAGGCACGCAAGGCGGCGCTGCAAAATGACGCAACGACTGTTCGTGCGGCGATGCTTGCATGGGGCAAACTGCAATGGCCGGAAAATTCGCCTCGAAGCATTGGCGAATTATCGACGCGCGTTTCGTCGCCGCTTGCCGATGAACTGGGGAGATTGTCGGGCGTCAGTTATGGCCCAGCTAATGAGGACTGGAATGGCGAAGCGACAGCAAAAGCGATTCGCTCATTTGCTGTCTTAGCAGATGAGTCGGCAGAGCAAGCGAAGGATCTGTTGCCGCCGTTGATGCCGACCTCGCCCTGATCCGGCTGCGGCGCTACCAGTGCCCGGTGTTCGGCATCGACGCCCAGGGCTCTTGAGCCGGCAGGGCATCTCCTTTTTGCAGTAGCTCGACAGAGATATCATCCGGCGATCGAACGAAGGCCATGTGACCGTCGCGAGGCGGCCGGTTAATGACGACACCGTTGTCCATCAGGCTTTGGCAAAGCGCGTAGATATCGTCAACCTGATAGGCCAGGTGTCCAAAATTTCGCCCTTCGCCGTACGCCTCAGGGTCCCAGTTCCAGGTCAGCTCTACCTGCGCTTCTTCGTCGCCAGGCGCTGCCAGAAAAACCAGGGAAAACCGGCCTTGTTCGTTATCGTAGCGACGCAAATGCACCAGGCCGAGATAGTTGCAGTAAAAAGCCAGCGATTCATCGAGATCGCTTACCCGAATCATTGTATGTAAATACTTCATTAGCCTGTTCTCACTTTGGTGTCAGTATGCTGCGCCTCGTCGCGCGCAATTGAATCCGGACGTTCGGTTGCAGTCAGCAACCCATCGACGCCACAATGGTCGTTCATTGTTGAACCGTGAGCAATACGTGCGTGACATTCGCAGCATAACCATTGACCTCGATGACACGCTATGGGCAATCCACCCGGTTATTGCTCGTGCGGAGAGCTGCTTGCGAGACTGGCTGGCAGAGCACTATCCTCGAGTTGTCGAGCAATTCTCAAGCGATTCCATGCGCCGGCTGCGGGAAAGAGTCGAGCTGAATAACGTGGCACGCGCACATGACCTGGGTTACCTGCGGCGCGAGGTCTTGCGGCACATGAGTGCGTCGGCGGGCTACGGGAAGTCGTTGGTAGATGAGGCCTTTGCGGTATTCGACGACGCCAGAAATGACGTCCAAATATTTCCCGACGTTCTACCCGCTTTGGAATCACTGCGTGAGCACTACGTCATCGTCGCGTTGACGAACGGCAACGCGAACCTTGGGAAAATTGGCATCAGTGAGTTGTTCGATGATGTCGTCACAGCTGTAAGCGTTGGTGCCGCGAAACCGGATCGCAGAATATTTGACGCGGCAGTGCACGCCGGTGGGTATTTGCCACGTGAGACGCTGCACGTGGGTGACGATCCACAGCTCGATATTGACGCGGCACGCCAAGCGGGTCTGCGAACCGCCTGGATGAACAGGTTCGATCATGAATGGCCCGCGGAATTGGATTCGCCCGACACCGAAATTAATCAGGTAGGCAGCTTGGTACGAGTGCTGCAGAAGCACCGGCAGTGAGGTTGCGATGGGACCGCTGATGATCTACATACCCGGCTTGCTGCCCAAGCCGGAAGCGAGCGTGCACAGGGCAGCGCTGTTTCGATGTTTGCTGCAGGGTATTCGGCGTATTGATGCTGAAGTCGCAGGGGAGATTGCGGCGGCACCAAATTGTTTTGATCTTATCTCATGGACCTTTGATTTTTACGGTGAGCACCGAGATTTTGCGCTCGATGCGGCATCGGTCGATGCCGTCGTTGCACAGGATGGCGCTACGGCAAACGACCTCATCGAGGCTTCGCACTGGACGCGAAGACTGATGCGCTGGATATATACGCTGGGCGACAGGTTTCCATTCCTGATTCCGCATATCGCCAGCGAGCGTGTGGAACTCCATATGCGAGACCTGCGACGTTACGTGAACGATGACAACGGCATCGCAGAGCATGCGCGGCAAATGCTCAAGATGCGTTTGCGCGCGGCGACTGAAGCAAAGCAACCGATTTTGCTTATCGCACACAGCATGGGATCTGTGATTGCCTATGACAGCCTCTGGCAACTCAGTCATGCGCAACGCGACCACATTGTCGTCGATCGTTTGCTGACGATGGGCAGCCCACTGGGCCAGAATTACATGCAAAACCGTATTAAGGGGCACGCTGAAACGGGAGCGGAACGGTTTCCAACGAATATTCGCCGCTGGACGAATCTCTCAGCGGTTGGCGATCTGACGGCGGTTGATCCAGTGCTGGCGAATGACTTCGGGCAGATGCTTGCGTCGGGGCTGGTCGAGGAATTGGTTGACCGCGAAGTGTACAATTACTTTCGGCTAGACGGTGAGCTCAATGTGCACGCGGAATATGGCTATCTTGTCAACGCGACAACCGCACGAGTCGTAGTGGACTGGTGGCGCGAGCAGCGACGCCCGTCCAGTCTTTAGCAGCCTGTCGGACTTAGGCCGAATCTACTGCGGCAATGGGAGACTGGTCCATTTATTCGATCCTTTTCGTTGCATGGAACCACCATTCGCCTCAAACGATCAAAGAACTGTCCTGCGTCTCCCACTCGCCTCGCTACGATGCCCTAAATCCGACAGGCTGCTAGCCCGAACATTTCATAAGTGCCGGCTACCAGGAGTGAAAATCGCAGATGACTCAAACGGTTAACTATCTATTGGTGGGTATCGAAGCGTAACCCTATGCGCCTGCCGGGTTGTCGCTTCCTGTGCCGGCACATCACGTTTAATCCTGCTCCATACGTAGTCCCTGCTATGTCTCTCGCACGATCAAACGCGCTGCACTCGGCACAGAAACCGACAGTACCGGCCACTCATGAAATGTTCGGGCTAGGAGAGCTTAGTCGACGGGGTCAATATTCGGCTTGATAACAATATCAATGCGCCGGTTTCGAGCGCGGCCAGTTTCGGTCTCGTTGCTTGATATTGGTCGAGTCTCGCCATAGCCAGTTGCGATAAGCCGATACGACGGAATACGCATGGCATTAATCATGTACTGCTGAACCGATTCCGCTCGCTGTTGCGACAAGATCTGGTTCGACTCGTCACCGCCATACGCATCGGTATGACCTTCAATAATTATTTCGCTGCGGGGGAATACATCGATCGCTTTTTCAACTTTGGCGAGTAAGTCGAAATTCTGTTGTTTCATCTGCGATGCACCGCTGTCAAAGCTCAGACCGATAAGCCGCAAAATAATCGTATTTCCTTCGCGGAAGACACGCGCTTCAGCGCGGGTGAACATTTTCTCAACCCGCTCAAATTGCTCTTTCACGCGGGCCTGTGCTTCGAGCCGCTGCACCAGGGCTGCACGTTCAACGGTCGCGCCGCCGAGCCGCTCATCGAGGGCACGTAGCTCGTCAGCCATGTCAGCAACGCGAGTTTCACTTTCTTGCTGCTCCTGCTCCAGGCGTTGAACTTCGTTGCTCTGATGCTCAATAAACGCGACCAGCTCGTCGGCTAGCCGGGTAGGACCATCTGCCATATCCGGCGAGATATCGGCTGCGCCAGCTATTGCATTCATTGGCTTTTCCCAGTTCAGCACTAGCCGCTCGACCGTGATTTTCTTGTCGCGTTCGAGACGTACGACTTCTGACAGGTAAATCGCGTGCTTGGCCTCGTAGTTGGCTTGTCGTGCGAGGTTTCGCGGCAAGTCCGTGTCATATCGGTTTTCATTCAGTTCGCGTTCGGCATTGGCAAGCAATGACTTGGCCCTGCCCAGCGTGATAGGCGCGTAGCGACCAACACGCGCCCGATCGGCATCAGCGAGCAAGCGTCGGGTGTCAGTCAGGTATTCGGCCTTGATCGCGACGAGTTCCGCGTCCCGATACAGGCTGGTCGCCTCAATTTCCCGGCGGTTTGCGCCTCTGAGGTCGCCGCGCTCCAGCAGACGAATGGCATCCCCAAATTCCTTCTGCGCGTCTTGCCATATCTCCGCTGCCAGCTCTGGTGCGCGAGCGTTAGCGGCGTCCTGGCGACTCTTCAGAACTTGCGAGAGCGCCGTCTTGGCGAGCTCCGCGGACTGCGTCGCTGTCCGGAAATATCCTGTCGCCTGAGCAGCGTTCGATCGTACCGTCCAATGTTTCGGCCACGCTCCAGCGCTACTTCGGCATCGCGGTACTCTTTCATGCCGCGCTCAAAATTTCGCGGCGCGAACAAACTCGCATCGGCCGCTTCCGCGGCAGCCTTTGCGGCATCGGCATCCTTAAAGAATGTGTTTCTGAGCTCGTCTTGCGCGTTCGCAGCCGTAGTGGCAAATAGCAATGCGACGAGCAGCAAGCGTCGTGCATAACCTGTTTGTGCGGTCATTTTTTCGGTCCCTTCTCTTTTCCCGTCAGAAAACCACCCATGCGATCGGTAGTTACTGGCCAATATTACATATCCCACGGCACAAAAACTGTGCACCGTGTCCACGAAATGCGCGGATTCTACGCTTCGACCTCATTGTTCGCGATCTGTTGCGACCGAATGTGCAACGTCAGAAGAGCAGGTTTTGGCCGGTCGGCCGGCATTTAGGGCGCCAAAACCGGATTTTTGTGGTCTGGGTCACGGTTGGTTCAGGTTCGCAGGCGTAGTCTTGAGGCATGTCAGCGAAGTACTACACTCAGTTCATTTTGACCGACGCGGAGTACCGCGACGGCAACGAATTCAGCGGCGTTGTCGAGCTCAACTATCCAATGACGCCGAGCTCGGATACGCGTGACATCGAGGCCGTTCTGGCCCGTAATTTCGATTTGAACCGGGAAGCCGTAAAGTTGGTTAGCTGGTCAAGATTGCACTGATTCTTCTGGCGCGCTGGTGTTTTTTGCGCCTACTAGTCCCCCTGACTCTCCCGGCTACGGCCGGGATTTTTTTTGTTCGGTGTATTTGCCGGGATTGCACTAAAGATCAATCCGCACCGGCCCGCATCGTGCTTTGGGGCTGGGTATGCGGATTGCCCCCTGACTCTCCCGGCTACGGCCGGGATTTTTTTTTCTATGGCGGTTCTGCATGGCCTTTGCGGTCTTACGACCGCAGCTATCGCTCGCGCGGATGGCACGGCTCCGAATATGTATGCGACAATGCGCCCCCTTTTTTCAGCGGGCCATACCGAAACTTCATGAGCAGTAACGACCAGCAATTTCGCGGCATTCCGATCGTTCAGAGCGGCGAGAAATACAAGACGGACAAGGGTTTCTCGGCGATCAAGAACGGAGTCAAGGATCGGCGCAACGTAGAGCCCCTGGTAACCGGACAGAAGCCGAACTGGTTACGGGCGAAAATGCCGTCAGGCAGCGGTTATTCCAATGTCCGGCAGATCGTTCGGGAGCGCCGTTTGAGCACGGTTTGTGAAGAGTCCATGTGCCCGAATATTGGCGAGTGCTGGAACGCAGGCACTGCGACGATAATGGTGATGGGTTCAGTGTGCACACGCGCATGCCGTTTCTGTGCGGTGGACACCGGTAATCCCAAAGGTTGGCTCGACCATGAAGAGCCGGTCAACACCGGTCTTGCAGTACAGCACATGGGGCTGAAGTACGTCGTCATTACATCGGTCGATCGCGATGATCTCGACGATGGCGGCGCTGCGCACTACGCGGCTTGTGTTCGCGAAATCAAAAAGCTGAATCCCGATACGGCGGTTGAAGCACTGACACCGGATTTCAATGGCGTCATGGAGCATGTCGAGCTTGTTGTCGATTCGGGGCTTGAGGTATTTGCACAGAATGTCGAAACGGTTACGCGACTGACACACCCCGTGCGCGATCCACGTGCCGGCTATCAACAGACCATCGATGTGCTGGCGCATGCCAAGACCTATCGCCCGGACGTATTGACCAAGACCAGCCTGATGCTGGGCCTTGGCGAGCGAGCTGATGAAATCATGCAGACGATGGACGATCTGCGTGCGGCGAATGTCGACATTCTGACGTTGGGCCAATATTTACGTCCAACGCCGAACCATCTGGCTGTTGAGCGTTACGTTACGCCCGACGAGTTTGATGTGTATCGTCGTGAAGGACTGGACAGAGGCTTTGTTGAGGTTGTCTCCGGGCCGATGGTGAGGTCCAGTTACCGTGCGGAGCAGGTTTTGCAGAAAAATAATGTCGGGTTGAAAATATGAGTCAGTTTTTTATCGAATACGGTCTGTTCTTGCTCAAGGCCGTCACTATTGTCGTTGCGGTTATCGTGATCATCGGCGTTGCCGCATCGGCTGGCCGCAAGGCGGGACATGAAGGTCTCGAAGTTGAGAGCATCAACAAAAAATACAAAGCGCTGGCCGATGCGTTGCGCCACGCGGTATTGAACAAGGCTGAACTCAAGCAGCAATCGAAGGCTGAAAAGAAGCGCGAAAAGGCTGCCGCCAAGGAAGATGTGATACGTCCACGCAGCTACGTCATTGACTTCAAGGGTGACCTCAAAGCAAGCGCAGTGCCGTCTTTACGCGAAGAGGTTAGTGCCATTCTTGAAGTTGCAACTACCGACGATCAGGTCGTTTTGCGGCTGGAGAATTATGGCGGTGTCGTTCATGAACACGGTTTGGCCGCGTCACAGTTGGCGCGGATTCGGGATCGGGATATCTCGCTACATGTCTGCGTCGATAAAGTCGCGGCTAGTGGGGGGTACCTGATGGCGTGCGTGGCGACCCGAATATATGCGGCCCCTTTTGCGATTCTTGGTTCAATTGGCGTGTTGGCGCAAATCCCAAACTTCAGTCGTTTGATGGATGACCACGGTGTGGATTTCGAACAAATTACCGCTGGCAAACACAAACGCACAGTCACAATGTTTGGCAAGAATACCGATGCAGACCGTGCCAAGATGAAAGAAGAGCTGGAAGACGTGCATACGCTGTTCAAAGCTGCGGTCAGCAAATATCGACCTGATCTGGATCTGGACATCGTTGCGACCGGCGAGCACTGGTATGGAACTCGCGCACTGGAACTCGGGCTCGCGGACGAAATTCGAACCAGTGACGAGTTTTTGGCTGAACTCGCTGTCGAGCGGGATCTTTATCACGTGGTGTACCGAATCAAGCAGCCGCTACAGAAGCGGCTGATGGCCAGTGCTGATGCCGTTCTCGAGAAAGTGGATGCGGTGGGCTGGCGGCGATGGTTCGAGTCTCGGCTGCCTCGTTGACCGTATTGCCCAAATAAGCGTCGCGGCGCCATACAGCGTCGGAACTGATTCGACACAAGTTTGTCGAAACCCGATAGTGTTGCATAGGCATTACTCGCCCATGCAACGGCGCTATAATTGCAGCAGCAACAATCGCACCAGATATACGCAGTTACAGGAGCTCCCATGAAAGTGCATCGTCTGAAGGTTCTTTTGCCCATAATTCTCGCGGCCGTTATGACATCGGCGTGTACATCGTCGCCAACCGGGCGTTCACAAATGATCCTGAAGTCGGACGAAGAGCTCGCCGCCGAAAGTGCGCGACAATTTGCGGAGATGAGAGCTTCAATGCCGTTGCTGACGGACCAGGCAATGATCGATTACATCGCCTGTGTCGCTAACGCGGTCGTCGATATTCTGCCACCGGAATACAAAGACCTGCCGTGGGAGATGGCGATATTTGACAGCGATTCAGTCAATGCTTTCGCGATGCCGGGCGGCAAGATCGGCGTTATGCAGGGAATTACCAAGGCAGCCCAGAATCAGGACCAGCTTGCGGCGGTGATCGGGCATGAAATTGCTCACGTAACGGCGCGTCATGCAAACGAACGCGCATCGCGCGGTGGAATGTCAAATATTGGTGTGCAGGTCGTTGCCGTTCTTCTCGGTGGTGGCAACAGCGGTGCAACTTACACCGCTTACGAGGCACTAAATGCTGGTGCCTCACTCGGTATTATGCTGCCATTTTCACGCAGCCAGGAAAGTGAGGCCGACATCATCGGGCTCGATTACATGGCGCAGGCCGGATTTGATCCGCGGGAAAGCGCGCCGCTGTGGCAAAACATGGGCGCTGAAGCCGAGGCAGCACCGGCTGAATTCTTGTCGACCCACCCATCAAGTGAAACTCGTATTGATGCGCTGGTTTCTCGATTTGGCGTAACGCTGGCTATGTATAACGAAGCGCAATTAGCGGGCCGAAATCCCGATTGCGAGCCAAAGTAACGAGCGATCCATAGCTCAACGATTGAGTTTCCTAACCTCCAGCGGCCTACGCACAGTACCGTCCCACCTGTCCCGGCGGACTTTGTCGGTTCCTCGCAGCTTGTAGATCGGTGACGGCCGTGGCGTGCAGATACTGACTGCGATTAGTGTCCCCGGTTTTTTTCTGCGAAAATCCCACTATCGTGTTACCAACGAATGCCAGCAGGCGGACCACTTGAACACTAATCATCCGAAGATCTCCAGAATTGTATTGGCGCTGCCTTTGCTGCTGCTTGGAGGCTGTTTCTCGTTCGATAGCTTCATGAGTTCTGACACAAGCACTGAGGAGAAAGTTGTCGTACCGCTGGAGCAGCGTCCTGTTGAAGAACCGATAGCTCGCAACTATTTTGTTCTGCAAACGCCGGATCAGTCTGTCATAGGTGTACCGCAAATCGTGCTGACCCGAAAAGAAGACACATTTTCCGATCTGGCGCGCGAATACGGACTCGGTTACGACGAGATCGTTGCCGCAAATCCGGACGTTGACCCATGGTTGCCGGGCGACAATACACCAGTGCTGCTACCGACTCAGTACGTTGTTCCCGATGTGCCGCGAGAAGGTCTGGTGTTAAACATCGCGTCGAAGCGCCTGTTCTATTTTCCGCAGGTTGCTGAGGGTCAGCCGCAGGTGGTCCAGACCTATCCGATCGGCATAGGCCGCGTCGGTTGGGAAACGCCACTGGGAGCGACGACTGTTATTGGTAAAGCAAAGGATCCAGCCTGGTATGTTCCCGCATCAATTCGCCGTGAACATGCGGAGGCGGGCGACCCCCTGCCGTCGGTCATCCCCGCGGGTCCGGATAATCCACTGGGCAATCGAGTACTGAGGCTTGGTATCCCCGGTTACCTGATTCATGGCACGAACCAGCCTTACGGTGTTGGAATGCGCGTCAGTCACGGTTGCGTGCGTCTGTATCCTGAAAATATTGAGTTGCTTTACTCGCTTGTCGATGTCGGTATGCCCGTCAGGATTATCAATGAGCCATTTCTGTTAGGTAGATCGGACGGTAATATCTATTTCGAGAGCCACGAGCCACTGGAAGAAGATCCGGTTGATCCCGACGCAAGACTGGCGGCATTATTCGATAGCTACTCTGAAAAACTGGATAGCCCAGATAGTCCAGTCGCGCCGGCGTTTGGACCGGATGAACGCGATCAGGTCCGGGCTATCGCCAGCATTTCCAACGGCGTGGTCATTCGTCTTGCCGATCACGATGTTTATGAAGTCTTTGCCCGAGCCGCACTTATTCGGAACACCGTCGAGGTGAATCCGAATGAGCCAACTCTGGCTGAAGTACGGGAGATGATCGATGCCGAGTTGGCGCAAGATGCGTCGCAGGAAAATGTACTGGCAGACGAGCAATCGCTATGAGCGAGTGGCTTGATCTCATGATTGACGAAATATCGCGCAAGCGCAGCGAGCAACAGGAAGCCGCCGAAGAGCAGCAGCGCCGATCAGCCGACGAAGCGCGAAAGGTACAACCACCGGCAGAGCCCGCGGACTAGCCCACTCATGACATATTTGGGCTAGCAGCCTGTCGGACTCAGGCCGAATCTACTGCGGCAATGGGAGACTGGTCCATTTATTCGATCCTTTTCGTTGCATGGAACCACCATTCGCCTCAAACGATCAAATAACTGTCCTGCGTCTCCC
>PVMK01186265.1_pt1 | contig 15727 bp, 13 predicted proteins | sample 1853481 | NCBI WGS metagenome assembly PVMK01 (sample SAMN08533507, study PRJNA380276) | Marine sediment metagenome, whole genome shotgun sequencing project.
GGACGTGGACATCATTCTCGAGCCCGACCTGTCGCCCGGAGAAATGGCGGAAATTGGCGAGGTGGCCGAAGCATACGGCATCCGGGCCCTGTGGGCCTCGAGAATGATGTCCACGTCCATGGTTGGCGTCCTTCTTATTTATTTATCTAACGACGTCAGGCGAAAGGCGGCCTGCCCAGATTAATGAACTTTTGACGGTATTGACAAGTTAACTACTCGGCGCACGGGGGCCTGTTTACAGCTTAAATTCCATTTCGCACCCGACACGCCGGTTACGGCTCAATCCTATCCGACCGATTTCTTCGTGCGAAATTCCTTGGAGTTGATGCCGTGTTTCTTGAGCAGCGACTGCACATGCGTCCGATTCATGCCCAGGATCTCGGCGAGTTTGGTGACCTGGCCGTCAGTCTCTCGAAGACCCGACTCCAGGTATTGCTTTTCCACCTCCTCGCTGGCCATCCGTTTGGCATCGTTCAAAGACACACCCGACGTGTCGATGCTGGACGCATCGGAATCACCGTGTGCAATTTTGGGCCGAATGTGCTCTGGTAGATGCTCGATATCCGCCGTCTCGGTCGCCAGGCACGAGATTCTGAATATGATATTTCTTAACTCTCTGATATTGCCCGGATAATCATACTTTCGCAGAAAATTATCCAGGCGCCGGGACAACTTCACCGGGTTCCGATCGAGACTTTCAGCAGCTGCATTAGTCAGATAATCAATAAGAATCTGGATTTCATCGCGGCGCTCACGTAACGGCGGGATCGTGACCTGCATGACACTAATGCGATAATACAAGTCCTCGCGGAACGTACCTTCTTCGCACATCTTCATTAGCTGCCTGTTCGTTGCCACGACGATTCGTGCATCGACCACGATCAGCTGGTCCGAGCCGACGCGCTGAATTTCATTCGACTGCAATACGCGCAGCAACTTTACCTGTCCGGACATTGGCAACTCGCCGATTTCGTCCAGAAAAATCGTACCGCCGTCAGCGCTTTCAAACTTGCCCTTTCGATCCGCGCTAGCGCCGGTGAATGCACCCTTCTTATGCCCAAAAAGCTCTGATTCCAACAGGCTTTCCGGTATTGCGCCGCAGTTGACGGAAATAAACACTTTGTCTGAACGGTTGCCATTTGCGTGGATGACCTTGGCCATGAGCTCCTTGCCTGTTCCGCTTTCACCATCTATCAACACGGGCAAATCCGTCGGTGCGGCCTTCTCCGCAATCTCCAGAGCATCGAGCAACTTACGGCTTTCGCCGAAAACGCCTTCAAAAACGAAATCTCTTTCAAGGAGTTCCTTGCGTCTTTGAGCAAGCGAGCGCTTTCCCTTACCCTGACCACTGACAGTCGCCTTGACAAAGCGTTCGGTAAGGGAAATCCGCAACACCTCTTCGCGGAGAGATGTACATTGGCTCAATAATTTATCGATCTGCGGACGGTCGAGTTGTTGCTGCCAGCGCAACGCCGACCGCATGATTTCTATCCGCTCGAGCAGTGTGCCGAAGGATACGGTGGGTTCATCTTTCGTTTCGACGACCTTCATGAGATACCGGACAATTGTTTCTTGACGAGTTGAAAATACATGCCGCGACGATCGACGAGCTCTTGATGCCGACCTTCTTCGACGACTGCTCCCTCGTAAAGCACAACAATCTTATCCGAATTGATGATGGTGCTCAGGCGGTGGGCGATGATGATCGCTGTACGTCCGGCCAGAATATCCTTCATGTTGTGCATGATGTTGCCCTCCGATTGCGTATCGAGCGCCGAAGTTGCCTCATCGAAAATCAACAGCTTGGGATCATGATACAACCCCCGTGCAATGCACAGCCGCTGAATCTGTCCTCCCGAGAGTCCGACGCCCCGTTCACCGACGACCTGATCGTAGCCTAGTGGCATGCCGGATATGAATCCATGCGCATCGGCCAACGTGGCCACCTCGACGATCTTGTTGTGATCCGGATTGTCATCCCCACTGGCAATGTTCTCCGCGATCGTCCCGGAAAACAGCAGGTTTGACTGCATAACGTAGCCGATCTGTGCTCGGTAGTATTCTTTGTCGATGACATCAAGATCGTACCCGTCCACCATGATTTTTCCGTCGTTGGGTTGATAGAATCCGACGATGAGTTTTGCCAATGTCGTTTTGCCGGAGCCGCTTTGCCCGACGATCGAAACCACCTGGCCCGACTTGATGTCGAGATTGATGTTTTCCAATACGTATGGCGTTTCATTGCCGCCATAGCGAAAGTAGACATCCTGAAATTGAATATTCCCCTGCAAATCGGGCAGTACGACGCGGGATGCCAGCGTCTCCGGTTTCTGTTCCGGTTCCATGTCCAGGATATCGCCGAGTCGCTCCATGGCGACACCGGCTCCGTGGATCTGGTTCCAGAGTCCGACGAGACCCATGAGCGGACCGAGCACGCTGCCCATGAGAGCGCTGTAGGCAATCAACTGGCCGATGGACAGCTCCTGAGACATCACCAGCCTGGCGCCCACCGTGAGAATCGTGATGCTGATCGCCGTGTTGAAGACCTGGCTGGCGACACCGACGAGAATATTGAACCGCTGCGCCCGATAACTCACGTTCAAGGAGTTTGCATATTGCCGCTCCCACTTCATGCGCATTGCCCGTTCGATGCCCATCCCCTTGATCGTCTCTATACCGCTGATAACCTCCATCAAGGTGGATTCCATGGCGGTCGAAGATTCAAAAACCTCCCGCGCGTAATCCTTTAGCTTTGGAGTTACGGCGACCGTCAACACCACGATCGGCACGATCAAGATCAGCAGCAAAGATGTTAACAGCGTGCTGTAGAAGAACAGAATCGTCAAATAGATCACCACCATCATCAGATTCAAAATCGTCGACATCGTGGACTCGGTCAGAAATGCCCGGATCGTCGCGTTTTCCTGGAAGCGCGCGAATATGTCACCAGTCTTGCGTTTTGCGAAGAATGAAATCGGCAAAGACAGGCTGTGCCGCAGAAAACCCGACATCATGGCAAAGTCCAGGTTGCGAACCATGAAGTTGGACAAGAATGCGCGCATCACCATTGTCAACTGAGAGAATACGTTCGTGATTACGAGCCCGACGATTAGAATAGTGAGCAACGACACATTGTTGTGAACAATGACACGATCGAGAATATTCTGCATAATGACGGGTGGGACAACGCCGAGTAGCTGGATGACGAACGTCGCCAGGAACAGGTAACCCATAACGCTCTTGTACGGCATCACGTACCTGACGAAGCGAAGCCACGGCGACGGCGGTTCCTCGACGCTCGCCATGTCGGTACCGGGCTTGTATAACAGGCAATAGCCGGTCCAACCCTTACCGAACTCGTCGACGGTCATTTTGCGGAAACCGGGTCCGGGGTCGGCGACCCAGACGTGTTTCTTCGAGATCCCGTACACGACGACGAAGTGGTAACCTTCCCAATGCGCAATGAATGGCATATCGAAGCCGAGCAGCGCTTCATGAGTACACTTCATGCCCTGCGTCGTGAAACCGAGCGATTCACCGACCTTCGCCAGGCTTTCCAGCGTGGCGCCCTCCCGCGTTACGTTTGCAAGTTCCCGCAGCTTGCCCAAGGTCATGTGAATACCGTATTTCCGGCAAATCATTGCGAGGCAGGCGGCACCACAATCCATCTCTTCCGCCTGCTCCACGAGCTGGAAGCGACGGATGACGTTGTCGTTCCGCCCGGGTCGCGACCAAAGATCGATGATCGGATTCCGCTGGCGACGCTCGGCCAAATCACGATGCCGCTGTAACTCCCGATCGGCCTGCTGTATCCGCTTTTCCAGGGCCTCGCGCACTTTCGGGTTTTTCCCGAGAATGAAGTGCACGGTCCGGTCCGGAATCACGAGCAGAGCGGTATCCGTTTCCGCAATGACACTGCAGTGCTGGCCTTGGCGCAGCAGACAGGCTTTTTCACCAAATATCGAGCCCCCTGTCAGGCTGCCGAGGGGAAACTCGCTATGCCCGTCGTTGTAGACGAGCCGGACTTTGCCGCTGCGCACCAGATAGAGCCTTCGATCTTCAGCACCGTCCTGTTCCAGGACGGTATCGCCAGCCTTTACTCGTTTGATGCCCACGCTGCTGATGTAGGATTCGATCTCCTGGCTGTCAACCTTGCCGCGCAGGTCGAACATACGGGACACGAATCCACCCAGCGACGCAATTGCGACGTATTTCTGTACGAATGACTGGGCATTGGAGTTGGCGCGCAGGAGAGGGCTAACCACTTGACGCGAGAAGAACAGTAATTCGGTCTTTCCTGCAGCCCGCACCGAGGATTCGTGGGGAAATTCGCCAAGCAACCCAATTTCCGAGAAGACCGCGCCTTCCTTGCGCACGCCCATGCTGATCTCTTTACCGTCTTCGACGGTAAAGAGACGCACCGCACCGGAGCGGATGACATAGAGACCATCGCTGGACTCACCGGCGTTGTACACCGGATCACCGAAATTAAAGTATCGGGTCTCCGCTTTCTCGGCGAGCTTGGTGATGTCGGACGGCGCAAAAGCCGAAAAGACACTAACGGAGTCCAGAAATCTTGTCAGCGAATTTTCTTCCAAGCCGGCAGCTCCTGTAATCGATACGTTGTGCCGATGGACCGAGTCAGCAGATTTCGACTCGACTCTCGCTGGCGCGCGCCGCGAGCCATTCCTCGCGGATCAAGCGCTTGATCTCATCGGTCGTTTCAAAGTCCAGCGAGGCAGGTTGCTTGCCGTTGATCCTGAATACCTCGAATGCTGATGCGCCGGGAATCTCCAACGGACCGATCACCGCGCCCTCATCAGCCTGAAAAACCTTGGCCTCCACATCGCCGTGCAGCGCACCACGCAACACGCGCCCAATATAGCCGCCCTCATTCTTCGTGTCCGCGATTGAGTGTTCGCGAGCCACCTCCGCGAATGTGTCCGGTTCGTCTTCCAGCATCGCGACGATTTCTCGCGCCTTGCCTTCAGACTCCACGACGATGTGGCTGACGTCTATCGCGTCGAACTTCGGCGAATGGAGCCTGAAGTATTCCTCGACGGCATCATCGCTGACGATACGAGTGTTCATTGCATCGTAGAGAATATGCTCAATGACGAACGCCTCGAATTCGTCCAGGCTCACGTCCAGTGCGTCCAGATAACGGTTCATATCGACGGCCCTGTGGAGGCCCCTGATTCGGCGGATCTGGTTCGCACGTTCCTGAATGTCCTCCGGACTCGCCTCGATGCCGGCCAGACGGGCTGCATGCACAGTGAGCTTTTCTTTCACAACCTCGTCGATCAGACCGTCAAAACGACCGGTCAGCTTCAGCAGCTTGATGAAACTGTCGGAGGTGATGACCTCATCTCCTATCCGCACTAATTCACTCATGATATTCCTGTCTCTCTATTTATCTTGTTCTTCCGTTTGAATCTCGAAATCATATTCCGCGCATTGGATCGATGGCCATGTCGATCACGCGACGCTGCCGCACGACAATCTCGGCCACGGCAGCCATACCATATCGCAGCGGACGGCGCTTGCCATCCACCTCGAAAAAATCTTTATCGAGGCTCACTTTGGCACGGTAAGTCGGCGGCTTGGAAGGATCGGCCTGCCGTGTCGTCGGCGAGATATATTCCAAGGTTCCTTTGATGAACCCATACTGCTGGTACGGAAAAGCACCGAATTTCATCTTGACGGCGTTACCTTCGACCAACAACCCACGATCACTCTCATGAATATCAATTTCGAGGACCTTCCGGCTGCCCTGCGGTGCGATCGACAGTAGCGGCGTATTGGCCTGAACCTTGTCGCCGGGCTGCGAATATGTGATGCTCGTGACGACGCCTGATAATGGCGCCAACACGATGATAAAACTGCCCTCCTGGGTCTCGTCGAACTGAATCTGCCGAGCGGCTTTGGCACGCTGCCTGGCAATGGAAAATTCCGCGTCCAGCGTTGCCTCGGACTGTTCGATCGCCAGCGATTGGTTCTCAAGATCGATTCGCAACTGCTCCAGCTCGAGTTGCTGGGCGATGAGTTTGTCGCGGTCTTCCGCGGCTTCCGCGACGAATTGCATTTCCAGCGCGCTGAGTTCCTCTCCGGCAATGCGATACGCGCCCCGCGTTTCCTGGTAGGCCAGACGTTGCTGCTCGACGTCGAGTTGCGAGACGCCGCGACCGGCTATCGTACGCATCTTGTCGTAGCGTTCCTTTGCGTCGTCCCGCCTGCTGCCCGCATTCTGAAGCTTGCTGCGCGCTTCGGTCAGGCGCGCAATTTGCTCTGCGCGGCGCTTTGCGGAACCGGATGTGACCTGACGGTCCAGCCGGTCCTCTTTGATCGCCAGTTCGGATCGAATGACTTCTATCTTGCGTTGCATCAGGACACGTTGCGCCGGGTACTGCTGAACTTTAAGCTCGACTTCGCGGAGCTTGATCTCGGCCTGCTGCGCCTCCGCACGTAGTTGCACGGCATTCCTAGAGCGCAGACGCGCAATCGGCTCGCCAGCCAGCACGAGCGGCTCTTCCTCGTGGATCAAGAGCTCCTCGAGTTCTGCATCGACTGGCGAATATACCCGCCGCACTTCCTCCTCCGAACTCAACACCCCACGCGCGGAAACGATGACGTCGGCGCGGGCAAAAAATGACCAGATCAGAATGCTCACGACTAGTCCGAGCATGATCAATATGATCCAGCGAAATAGCAGGGAGGGCTCCGTATACAGAATCTCGATGCCTTCGGGGCTATGTTCCTGAAGATCCGCACTGATTAGCTGTTGTTGTTCGCCTGTACTGCTCACGGCGTGTTGCGGTGCATTATGTGTGACTCAATCTCTCCCGTCGCGCATCACCCGCGTAGGCTAATCACCCTGTTCCCAACGATTGTAACGTTTACTGGCCATTATTAAAGGGGCAGTATATAAAAGTGTCTTGAACGGCCGGTGCAGGGGTATCAGACCGCTCCATTTGGGCCAGGAACAGGATTTGAAAGGCGCGGTGACCAACCGGCAATAAAAAAAGAGCAGAGGTCCAAAGACCTCCGCTCTTGGGGTACTACTTGATATTGCTTAGGACGAGAAGATTGATTGCTGAACGCCGACGTTAAGTCAAGGGCGATGCCGCTACTCTGCGTGACGCTGTTAGTCGAGCCAGAATTGACTGCAGAACGAACGTCGATGCCGGAGCCGTTCATGTTGTTGGCGTCAACAGAAACGTAGCTGTTGGCGTCACCGTTATAAATGCTCGAATTGTTGGTCGAATACAAACCGCTGATGTCGGTATTTCCTACGGCGGTTGTGCGGCGGCTGCTCGAGAATGAGGGCCAGCTGTAATAAGAGCCACCACGAACCTCAGCCATTTCACTGCCGAGCTCAACTGTCATTGCCAGATCTTTGATTTCCATGTTTAGGTCTCCTGTTAGGGGTAGATTTAAATGATTCAAAACGTTCACGACCTAGCATGATGCACATAGCGTGCCAATTTCTGGCAAACGAGAATATTATTTGTAAGTTATTGTAAATAAACTATTTATTGTTATAAATCGAATCAAAGCGCAGGCCCGGCGTATTTTTCATCGCCGCTACGGTGTAGTCGTCAAAGCAACATATTTCCGCCGTCGTCTGATCGAATCAGACGATTCAGCGCCTCGCCCGACTATTCTATGATCAGGCCTCAGAAGCCGAAGCTTCCGGATAACGTCGTGTAGAAATTGTCGTAGTCATTATTCGCTTCGCCGGCCGCGTCCAGGTAACCCACCGCGAACTCAATCGACCATTTCGGTGAGAATGTATGACTGATGCCCGCGTCGAAAATGTTTTGGTCCGCATCGATTCGCCAGACGACGTAGCCTGGTCCAAAAGCGAAATCCAAGGCGCGGTCGAACTGGCCCCCATTGTTGAACTGGCGCCCCGTCGACGCGACATCGCCGGATCTAAACGTGTACTTGGCAAAGATTTCCGTGTCTGCCGCGACCGTGAACGCAGCGCGCAAAAACGCCGCCCAGTTGTCCATGTCGAAGACTTTGTCCGCGTTCCAGCTTGGCGGCTGACCCGCCGGGTTATCATCCGTCGCGCGACGAGTCTCGACGCGCGCCCCTCCGCTCAGACCGAACCAGTTATTGAAGCGTTTGCCGATTTCCGCGGCCGCTTGTGCCTCCCAGCCGTCACGAATATCGCTGTCCTTGAACTTCAGCGTCTTCCCCTCGGCTGACAGGTTCCACCAGAATGCGGTGAAATCGGAGCTCGCTTGGCCGCGGTAGTCTAAATCCAGATCGATGCCCCAGTGGCTAAGGTCCGTCAGGTCCGACACATAGGCATAATACGCGGTACCCCCTAGCGAGACTTCACCGGTCGGCGAACTCACAAATTTCCAGTCGAACCCGACATCCAGCTGGGTCGTCAGATCGCTTTGTTTGTCCGCCGAAACCGGTGCGAGGCCGATGTTGTCTTCGTAACGGATCTCCAGATTACTCACGAAACCCACATCTGCCCATGTGCTCGGTGACGCTAGCAGCAGCGTGATGCAAATCAGTGACAGTCTCGACACGAGTTTCTTTTTCATTGTTATTGCCCCCAGGTATTGGTTATGGTTTTTCGCTCTTGAGCATTCGCGCGCAAGCTTATTAGGACTGAGTCAAAATGAACTGACCGCCGGTAAACGAATATGCCCATTCTAATATGTTCTGCCGTCCTCGCGGGCCGCATTGCTGTATATGGCGGGTGCGGGGATCGCATCGACGGGGTCGGCCGAAACGTCGGGCACGTCCGTTTGTTCGGATTCAGAATCGGGTTCAGGCTCGGCCAAGGCAACGACGACGTCGTCCCGCTCCGGTTCAGGTTCGGGCGTACGGGGCGCTTGCTGCGCCGCGATTTCGGCGATGATTGCCGAGACAGCGACATTTCCCGGTTCCAGCCGGGCCACCGTTTTAGCCTCGGCCAGCGCCGCATCGAGATCATTCTCGTCGAGCAGGAGCCGGGCCTTGTGTTCTCGAATCCGGGCCTCGTCCGGCTCACCTGCCAATAGCATGGCATCGCATGCCTTCAGATCGATTCCGGACAGACAATCACGTTTTACCTTTTGACTCCGGTCGGCCCGGGCGGCCGCCAGGCCGCGCACGATCTCGCGATCGTCCGGATTCAGTTCCAGCGCTTTTCTGAATGTACGGATTGAATCGTTTGTCGACCCGACAGCCAGCAACGCGAATCCCTGTGCGCGTCGGTAATCGACTTCATCAGGTGATTCGCGAATCGCTGAATCGAGCACCTCGAGTAACTCCCGGGCCAGCGCTTCGTTGTCCAGATTGGCCGTTTGCGCGTGCATGAATGCCTGCAGCGCTGCGGGCTGCCGCCCCTCGACCAGCAAGAGTTGACCGCGCCGGTACTGCACGTCAAATTCGTCGGGTTCCCCGGCCAGTAACGCAGCGTTACAAATGTCGATGGAATCACCTTTCAGACAAACGGCGGCAAGCGTCGCTCGCGCCTGTCGCGCGTCGGCCAGCTGGGCTCGAATCTGTGCGCTGTCGGGATCTAGCCGGGCCGCGTTACTGAATGCGGCGACCGCTTCTGCCGGACGATCCCTCGCGAGAAGCTTCTTTCCTTTGCCGGCATAGAGTGCCGGGTTATCCGAATCGCAGATCAGCGCAAGATCGCAGCCCCGCAGGCCCAGGCTCGAGGTCAGACGACTCAGGCAAAGATCCCGCCCGTAATCGCAACGCTCTCTTGCCGAAATGACCTGTTGCCGGCCGCCGCCCTCATCGCTTTCCTCGATCATGCTCTTGGCGTACTTGAATCGTTGGCAAACGTAGCCGTCGGAACCACACAACTCGATGCCTTTTTTTACGACGATGTAGGCATCGATCCTGTTTTCTTCGTTGTCCGAATCGTGGAGATGGGCACCGCAGAGCGTCAGACGCGCCTGCATGTCGTATGGATCGTCTTCCACCGCTTTGGTACAGGCTTTGATGGGATTTTCTTCGACGGCCATACACGGATGCGGATCTATATTGATATAGCAAGTTCTTTCATCCGAATCGGCCGATGCGGAAGACGAGAAATATGCCATCACAATTAATGCCAGCACAACCGACACCGGAATGCCATCCGGCAAATTGCGCATTGAGGTCGACACGGCCTCAGTAGCCCCTCGCAGCGCTACTACCCGGGCGCCGGAAAATCCATTGGCCATCCGGCAGTCGAATCAAGTTAAACAGGTACCAGCGGTCGACGGTTACGTACGGAGGATCCTCGCGCGCAATCATGGCGTCAACCTCCGCCCTCAGCTGCACCATTCCCATCTCTGCCGGCTTATCACCGATTTTGCCGTCATCGTTGCTATCTTCTCCATTTAGGTTTGCGTGCGTCAATTGCTGTACCTGCTCGGCCACGACCCGGCCGTCCTCCTGCGAATCGATGGCCACGAGGTCCTGAGCATACAGAGTGATCAGATTACTCCTATAGAATATGCCCTCCGTTAAAGTCTGTAGCTCGGGCGAGCTATTGCGAACGTTCTCGCTCGAATCATCGGTTTCGGCCGCGAAGCGAATATGGGCCATCGCGTGGTCAAGTGCCTTTGTGACGGCGACGTCTTCATCCGTATTCGTTATCCGGTTGACTGCCGCGATATGCTCCTTGATCGCCACCAGTGACTGGCCGTCGGCCAGCGCCTGTTCGGCACGATCCAGCGCCTGTTCGGCCGATTTTTGGGCAACCGTCAGGAAGCCGACGTCACCAGGTGTTCCCTCGACACCGGTGACGGTGTGGCCCAGGTGAATGTGAGCGATCGTGGGCGCATGGTACGCGCAGCCGGTCGAACCGATAATCGTCAGTACGATCAGCGGTCTCCGTGATTTTTCGAGCCATGATCCGAGCATCTGATTCCCCCCGGTAGTCCGATGTTGTCATGAAGCCAGGCGGGGCTCACGGGCCGGACTTCTTCTAATGGTCTTAATAAACCCTCGAACACTTTGAGTCAATCCCGCCCCGGAAACCCGGACTCGCAAATCACTGTATTTCGCCGCGCCTCCATTGCAGTCGAGCTTACCCCTAATCCGGCTCCGCGGTCATATGGAGCATGAAGTATTCCGCCTGCCGACGTTATTCTTTAGTTGTCTGATTTTGACTCCCATACGCAAGCCAATTTGCCTTCCTCAAAAACCAGATAATTTTAAAATTAGTTATTATTTTTCAATATCTTAAGTTCTAATAGTCCCGCTTGGCATGGATCCTGCATTAACTGCGATAAGTATTTGAATCCCGACAATCTACAAGTAAACGGAGACACAGACATGGCACACCTGAGTATAACCGACCTTCCCCTGAACACGGATCTGGATCTGGCCGCCCGTCAGGAAATCCAGGGCGGTATATTCCCGCTGACGAGCATCGTCGCGATTTTCGAGACCATGCAATTCACGCAGAACGCGGCCACCTTCACGATCATCAATGAGGGAACCGCTGGGAGTGTCCTGAACAACATTTCCCACTCGTCCCTGTCCGCCGCGAGCCCGATGCAGTTCCTGCAGATGACCACGCCGTTCGCGCCACCCGCTGACGACGTCCTGTAGCTCAGGCATCGGATAAATCCACGACAGGAATGAGGTTACCGCAATGAAAGTTCACAATCAGATACCGACATCGGTCAGAGAAATTTTCAGCGGCCCACGTGCCGTGGTCGGTGACACCGCGACTTGCTGCACCATCTGTCACAGTCCGGCGGAACCGCAACTCGAACCACAACTGAGATTCCTGCTGGAGGCCTTCATTAATGGACTGGAAGCGATCAACGCAGAAATCGATCAGAGTCATCCGCAGTTATGGGAACCGCTCGATCGAACACAACAGCTGCTGGACCACATGCAGGCTTTGTTGAACATGAACTGAGGCTCGCCCGACGCACCTCAGTTCATTTCCCTGACCACTCTGAACCCGAAGCTGCTGCTCCGGTGGTCTCTTTCAAATCGGTTCCGATACGCCACGCGTAGCTCCTCCGGTGCCGTGTACCAAGAGCCCCCGCGCAGGACGCGCTGCTCACAGTCGCCGCTGGCCCACGCAGAACCATCGGTGGGCGCACCCTTGTAGCCGGGGTTCCAACAATCCTCGGTCCATTCGAATAAATTACCCTGCATGTCGAACAATCCGAAAACATTAGCCTGCAATGATCCACCCGGTGCCGTGTTGGCGTAACCATCATCACACTGGTGGACTTCCCAGCCCGGATAAGCGACCTGGGCCGCCAGATCAGCGACGTTCGCGCTGCCGCAGGCTTGCGCCGGATCCTCTCCCCAGCTTCTTGCCGCATCCCCGGTGGCGCGCGCGGCGTATTCCCATTCCGACTCGCTAGGCAACCGGTATTGCTGGCTGGTCTTGTCGCTGAGCCAAGCCGCGTAGGCGTGTGCATCATCCCAGGAAATACAAGGCACCGGATAGTCGTCCGACTGTTGATAGCCGGGATTCGCCCAATCGGCGGCATCATCAATGGTCCATTCACCCTGCCCGTCGTAGACCAAACAACTCGTCGCCTTATGCTTGGTCGCAGCAACAAATTCACGGTACTGGCCCACCGTTATTTCCCGTGCCGCCATCGCAATCGGGTAACCGATGGTGACGGAGTGCATCGGACTTTCGAATGACCAGTGCGCATACTCAAAACCAAAAGAGCCTTGACGAAACTCACCGGTCCGCAGTACGACGACCTCCGGGCAGTTGGCGCAATCCTGGAACGTGAAACCCGGGCTGCGTTCGGGATCCGGATCCGGCAGCGGTTCGGGATCCAAAATCGGCGGCTTCGACGGCTCCGGCCGCGGATCGCCAATGACCACGGACGTTTCGGGTGACTTGATGTAACTCAGCAATGTCGGGCCGAAATAGGCCCCGGCAAAAGACGCCACGCCCGCAGCCCCGGCCGCGGCCACCCAGCTCGCAGGAATAGACCTCCGCTTCTGGGGTCTCAGGTTCGTCAGGAATTTGCTGACAGTCGACGTCCGTTCAGCGCGCGTGAACGCCAGGGCGGAACGCAAAGCTTTCCACTCGCGTTTGTTCAAGCCGGGTGCACGCTTGACGATCAAATTCCGCTCTTTGGCTTCGATCGCATTGTGTTGCGAAAACGGCCGCTTTCCCGTTAGCAGTTCGTACGCCACGCAGGCCAACGAGTAGATGTCGTCCCGTACATCCGACTCAAGGTTCGCCATCATTTCCGGGCTGGCGTAGGCCGGCGTTAGCGCACCGAGTTTGCGCGGGTCGAAAATCGTCTTGTCGCCGGCCTGGTCGCCCGGGTGTCGAATCACGCGGGCAATTCCGAAGTCGATAACTTTGGCGTATTCCTCACCCATTTCATCCTTGACCAGGATCACGTTGCCGGGCTTAAAGTCAGCGTGCATGATCCGGTTTGCGTGTGCGTGCTCGAGTGCTTCGGCCATCTCATACACGAGCCGCAACGCCTTTTCCTTGGGCATGCGCTTACGATCGAGGCCTTTGATTACCCTTGACAGCGGTTTGCCGTCCAGGTATTCCATCGTCATGTAGACGAACGGACCCTCCCGGAACCAATGGAAAACTCGTACGATGTTCCGGTGGTGCAACTTGGAGGATTTTTGAAATTCACGGTTTAACGCGACGACCGGGTCGGCGTGCTCGCGAAAAGAATCATCCAGGACTTTGACTGCCAGGTAGGGATCGCGCGCCTGTGCATGTTCGGCGTCAAGGTCTTTCGCCTTGAAAACGCGACTCATGCCGCCCTCGCCGGCGAGTTCCTCCAGCAAATACTTGCCGCCGACGATGTCGCCGACGCCTTTCATTTTCGCGTGGTCGTCCGTGGCGCCGGGTTCCATGCGTTTGAGTGATGAGCCGTCACCGGATGGTGCCGAACGCGTGCCGCTGCTTTTCGCCTCTGGATCAAATCTCGTCAAATCCTGGTCGGGGCCTCCACCCCCCCCCGGCACCGGCTGCTGCCTGGTCAATTGCGTTCAGGATTCGGCTCTTCAGAGCCGGGTATATGTCTTCGGGCAGCGGCTGAGCCGCGTGCCGCTCGTCCAGCACCTGCAGAAGCCGCGTTGTATCGGCTTTCCCGTCGGCGAGCGTCGCGTCTAGCTGCGCCAGGAGCTCGTGCTTGGAGCACGACCCTTGCTCAAAAGATTTTAGCGCTCCGGCGAAGCTGGTCATAGTTGGTTCCTCGGTCCGGCCATTCTACATTTCTGAGCGCGGAATTTGGATCATCGCTAATCGGCACGATCCACAGCCGAAATCGATTCTAGCCCAAGAATTGCAGCAGAGTCCCGAAATGTGGACGAGAGACGGTGCCGACCATAGCTTAATCAACGTATTGACTGTCCGGCGGGACAGCCAAAAAAAAGAGGCCCGAAGGCCTCAGATGCGCTGGAGGAAGCGAGGGGTGTCGAGTGAATTAGACGGGAGTGTCCGTGCCGCCGCTGAAGCTCGAGGCGATGATCGACGTGGTGTCGATGATGTTGTCGAGGTTGAGCTGCACGACCGTGTTCACCGGAATATTAAATGCCAGGTTGGTGATGATCGTGGGGCTGAAGATGTTGCCGCTGCTCACCACGCCAACGTTGCCGTTGGCGTCGCCGTTTTTGATACTGGAGAGCAGCGCATCAAAATTGAACAGTCCGGATAAGGCGCCGCCGCAGACCGCCTGCCGGGCGCTCTGATCCAGCGCGGTGCTGTACTCGAGATCGTTGATTACCAGATTTGTCATAATGTAGTCCTCGCCTATTCAGTTGCATCGGGGCGGCGCCTAAGGGCCGCAAGATACTAGGTATATAGCAATTCCCGTGCCAGTCTGGCGTGGCTCACCGGGATCGTGGCTAAGCCATTATTTTATAGGGATTTTTTTAGTGGTCTGACGGGGTCTGAGCGTGACCGCTGGGCCGATGCTGTAGGGTGTGAGCCAACGTTTGTCGACATCGGAGTCGGTTCGCAGCTTACACTGCGCCGGTGCCGCCCGCGCGCCGGGCCGAGTCGACGACTAAAATCCACATGGTTTCAATCACTTATAAATCCACACGGATTCTGGCACGGATCCTGCTTATAGAACAATGTGCCGACGGTTTAGAACCACTTTGCGTCACGCACGGCGACCGATTCTTCTTCAAGCCGGCCCCCCCTTGGCCGGCCTCCCCCGGCGGGGGCTCCCGGGCCCCCGCCTTTTACAATACCTGCACAAGCCCAACATCACAGTTGAACTAGCGCCATCATCCCTGCTCTAATGGCCAGACTATGCACACGAACGTGAACAATAGATTGAGTAACGTCGCCGCCGAGCGGAATGCGGCTGGGGATGCCGTATGAGTCATCGCTGGTGGTCAAGCACTAGTTCGAACATCGGGCAGCGACTGACGAACGAAGACGCGATACTCAGCCTGGACGAGCTCGGCCTCTGGGTCGTCGCCGATGGTATGGGCGGCCATCTTCGCGGGGATCTGGCCAGCCGGTTCGTCGTCGAGGCAATGGAAAATATCCAGGATTCTGATTCCATTGACGCTTTCGCGCGCGAGGTGCGCAGACGAATCTCCTTCGCGAACACGAGGATCCGCAAACACGCGGCAACGCTGGGCGATACCGAGATCGTCGGCAGTACCGTCGTGGCCGTCATGGTGCAGGACGATGAATTGATTTGCTTGTGGGCAGGGGACAGCCGCGCCTATTTGCTGAGCGGTGACCGGTTGAAGCAATTGACTCACGACCATACGGCTGCGCAGGAGTTCGTCGATG
>PVMK01172995.1_pt1 | contig 15723 bp, 13 predicted proteins | sample 1853481 | NCBI WGS metagenome assembly PVMK01 (sample SAMN08533507, study PRJNA380276) | Marine sediment metagenome, whole genome shotgun sequencing project.
TCACTCTTTTATTTGGTCAAAGCAACCATTCGGTCCTGGATCGAGCATGGCAATTCACCCAAATTTGATGTCGAATGCCATCAAGAAGTGGCGGCGTTCCTCCGTGAAGAATTCGGTCGTCCCGCGGCCCTTAGGGGCCACGCAAGAATAACTTCGAATTCTATGAAGGCGCGATTGTGTAATTCCAGTCTGGAAGCTCGTCGTGTTTTCGAATGTTGAGTTGGCTCATTTGCTCAACGTTTATTTTGACACCCTTCTCGTAGTTCTTCTGATCGATGTAGGCTTTTACTTCGAGGCCCGAGGTGGTTGACGTTGTCCCGATGTATTTCCGTATGGTTTCGAAACTATCCAGGGGGCGCCCCGCCCAGTTTTTGCTGATTGCACTGAACAGCCTGTGTTCGATGGGATTCCACTTGGAGGTTCCCGGAGGATAGTGACTCACCGAGATTTTGATTCGGTGCCGGTTACTGAACTGCTGTAACTCGTGCTTCCATGCTCGGCAGCGGTAGCCGTTACTGCCGCCGCAGTCCGCCAGAATGAGCAGTTCCTCCGCTTTGCTATAACGGCGGTGGCCATCGTATCGCCACCATTTTTCGATGGAGGAGACAGCGAATTGCGGCGTGTCATGGGAGGCACCAACAAAGACCGATCCCCGGTTGGCCTGGATGTCATAGATGCCGTAGGGAACCGCGAGACCAAGCCCTTCGGAACGGAAGTCATGATCTTTCACAGCGGCCGCTTGTTTGTTCCATGCCGCCCCGGGGTTCTTGAAATTGCCCACCAACTCTTTCTTTTTCGTGTCTACACTGACCACTGGCAGTCCCCGACTGTCAAGTCCGTTATGGCACTACAGATTTGTTTTTTATGATATTGTTGTCAGTGAAATCGAAAGATGGGCTAACAAAACCTCATATTGCATAGCCGCAAACTGCTAGGCCAGATGTCGACATTTGTAGACATGTTGAAGCGAGAAAGCCAGCTGTCCCCAGCAGGCGCGCGGGAGACTTTTGACACCCCCTACCCCTGGCCGGGTGAGTCCGGGGTATTTTTTTACCGGGGGTGAAGTTTTTTATGAATGGGGAGTTTGTATGGGTATAGCGTGAAATTTGGGGGTATATATGGGGGTATAAATTGAAAATAGAAAACCGATTATCATTAAAAACAGTGGGTTACAGTTGGGTTTCAGTCGGTGCCGTCCCGACCAAATTTATATCATTTATCAAAGCCTTGCGTAAGCAGGGCTTTTTGGTTCATGGGCGGTAATGTTTTTTACTGCAACTAACTGCAATGCTACCTGCCGGAATATCCCAGGAGCTCACAACGCCCACGGGCGACCGTCTGGGGATGCATGCCCAACAGGCCTGCAATCCATTTATCGCCACCGAGGCCGTACTTGATAGCTTCGACTCCCGCGTACAGGCGCCTTTGTTTTTCATCGAGCATGCTCAGGAAAATGATGATCGCGGCTTTCGCCTCGTCGGACAGTGCGTGTTCCGCCAGATCCATGAGATTGCGTGACACAAGCTGCTGCTTGCGGATCGCGGGCTCCGTAGAGCAATAGAGGTACCGATTGGCCATCTTGTCTCGTGAAACCTGCCCTTTACTGACGAGTCTCAGCAGCGATTCCTTGACGCTGACACCCAGCAACTGCTTGAGTTCATCTGCGAAATATCCGCCATGAGACTCGTCCACAAAATGCTGCAGCGTCGCCATCAATGTGCCGTGTTCTGAGAAGCGTACATTGTTGTACGACCAAAGACCTCGATGGTCGAATTGGGCGATCTTTTCCAGCGTGTAGTAGCTACCACCGTGAGAGTAGCTCGATCGATAGGAGAGCTGCTTCAGCTTTCGCAACACAGTCTTGTACACCGGTGTGCCGAGAAAGTCCTGTAATTCTAGCATGGTAGCCACGATGTTTTTCATCAAGAACCGTTCTAGGTCATCTGCGTGATACACAGTGCTTCTCATAATGTTCCTTTGTAACCTAATGATTCAAAATAAGGTTACATAAGGACATAAATGGAGCCAAGAATTTAGCCGGAATAAAACCCGGAATGCCCTTTATTAACTGGGCACGTGGATTCAAGAACCCCAATGAGTCAAAAAATAGTCAAGTAAATCAATACGATCTAGTATTCAGGAGGGACATCCAATTTCGTTATGGAGGAAATCAAGTTCACCATGGCGTTGCCACTTTGGTGATGAATAAACGCGCCGGCCCTGGCCACTTGTCAATACCATCTTTTTTGCCCCTCGTTTGTTAATATTTTCAATCATGGCCGTGATACAGTTGGCCGCTGAACGGGTGGGGAATCATTTTTATGCTTGATAAATTTAGCTACAGCGATATTGATGTGAGTATCGAAGGCCATGTGGTATTGGTTGAGATACAACGTCCACCCCACAATTATTTTGATCTCGAACTGATTGCCCAGCTGGCCACCGCATTTGAATTGCTTGATGAGGAGCCGCAATGCCGCGCGATAGTTTTGGCGTCGCAGGGCAAGTCTTTCTGCGCCGGTGCCAATTTTAGTGACGGTTCAGGTCAGGAAATTATCGCGAACGAAAATAAGCGCCATCTCTACGATGAGGCGATACGATTGTTTGACACACGTAAGCCTGTTGTTGGCGCCATTCAGGGTGCCGCGGTGGGTGGCGGCCTGGGTTTGGCGCTGGTGCCAGATTTTCGTGTGGGCTGTCCGCAAGCCCGTTTCTGCGCCAACTTTACAATGTTGGGCTTTCATCCGGGTTTTGGTCTGACGCACACGCTACCGGCGGTGGTGGGTCAGCAAAATGCCAATTTGATGCTGTATACCGGACGTCGTATCAAGGGTGAAGAAGCATTGGCGATGGGTCTGCTGGATGTGCTGGTCCCCGCCGATCAGTTGCGAACGGCAGCGTTTGATTTGGCCCATGAGATCGCCAGCGCCGGCCCATTGGGTGTAATGGAAACCCGCGCAACCTTGCGCATGGGCCTGTCTGACAAGATAAAGGCCGCGACCGACCGCGAGAAAATGATGCAGGATCGCTTGCGGGAAACCGACGATTTTCAGGAGGGTATTGCCGCCAGCTCTGAGCGACGCAGACCTGACTTTAAAGGCATGTGATCTACAGTACTATGCCGATGCACTCCCCTGCGCCGGATTCAACGGGTCCCTGGCTTCGCCTGGGCTGAACTAGTCGAGTTTTACTCGAGCTATAGATAACAATAAAAATCCGTTCTACAAAGAAACACGTCAAATTTTGAATAATATTCAAAAAAGCGCATACTGCGCCAGGATTAGACCCTGTTAGGTCGTTTGGCTGGGAGGAAAAGGCGCGCTATGAGAGGGGAAAAATCGCTGCACCGTGTGGGGCTCGCCCTGGTGATGACCCTGTCACTTCAGGTTGCCGCTGAACAGGGTATCTCCTTGCAGGAGCAGTCTGAGGCGGGCAAGCGCCAATACGACCGGTATTGTACAGATTGCCATCTGGCCAACTTGCGCGGTTCTGGTCATGGTCCCGAACTGGTGGGCAAGGCATTTATGGATAAATGGGGTGCGCGCAGCACTGAGGAACTGATTGCGCGCATCAAGAACACGATGCCGCCGGGTGACGCCGCCGGGCTGGACGAAGTGCAATCCCTCAACCTGGCTGCCTATATCCTGCAGGCGAATGGCAGCGCGGCTGCCTCTGCGGCGCTGAGTGTGGGGGCCCCCAGGATTATTGGCAGTGGTGAGCCAGCCGCCAGTAAACCCTCCGCCTGGCAATCTTTTGACTCGCCCGACACTATCGATGTGAGCGACAAACGCGTGTCCGGGTTCGTCAATCGACTGGCCAGTGATTTTGTCCGGGTCAGTAAGCAGACCTTAGCGCAACCTGCGCCGGGCGATTGGTTGAGCTGGCGTCGGACGCTGGACGGGCAGGGTTACAGCCCGCTGGACCAGGTTAATCGCGACAACGTACACCAGCTGAAACTGGCCTGGTCGCTCACCATGCGCGAGGGCAGTAACCAGGCCACGCCGTTGGTGCGCAGTGGCATTATGTATCTCGCTCATCCGGGTAATGTGGTCCAGGCACTGGATGCTGCCAGTGGCGAGCTGATCTGGGAATACCGCCACCGCTTTCCCGTTGAGGCGAAAACGCTGGGTGGACCCACGCGTAATATTGCCCTGTATGACGACAAGGTGTTTATGGCGACCTACGATGCAGCCTTAATAGCCTTGGATGCCACCACTGGCGAGCTGGTTTGGAAGACCGTCAAGGCGGACTTCCGCGAGGGTTTTACCCATACCAGCGGGCCGATTGTTGCGAATGGCGTGGTGGTGAGCGGCATCAACGGCTGTGAGCGGTTTGTGGCCGCGGGGTGTTTTATTACCGGCCACGATCCCGCCACGGGTGAAGAGCTGTGGCGCACATCTACTTTGGCGCTGGAGGATGATCCGAATAACGCGACTTGGTCAGGTATGCCGCCGGGTTTGCGTGGTGGGGGAGATACTTGGATACCGGGAAGCTATGATCCCGAGCTGAATCTGTTTTATATAGGGACCTCGCAGGCCAAACCCTGGGTAGCAGCCAGTCGCGGCATGACCACGCGGGATAAGGCCCTGTATACTAACTCCACCCTGGCGCTGAACCCGGACAATGGGGACATTGTCTGGTACTACCAGCATGTCGGCGGCGAAACCATCGATATGGAAGTGGGTTTTGAGCGGGTCTTGATCGATCGCCGGGGACAGCGGCTGCTTGCTACCGTGGGCAAGGATGGCATTCTGTGGAAGCTGGACAGAGCGACCGGGCAGTTTGTAGATTTTGCCGAAACAATTCATCAGGATATTTTTGCCAAGCTCGACAAAGACAGCGGCAAGGTCAGTTATCGACAGGATATTATCGACGCCAAAATCGGTGATCCAATTGCTGCCTGTCCCGGTATTTACGGTGGCCATAACTGGCAGGCCAGCGCTTATAGTCCGCAAGCTCATGCGCTGATTATTCCGCTACACCAACTGTGTGCTGAACTGGTTGGTCGCAAGGTAGAACTGGTCGAGGGTGGTGGCGGTTACGGCGGAGACTCCCGGTCCTATGCGATGCCGGGCAGTAACGGTAACCTGGGCAAGCTGGTGGCATTTGGCATAGACGGCATGACTGAGCTGTGGAGCCACGAACAGCCCGCCATGTTTTTAACCTCCGTTTTAACCACCGGCGGCGGTCTCGCCTTTGTGGGTGACCTGGATCGTTATTTCAAGGCCTTCGATGTCCGCTCAGGAAAACTGCTGTGGCAGGTACGGTTGGGCGCGGCCTTGCATGGTTTCCCTATCAGCTACAGTGTCAGGGGCAAACAATATGTGGCAGTACCGACCGGGCTTGGCGTGTTCCGCGCACTGACAGCCGCCATGAGTCCACAGATCTACCAACCGGAGGGCGGTAATGCCCTGTATGTATTTGAGTTGGCAGTGCCTTTCGAGTAGTCGTCGCCAGGCGGCATCAACTACAGGAAAAATTACCGGGCGCTGTTGACAAATAAACAGCCAGCGTGCACAGTGAGAACATAATTTGAATTATATTCAAGTTATGTTATACATAATAATCATCCGGAGCGGCGACCCGCATTTTCGCCAGGCTTTAGGAGGGGGTATTGCAAAGAATTCAGCGGATTTTTTGCAGTTCGGTCTAAGTAGTACGAATAGTACGTAAGCAGTCCGAAACAAAAAATAAAGAGGGTAGTAAAATGTCGAAAAAACAATGGAAACGTGTCGGTGTCGCTCTTTCTGTCGGCGCCGGTGTCGCTATGGCCACACCAGCGGTTATTGCACAGGGGTCGGGCGCAGCAGATGGGGTTAGTTCAGGCGCACTGGAAGAAATTGTAGTAACGGCGCGTAAGCGAGAGGAGAGTTTACAGGACGTGGGCCTGGCCGTTAGCGCCCTGAACAAAACTGAAATCAGTCGCATGTTTGCTCGCGATCTCTCCGACCTGGCCAGTGTTTCGCCCAACCTGATCATCGACGAGACGGCGCAGGGGCCGGGCGGCGTTGCTGCGATATTTATCCGCGGCATAGGCGTGGCGGAAGTGGAAAAGAACTTTGACCCCGCGGTGGGTGTGGTAGTAAATGGTATTTTCCTGGGTGCCAACGCCGGTTCGCTGCAACGCAGCATTGACCTGGCCAGCGTCGAGGTATTGCGCGGTCCCCAGGGTACATTGTTTGGCCGCAACACCATTGGCGGCCTGATCAATGTTACCCACACCCAGCCCACCGGTGAGCTGGGCGCCAAGATCCGCGCTGGTATTGAGGACTATGACACCTATTATGCGGACGGCGTCTTCAATTTTGGGGTCATGGACGACTTGGCGGCCAAGATCACCCTGGGCAAGCGCGACCAGCAGGACGGTTACTACGACAACGTGACCACTGGTGAAGACGGACGCGGAGAGAATGACTACGAAACCTATGGTATCAACCTGCTGTGGGATGCCTCCGACGATCTGGAATTTGAGTTCACTTACCAGAAAGAGGAAACCGACCAGGATACACCTGAGCTGGTCAATACCGGACAGCAACGCCACCTGTTCTGCAATAATACCGGCCAGCAAGCGGGCAACGACGTCGACTATGGCTATTGTTCGCCTTCATTTGACGAGCCGATATCCGGTGATCGACTGAAGAACGCGAATGTGGGCTTCAGGCCGGGCGCACCGGCTGCCGACAGAAACAATCCGGTCGTGGCTTCCTCAGCTGAGGATGTGGTTCCCGCCGAACTGGATGCCAGTTTCGATACCGATTTCTACGCCTTCGAAACCCGCTGGAATATCAACGAGAGTTATCGCATCGATTATCTCTACGGCCACTGGGAGTCCGACGAAGAGATCGTATCCAACTGGGACGGCACGCCCACGCCATTGTACGGCACCAACCGTCCGGCCAACTACGACCAGGACAGCCATGAACTGCGCCTGACCTATGATGCCGGCGGCAAGCTCAGCTTCGTGAGCGGTCTCTACTACTGGGAATCCAATTACGATATCGACCTCAGTAGCTGGGTGGGTTTCGTCGTTCCCGGGACGATATTGGATCTCTTCCAGTATTCCGAGCAGGAAACCGAATCCAAGGCCGTATTTTTCGAAGGCGATTACGCCATAACAGAGGCCCTGACCCTGACCCTGGGCGGACGCTATACCGAGGATGACAAGGAATCGAAGCAGGAAGGTGTTGTTAATACCATCACTGCGCCTTTCACCGACCACCCCGACGAAAGCTGGGATGAGTTTACTCCCAGGGTTGGTGCCCGCTATGCATTCAGTGATGACCTGATGGCGTTTGCCACGTACTCCAAAGGCTATCGCAGTGGCGGCTTCAACGGCCGGGTGAACTCTCTAGAGGAGGCGCGTGATGCCTACGATCCAGAGACTGTAGACAACTATGAAATGGGTATCAAGTCGGAGTGGATGGATAACCGTCTGCGTGTGAATGCCAACATCTTCTATATGGAGTACGACGATAAGCAGGAGGAGCTGCAACTGCCATCAGACACCGGCACAGGGCAGAAGACGGTGGTAAGCAACGCGTCGAGTGCGACTATCTATGGGGTCGAAGTCGATATCCAGGCCTATGTCACTGAAAATTTCAGCCTGCGCGGTAATGTCGGCTACCTGGACACCGAGTATGACGACTTCGAGTACACGGACGGCGTCTCCGGCGACACCGTTGACCTCTCCCACCTGGAGTTCCGTCGCGCGCCCGACTGGACCGCCTCCCTCGACGCCACCTACGAGTGGGAGATGGCCGGCGGTGATGCATGGATCAGGGGCGCCTACCATTTCGTCGGCGAACACTACACCAACGTGACCAACTCACCCGAACTGGAGAACGATGACCAGCACCTTGTCGATGCATCGATCAACTTCAGCAAAAACGCCTTCACGTTCAGCATCTTCGGGCGCAACCTGACCGATGAGGACGGCTATACTCACGGCTATGACGTCGCCGGTCTTTGGTCCTATGCTGCGACACGTGCGCCGCTGACCTATGGCGCCGAGGTTGTTTATAACTTTGGCGCGGAGTAGTTGCAGCCCGGTCTGTAACTGTTAGAACCCAACGCACGCTCTTGTAAACAAGAGCGTGCGTTTTCATTTCAGGAGTACGCCGATGAACGAGCAACAACTGGGTGAATTACTCGATAAGCAAGTGATAACCGACGTGATCATGACCTACGCGCGGGCCATTGACCGACTTGATGAAGATCTGTTGCGCTCGGTGTTCCACCCGGACTCGCAGCATGCCCATGGTTTTGTGGGGCCCTCTTCAGATCCCTCCTTACCGTCATCCCCTGGCGCACCGGGCGACTTTGTCGCTTTCGCCTTTGAGGTGCTCAGTGGGTTTACTCGCACCCATCATCAACTGGGCAATATTTTTATTGAGATCGATGGTGATGACGCCTACAGCGAAACCTATTTTTCCGCCTACCATCGTATGCGTGCCAAGGGCGATCCGTTGGCTGCGGCCAATGCCTACGACACGGAAATGGACTGGTTGGTCGGCGGACGCTATATCGACCGGATGCAAAAACGGCAGGGCGTGTGGAAAATCAGCCATCGCACAGGCATCACGGACTGGATGCGGACCGAACCCCCATCGTCACAGGGTTTCGTTGATATTCCGGCCGATTTGCAGGGACAGCGAGGGCCACAGGACCTGGTGTATCGTGCCCGTGAGGCTTACAAGTAAACTGCAACAACAATGGGGAAGACAATGCGATTAAATGGAAAGGTGGCCGTTATAACCGGCGCGGCAAGTGGTATCGGTGCGGCCAGCGCGCGGCGCTTTGTAGAGGAAGGTTGTCGGGTTGTGCTCGGTGATATCCAGCAGGAGAAGGGCGATGCCCTGGTGGCCGAGCTGGGCAGCGCGGCGATATTCGCGGTGTGTAACGTGACCAAGGAAGACGACGTTGCCGGCCTGGTTGATCTTGCTGTAGATCACTTTGGCCAACTGGATATCATGTTCAATAACGCCGGTATCGTAGGCGCGGTGGGCCCCATCGATACGGCGGTATCGGCGGAGTGGTCGGCGACACTGGACATACTCCTCAACGGCGTTTTTTACGGCATGAAGCATGCGGCCCGGGTCATGAAACCGCAGGGCTCAGGTGCGATTATCAGCATGGCCAGTACTGCCGGATTGATGGGCGGCCTGGGGCCTCACACCTATGCGGCCGCCAAGCACGCGGTGGTTGGCTTGACCAAAAACGTGGCGACTGAGCTTTGCCGGCATGGTATCCGGGTAAATGCCATTGCCCCGGCGAGTATGGCCACGGAAATGGTGGCCAGCGTGCTGACCGGTGACCCGAGTGATATAACAACCGCGGTGGAGAAATTGGCAGCCGCTTCCCCCTTGATAAATCGCGCCGGCACCGCACAGGATGTCGCCAATGCGGCGTTATGGCTGGCCAGTGATGAGGCGGGCTATACCAATGGACACGTATTGACCACCGATGCGGGAATCACCACCGGCTCTACGGTAGAGGGTCCTCATTTTGTGGAGTATGAGCCTATGATTCGCGAGGCGGGTAAGTCGGGACTTTAGTATGAGTTGTTTATATCGGCTGGCCTGCGTGCTGCCCTTCGTTTTTCTCTCCGCCTGTGACAAAGGTGAGTCCGTAGAAGACAAAGCGCAGGAGTCGGCCACGGTTGTGCCGGCGCAGGCTGAGGTAGTCGTGGACGCAACCGCGCTCACCGGCGAACAGTTGTACGCGGCCCATTGCCAGAAGTGCCATGAAGGAAAAGTGGCGAAGGCGCCGCCGCACAGCCTGTTGTCCATCATGTCCGCCTCCTCGGTTTTCAATGCTATTGAAAACGGGGTGATGCGTTCGCAGGCCGCTGCCTTGAGCAGCGACCAGCGCAGGTCGGTAGCGGAATACCTGACCGGGCAGAAAATTGGCGCTTCCTCCGGGCCGTCGGTGCGCATGTGTGCAGAGGGCGAGAGCCCGTTCGATTTCCAGGCGCAGCCTGATGCCGCCGGTTGGGGAGGTGATTTACGCAATCAGCGTCATATCTCCACCGAGGTTGCCGGCCTGACCAAAGCGGATATACCCAAACTGCGCCTTAAATGGGCATTCCCTTACCCGGATGCCGTGCGTGGACGCTCGCAACCGGCAACCGCCGGCGGAGGTCTGTTCGTCGGCAGCCAGAACGGTTCAGTATTTTCCCTGGATCAAAAAACCGGCTGTGTGCGCTGGATATATAAAACCGTGGCGGAAGTCAGAACCGGTATTGTCATTGCACCCTGGGCCGACACCAGCGGTGCGGAACATCCCATGGCCTTTTTCGGCGACCTGATAGGTAATGTCCATGCGGTAGATGCAGTCACTGGAGAGTTGGTGTGGAAGCGCCGGCCCGATGATCACCCCAGCCTGACCCTGACCGCCGCCCCGGTATTGCGCGAGGGACGACTGTATGTGCCGCTGTCTGCGTTGGAGGTCACGGCGGCAGCCGATCCCAGCTACGCCTGTTGCACCTTCAAAGGCGGCGTGGCGGCCTACGAAGCCGCGTCGGGGGAGTTGTTGTGGACCGGTTACACGATCTCAGAACCACAACGCGTGGTGGGTCAAAACTCTGCCGGCACTGATCAGATTGCGCCGTCTGGTTCGCCGGTATGGGGGACACCCTCTATCGATGAAGCGCGGGGCTTGATGTACGTGGGCACAGGAGAGAATTATTCGTCCCCCGCTGACGGCTCCAGTGATGCCATCATCGCGTTGAGCCTGGACGATGGCCACATGGTATGGACCCGGCAGATGACCGAGAATGACGCCTGGAATATGGCCTGTGAAAGCGAAGACCAGGCCAATTGCCCGCCCGAAGACGGACCTGATTATGATTTTGGGGCAGCGACCATTCTGGTGACGACAACGGCGGGAAAGGATGTGTTGCTGGCGGGTCAGAAATCCGGAGAAGTCTTTGCGCTGGACCCTGACAAAAACGGCGAGATTATCTGGCGTAAGAAGCTGGGGCGAGGTGGCATACAGGGCGGGGTGCACTTTGGGATGACGACGATCGGCGATGTGTTGTACGTGCCGATGTCCGATTTTGAGGGTGGCGATCGCTGGCCCGGTGAGCCCCATCCGGGTATGTACGCAGTGGATGTCAGCAGCGGTGAATTGCTGTGGTCCACACCGGCACAGGATATCTGTGAGGGCAGGGAAAACTGCCAGCCCGGGCTGTCTGCGGCAGCGACATCTATTCCCGGCGCCGTATTCGGTGGCGCCATGGATGGGCACTTGCGAGCCTACGATAGCGCCACTGGTGAGGTGATCTGGGATTACGACACCGCCCGCGACTATGAAACATTGTCGGGCGCCCCCGGCTTTGGTGGTTCCCTGGGTGGAGCGGCCGGGCCGGTATTCAAGGATGGCATGATGTATGTGAATTCGGGTTACGGCATCTACTTTCATATGCCTGGCAATGTGCTGTTGGCATTTACCATCGCCGACGAAGCACCGGCTCAGCCCTGAGAACCCTGTAAAGGAGAGTGTGTTGTTATGACCGACAAGTCCCCCGATCCCAAAACAACGAATAAACCTGATATTACCCGGCGCGATATTCTGCGTGGCGCCGGCGTAGCCACGGCGGCGCTGGGTGTCGTCTCCCTCAGTGCTTGCCAGGATGAGTCGGGCGTCGGGCCCGCCATCAAATGGGATCACGAAGCCGATATGGTGCTGGTTGGAACCGGGGTGGGTGCGGGCACAGCGGCATTGGTGGCGCGTGAGAATGGCGACTCTGTGGTAATGGTAGAGAAGGCGCCCGTATTTGGCGGTACCTCGGCAAAAACAGTGGGTGTGTTGTGGATACCGAATAATTTCAGCTTGCGAGAGAGGGGTATAAAGGACAACAAGGAAGATTGCCTGAGATACCTGGCCAGGTATTCCTTCCCGGAACGCTACAGTGCGCAGGCGCACCAGCTTGGGCTGGATGACCACGGCTATTCGTTACTGGAAGCGTTCTATGACAATGCCTCCAAAGCCGCCGACCTGCTGCGCGACAGCGGCGCCATGAACCTGGCGGAATGGCGTATGTTTCACCTGGATCGTTCGGCCACGGATTACCTGGATCATGTACCGGAGAATAAGGTGCCCACCGGTCGCACGGTGGGCACCGTCGGCGACGACGGTGTCATGGGTACCGGCGTCGACATGATGGGGCAACTGGAAGCGGCCCTGCGCCAGCGTGATACCGCAATCTTATTCCAGCACCGCGCCGATAAGCTGATTGTGGACGAGGCTGGCAGGGTCATAGGCCTTAGAGCCGAGCGGGATGGGCAGGCAGTATTGTTGCGTGCACGCAAAGGCGTTATTTTCGGCAGTGGTGGTTATGCGCATAACCGTCAGGCACTGGCAAGCAACCAGCGCAACCAATTCTACGGCTCGTGTGCCACGCCTATGGCCACCGGGGACTTTATCCGTATTGCCGGTGCAGTAGGCGCGCGCATGGGCAATATGTCATCCGCCTGGCGCTCCCAGGTCGTGCTGGAACAAGCCCTGGAAAACTCCAAACTGGCAGGTGGCGTGTTTATCCCGGCGGGTGACTCCATGTTCCATGTGAACCGGTATGGACTGCGTGCGGTCAATGAAAAACGCAATTACAACGATCGTACCGAGGTGCATGGCCGCTATGATTCCTCCAGGGCGGAGTTTCCCAATCAATTGATGTTCATGATTTACGACCAGCGCAGCGCTGAAGCATTCGCGGATATCTACCCGTTGCCGAAAAAGCCCGGTGATGCAAAGTTTATTGTGCAGGGTAATACCCTGGCGGAACTTGGCGAGAACCTGCAGCAACGCCTGGACAGCCTGGCAACTGCCACTGGCGACTTTTCCCTTGACCCCTCGTTCGCGGTTAATCTCGCACAGACCCTGGCCACATTTAATGCTTATGCCCGCACGGGCGAGGACCTGGATTTCCAGCGCGGCAAGGCCAGCTATGATACCGAATGGCACCAGGCTTTTTCCCCTATGCGTACCGACACAGATTGGCCCGCCAATGACCTTCCCAATATAACCATGTATCCGCTGCGCGAAGAGGGCCCCTACTATGCGACGATACTGGCCGCCGGCGGCCTGGATACCAACGGTGGCCCTGTGATAGACGCCAGTGCCAGGGTGCTCGATGTAGACAACAAGCCCATTCCCGGTTTATACGGCGCCGGTAATTGCATTGCCAGTCCCTCCCGGGATGCCTATTGGGGGGCGGGCTGCCCGCTGGGCCTGTCCCTGACATTTGGCTATATCGCGGCCAATGCGGCTCACCTGGAAAAGTATGAAGAGACGTGAAACAACTGCACTAATTCTGTTACTGGTACTGGTTGGGTGCGAGTCGAAGAATTCGGGTCCCAGCTTTAAGCAGGCTGTTGTGCCTATACTCAACCGTCACTGTGTCATGTGCCACATGGATGAGGGGGCGCAGGGTGAGCTAAGCCTGCATCCGCAACCTTACGCGGCCCTGGTGGGCGTGACATCATCCCAGAGCGACATGTTGCTGGTTACACCGGGCGAAGTGCAGGCCAGTTATTTTTATCACAAACTGCAAGGTTCACATCTCGACGTGGGTGGGGAGGGCGAGAGCATGCCCTACCAGCGAGACCTGCTGGCCGTGGAAGACTTGAATACGGTTGAGCAATGGATTGCCCGGGGCGCCAATAACGATTGAATGGGGATGGGGTCTACTTTTTAGCTGAGATTGAGCGAGGTAAATTATGAGCAGCGAAACAGAGGCGCTGGCAGCAAAAGTAGAGGGTTTGCTGGCGCGCGTTGACGAACTGGAAAGCCGCGCGGCTCTCCGGGACCTGGTGAGTGATTACTGTATCGGTTTTGATCGCCACGACTGGGACCGGTTTATTGCCATTTGGCACGAAGACGCTGTGTGGGCGATCGGTGAACCTTTCGGTGATTTTGTGGGTCATGAAGGTATTCGTGAGGCGGTGTTTGAAGTGCTTTACCCGGCGTGGCGGGAAACCAATCACCTGACCACTAATTTGCGTATAGCGTTTTCCGACGCTGATCATGCCGTCGCCAGTTGTGATGTCGATTGCATGGGGGCGTCCCCCGACGGGGTTGTACAAATGGTTGGAGCGACCTACAAAGATACGTTTGAACGTCGGCAGGGTGTTTGGAAAATTGCTCGACGCGATGTGCAGATGCATTACTTCAATCCCATACCCGGTGCGGAGATGACTTCCCCCCAGGGGAATTAGAACTGACTAGATAGCGTAAAAGTGGCAGGCGGTGTCGTGTAAAAGCCAGGCTCTCTCGCTGTCTGAATAGGCCTGCGATACTCTTTTGAAGGCGTTCCACAATACAGTATAGGAACAGGAGGCGCGATCCACCGGGAAGTTGCTTTCAAACATGCAGCGCTGTACGCCAAAGTGCTCTATGCAGGCGTTGAAGTAAGGCGCCATTGTCTGCGCGAGTAAGTCAGAGCCCGGTGGAGCATCCTGTTTGTGCCAGTCGAATCCACTGACGGTCATGGTCATGCCGCCGAGTTTCAGGTACACATTTTCGCAGGCCGCCAACTCAATAATATTGGCACGCCACTGGCTAAAGACTTCCTCGCGCTTCCCCGCATAGGGGCCAATGCCGATAGGGCCGCCAAGGTGATTGAGAACGATGGGTGTATCCGGGAAAGTTTTTGCCAGTTCTACCAGTTGCGGAATTTGCTCGAAGTACATCCAGGCATCAAAACGCAGGCCCAGACCTTGTAGTTGTTGAAAGCCAGCAAGAAAATCCGGATTCTGTAAAAGATCCCGTTCGGGCCTGGGTGTGGGAGTTTCGAATGCTATCGCTCTGGGTGCCATGCGCTGGCATGGCGAATGCCGCGAAACCGTGAGCTGGCTTGCATATGGGCTTCCAGTACTTCGCGTACTGCAGCGCCCAGGCACAGATCGGCAAAGCCCACAATTCCAGCAGCCACCTGGGGTTTTTCCTGGTTCTGGCTTGTCACCTGGTTGACGAATTCCGTCTCGCCTACCGGAAATAATGAGGCTGGCCCCTCTGTGCGGTAGTTCTCATCGCACTCGACATAAACTGTCTTGACCACGTTGTGACCGGCGTGCAGATCCTGCAGCAGTTCATCGACCAGGTACACACTGGTAGGGAATTCCCACAGGTGGTGGTGGGGGTCACAAATGGGCAGCTCTGGTTCCTGTGCCTGTTCCAGGGTGCGATCCAGCCAGGGGGTATCCGTGGTCATCGCCAACTACAGCTTGGAGGATTCGCCGCCGTCAATGACATAAACACTGCCAGTGACGAAGTTCGATTTGGGTGAGGCCAGGTAGCAGGCCAGGGTGGCCATTTCATCGGCGTCACCCATGCGACCAACAGGTATCTTGCGCAGCCTGCGTTTAAGAATCTCCGGAGATTCCAGCACTGCGGATTGCGCATCGGTTTCAAATGCGCCAGGTGCGATTGCATTGACCTGCACGCCGGTTTTCGCCCATTCTGCTGCCAGTGCCTTGGTGAATTGCAGTATTGCGCCTTTGGATGAGGAATAGGCCACCAGGCTGGCTTTGCCGAGAATGCCCGAGGTGGAGGCAATATTAATAATTTTCCCGGATCCTTGCTTGATCATATGCTGGCCCGCGGCCCGTGTCAGGATTGCGGGTGCCTTGACGTTTACCGCCATAACCTGGTCCCAGATCTCCGGTGCCTGTTCCAGGAAGTTCCCGGCGGGTGCAATCCCCGCATTGTTTACCACGATATCCA
>PVMK01117451.1_pt1 | contig 15720 bp, 16 predicted proteins | sample 1853481 | NCBI WGS metagenome assembly PVMK01 (sample SAMN08533507, study PRJNA380276) | Marine sediment metagenome, whole genome shotgun sequencing project.
CACTTAGTTTTCTGTCACAAAAAACAAGAAAATAATTAAATGGTATCAGTTATCAGTAAAAGCATTTCGATACTAATTTATCTTCCTTAGGGATTTGCTGAGACCTACGAGCATCGCCGAGAGTTCTTTTGTGGCAAAATCTTTAATATCTTGAAAATGTTTATACAAATCTGCACATAATCGTGAAGACCTCTTCCATACTTCCAAATCCTCAAATTTCAAAATAACCTCCAGTGCTGACAACTGACAACTGATAACTGACTCCTACAACTTAATCTTTGGGTTGCGGGTATCCCGCTTTAGCCTATTAATGCCTGAGAGTTGTTCCCAGATTCTCCAATTCGAAATCCCCAAAATTCCTATCTCAAAATTTATTTCATTTTTTTGTTGACAGATAAATATGGTTCAGTGTATAAACTGCAATCGAAAATATAAATAGGATTTATTTAGTAAACAATATTTAAGATTATGGGGATAGAAGAAAGAAGAGAACGAGAGAAAAAAATGCGCCGCCGGCAGATAATGGATGCTGCAAAAATGGTGTTTGCATCCAAGGGTTTTGGCGGGGCAACCATGGAGAATATTGCTGAAAAAGCCGAGTTCAGCCCTGCTACCCTCTATCTCTACTTCAAAAACAAGGATGCCCTGTTTGCCTCACTTAATCTCAGAATGCTCCAGGATCTCATCGCCAGGATGGATGACGTTCGTGATCAAAAAAATCTCAGCCCTGAGAAGAGGATAATGGCGTTGGAAAAGGCCCTGTATGATGTCTATCTGAGCGACCCTCTGAATGTTGTAAACGTCCTCAGGTTCCAATCCAAGGGAAGGCTAAGAAACCTTTCTCCCGAACTCTCATCCGAAATCAGGGACTGTACGAAGCAGTACATTAACGCTATTGCCGATCTTTTTGAAGAAGGGGTCCGGGAGGGTGTTTTTCTGGACTGCCATCCTGTTGCCTTTGCCGAGATTATATGGAGCGTTTTTACCGGACTGGTGCTCTATGAAGATACTAAAAAAGGTCTCAATGAAGGCAAGGACCAATTGGAACCTACGTTGATAATGGCCCTTGAGATACTCGGCCGGGGCATTATGAAGAATTGAACATTGAATATTGAAAGCGGAGGTTTGAAGATATGACTGATCTTCCAATGACCGGTCCCCATATCCTGATTGATAACGCAAAAAAATTTCCTCCCACCAAGGTCGCCATGCGTGAAAAGGACTACGGTATATGGCAGTCCTATTCGTGGCAGGACTATCTCGACCAGGTAAAGGATTTTGCCCTTGGGTTGGCCGCTTTGGGGTTTAAGAGGGAAGACAAGATGGCCATTATTGGGGACAACAGACCCCAGCTTTACTGGGGTATGGCCGGCTGCCAGGCTCTCGGAGGCGTTCCCGTTCCCCTCTACCAGGATGCCATACACAAGGAACTCCACTATATTGTAAATCATTCAGAGTGCAGGTTTGCTCTGGCCGAGGACCAGGAACAGACTGACAAACTGATGCATCTGAAAGATGAAATCCCCAGGATGGAATATATCATCTATGACGATCCCAGGGGGCTTCAAAACTACAAGCACGACTGGCTTATCGCCTTTACAGATGTCCAGGAGATGGGCCGCAGGTTTGGAAAAGAACACCCCGACTATTTCATGGATTCGGTCAATCAGATAAAGCCCGACGATATGTCCATCATTGGCTATACGTCAGGGACCACCGGCGATCCCAAAGGGGTTATGATAACACACCGTATGATTGCCGATTGTTCCCGCGGATTTCTTCAATGGGACAATCTGGATGAGACGGAAGATGTCATGGCCTATCTCCCCATGGCATGGATCGGGGATCATATCTTCTCCTATGGCCAGGCCCTCTGTTCCGGTTTTACCGTCAACTGTCCGGAGAGCACCTCTACGGTGGTGCAAGACCAGAAGGAGATCGGGCCCACCCATATCTTTGCTCCCCCCTCGTATCTGGGAGAATATCCTGACCCAGATCATGATAAAGATAGAGGATGCGGCCTGGATTAAACGAAAGGGATTTGACTACTTCATGAAGGTGGCCAACCGGGTTGAGAAAAAGAGGATTGCCAATGAGCAGGTCCCGGTTGGCGACGGTATCCTTTATCAAATCGGTCGTTTTCTTTATTTCGGTCCATTAGTGGATAACCTCGGGATGAGTAAGCTCAAGGTGGCCTATACAGCAGGCGAGGCCATCGGCCCGGAGATATTCGAGTTCTACAGGTCCTTAGGGATCAATCTCAAGCAGCTCTATGGTATGACAGAGAGTTGCGCCTATGTATCCATGCAGAAAGATGGAGAGATCGACTCCGAGAGCGTGGGACCTCCGGCCCCCGGTGTGGAGATAAAGATCTCTGACAAGGGGGAGGTCCTGTATAAAGGCCCAGGCAATTTCGTGGGGTATTATAAAAACCCCGAGGCCACGGCCGAGACCTATGAAGACGGATGGCTCTGTTCAGGCGATGCGGGATATATGACGGAGCAGGGACATCTCAAGATCATAGACCGGGCCAAAGATGTGAGCAAATTGAATGACGGCACCATGTTCGCGCCCAAATACATCGAGAACAAGCTCAAGTTCAGCCCCTATATCAAGGAGGCTGTGGCCCATGGGATGGGCAAGGACTTTGTGGCCGTCTTTATTGATATCGATTACGGGGCCGTGGCAAACTGGGCCGAAAGAAGGCATATCGCCTTTACAAGCTATACAGACCTCGCCCAGAAACCCCCGGTATATGACCTCATTAAAGAGGCTATCCTCAGGGTCAACAGGAGTCTGAGCGAGGACCCAAAGCTCAAGGGTTCCCAGATCAAACGATACCTCCTCTTTCATAAGGAGTTGAACCCGGATGACGGCGAGATCACCCGCACCCGGAAGGTGAGGAGGAAGTTCGTCGCCGAGAAATATGGCAATCTTATTGATGCCCTTTACGACCCAGCCAAAGAGAGCGTGGACATGGAAGCGACATTTACCTACGAGGATGGCCGGACCACGACCATGAAGGCCAACCTTAAGGTTAGTGACGTCAATACGTTTTGATGAGTGAAAAACCTGAGCGGTTATTTTGACGGAGAAGATACGCCATGAATGAAAAAAAGCGAGCCCATACTTCGCGCAGAAAACATAAGCATCTCATTTGGCGGCCTGAAGGCCTTAGACAATGTCAGCCTGGAAATCAATCAAGGCGAGATCTTTGCTATTACCGGCCCCAACGGCGCCGGGAAGGCCACGATGCTGAACGTCATCAACGGGTTTTATAAGCAAGACGAGGGGAGCATCTTCTTTGAAGGAAAGAAACGGCCTAAAGGTCGAAGCCGAGCGTAATAGCGGCCCAGGGAATTGCCAGGACCTTTCAGAATCTGGCCCTGTTTACGGGAATGTCATCCCTTGGTAATATCATGGTGGGTCGGACCATGAAGATGCATTCCAACATCTTTTCCCAGGCCCTTTACTGGGGTTTCAGCCGGAAAGAGGAGATCGAGCACAGGAGGGCCGTGGAACGGATCATTGATTTTCTTCAGATCGAAAACATCCGTATGACACCCGCCAGTATGCTCCCTTATGGTCTCAGGAAAAGAGTGGAATTAGCAAGGGCCCTGGCCGCAGAGCCCAAGCTCCTTCTCTTAGACGAACCCATGGCCGGCATGAACTTGGAAGAGAAGGAGGATATCGCCCGGTTTGTTCTGGATGCCAACGAAGAATTGGGCTACACCATCGCCCTGATTGAGCATGATATGGGCGTGGTTATGGATATCTGTGACCGGATTGTGGTCCTCGACTTCGGTAAAAAGATCGCCGAAGGGACACCGGATGAGGTTAAGGCAAACCCGAGGTTGTTAAGGCCTATCTCGGGACGGCAGAAGGCTAATGACTTGGTTGAGCAGTTAAGTGGTCAAGTTGTTGAGTGGGACTCAACTATTTAACAGCCTGACTAAAGGAAATGTAAGGAGATAACAGAATGGCTTTTTTCTTTGAGGTACTGATTACCGGGCTTATGGTAGGTATCATGTATTCCCTGGTCGCCCTTGGATTTGCCCTGATCTTCAAGGCATCGGAGGTCTTCAACATGGCCCAGGGTGCCATGAGCCTTTTTGCAGCTCTTGCCCTTTACGGTTTTTTAGAGCAGTATCTGCATCTCCCGTTATGGCTTGCCCTTCTCTGCACCGTGGCTGCCATGATCATCTGGGCATACGCCATTGTGTTTATTGTCCTGAAACCGCTTGTGAACCGTCCTCCGCTTATGCTCTTCATGGCCACCTTTGGTGTGGCATATCTCATGGAGGGGATAGGACAGTCCATCTACGGCACACAGGCCAAGGGGTTGAATCTTGGTATCCCGGATGAGATGTATGAAGTGGCCGGCATATTTATCAGCTCCTTTGATCTCTTCTTTGCGGGTGTGGCAGCCCTATTAGTGTTAGGTCTTGTCTGGTTCTTCCAGAAGACGAGGAGTGGAAGGGCGCTCAGGGCCGTGTCCGACGACCATGAGGCGGCCCTCTCCGTGGGTATCCCTCTTCTCAAGGCCTGGACCCTGACCTGGATCATTGCAGGTGTAGTGGCCACGGTAGCAGGCGTGGCCTGGGGAACACGCCTCGGGGTCCAGTTCAGCCTCTCCTTTATCGCGCTCAAGTCCCTTCCCGTTCTCATTATCGGTGGGATTGACAGCATCCCCGGTGTGATCCTCGCGGGACTCATCGTGGGAGCCTGCGAAACCGTAGGAGAGGTCTTCATCGGGCCTTATGTAGGAGGGGGCATTCAGACCTTTTTGCCCTATCTCCTGGCCCTGCTTGTCCTCTATTTTAAACCATACGGCCTTTTCGGTAAGGAGATCATAGAGAGGGTATGAAATGAAAGGCGCAAGGCGCAAGGTGCAAGGCTTAAGGAACAATATTATATTATCTTCCCTGCCTGAATACGGGGGCGCAACACGGATGGAGTTAACCTATGTTCTATAGAGAATGCGGTAATTTCAAAGACAGTTATGACAGCGATATGGCCATCTTCCCCATCCCTTTGGACAGGTGGGGCTTTATCGTCATGCTTTTTATGGCCTTTGTCATTGTTCCCTTATTTGTGAGCGAATACCTGATGATGAACATCATTGTTCCCTTTTACTGTTTCGCGCTTTCCGCTTTCGGGCTTAATGTCTTAGCCGGATATGCCGGCCAGGTCTCCATTGGGCACGCCGCCTTTATGGCCGTTGGGGCTTATAGCTCATTCATCTTGTACATGCGGTACGGGGTGCCGCTCATCCCGAGTATCCTTGGCGGCGGTGTGATTGCTTCGATAGTAGGAACTTTTTTCGGTCTCCCTTCCCTCAAGATAAAGGGTTTCTATCTCGCCATTTCCACATTAGCCTCCCAATTCATCATAGAATGGGTTATCGTACATGTACATTGGATAAGCGGTGGGGTTTTTGGAACCATAGAGGCGCCGGAAATGTATATCTTTGGGTTTCACTTAGACACACCCGTCAGGAAATATTATCTGGTCCTCTGTATTTTGGTCCTGCTAATGACCATTGGCAAGAATCTGGTGCGAGGCCAACTTGGCAGAAACTGGATGGCCATCAGGGATGTCGACTATGCGGCCGAGATCATCGGGGTGAATCTCTACCGGGATAAACTGGTTGCCTTTGCCGTCAGTACCTTTTATGCTGGTGTCGCAGGTGCTTTAATAGCTTTCTGCTATATAGGGGTTGCAAATATTGAAGAGTTCAACGTCATGACCTCTTTTGCCCTTATGGGGATGATCATCATCGGGGGGTTGGGGACGGTTCTCGGTTCATTTCTTGGAGCAGGGTTTTTCGTCATGCTCCCGATCGCAATTAACCACGGGCTGGGGACATTCATGCGGGTGGTGCCTGCTGATATACTGTCCAATATTGAATCGATTATTTTTGGAGGATTTATTGTCGCCTTTCTCATTATTGAACCCTATGGTATGGCCAGATTGTGGCACACGATAAAGGATAAGTTGCGGCTCTGGCCATTCCCATATTAGATAAGCGATTAACGAATAACTAATAACCAATAACGATTAACTAATAACGATTAACTAATTCTTGGGGGAAGTTTTTTTAACCACGAACTTTAAAAAGAGGAGGGACGGCATGGGACGTAAATTGATTTTTGGTTTATTGGTTAGTGTTCTTGCAGCAAGTTTTGTCCTGCTTTCAGGGCCGGTAATTGCTGCCGAGAAAAAAAAGGATGCACCAACCCAGTTTGTCGGTATTTTAGCTTATAGAACCGGCCCCTTTGCAGCGGGTGGCAGCGGGTTCAGCAGCGGTATGGAAGACTATATGGAGCTGATAAACGTCAATGGAGGGATGAACGGCATCAAGTACTCATTTGAGGAGTGCGAAACCGCCTATAACACGGCACGAGGTGTTGAGTGCTATAACCGCTTCAAGGATAAGATGACCTTTGTTCATCCCTTGAGCACAGGTATTACCTACGCCCTGATCCCTAAGGGCACGAAGGATCATATCGCTGTTATTTCAAGCGGCTACGGTCGTGCCGATGCCTCGGATGGGAGAGTCTTCCCCTGGGTCTTTACAGTCCCTACCAATTACTGGTCTCAGAATACTGCTAAACTAAAATTCATCGCCATAAAGCAGGGATGGGACGGGAAAGATATGGCGACAATAGGCAAGTATCTTAAGGGTTTGAAAATCGCCAACCTCCACATCGACGTTCCCTACGGCCAGGAAACCAAACCGATCCTGGATGCCTTGGCCAAGAAGTACGATTTTACAGTCAGGCACTTTCCTGTGCCCTGGCCGGGTATTGACCAGAAGGCCCAGTGGTTGGACATAGTCCGAAGATACAAGGCAAACTGGGTCATCAATCGCAACTGGGGTGTTTCCTGTACTGTGCCGCTTAAAGAGGCGGCCAGACTCAAGTTCCCCAGCAACAGGATCCTCGGTGTCTGGTGGTGTGGTTCGGAAGAGGATGTCCTCCCTGCAGGTCCTGCAGCCAAGGGCTATTACTCTGCAAACTGGCATGGTGTTGGAAGGGACTTTCCCGTTATCAAGCAAATTGTCGATAAGGTCCACGGCGTTATGAAAGGGCATATATCCTTTACCCGTGTGGGTTCAGTTTATTATAACAGGGGAGTTTATGCAGGAATCATCAACACTGAGGCTATCCTAACAGCCCAGAAGAAGTTTGGGGTTAAGGTCCTGAATGGAGACGAGGTAAGATGGGGTTTTGAAAACCTGGATATTACCACGGCAAGACTCAAAGAGCTCGGTGCAGATAAGTTCATGCAGCCCATCAAACTCAGCTGCGCAGACCACGAGGGCGGCGGGCCCGTCTTCTTCCAGCAGTGGAATGGCGAGAAATGGGTCATGACAGGGATCGTCGTAACTCCAATGACCAAGTTTGTCAGGGCGATGATTGAAAAATCGGCCGACAAATACGCCAAAGAGAAGAAAATCAAGATAAGAGACTGTAATTAAGCTGATACTTAACCTGAGGGCAGGGAAGCCTAAACGCTCCCCTGCTTCTCGCTAATGACGTAAGATATTTGAGAATTCATAAATTGTGAAAAGCCTCATTAGCTTATATTTAACTTTTCCAGTTTATCCGGGTAGGCGGGGGTGAAAGGATATCATGGCCACAGAGCAGACGCCATTACTCAAGGTTAATAACATCGAGGTCATTTACGAGCATGTGATTCTGGTCCTGAAGGGGGTCTCCCTCAATGTATATGAAGGGCAGATTGCCTCTCTCCTCGGCGCTAATGGCGCCGGTAAGAGCACCACCCTTAAGGCCATCTCCAACCTGGTTAAGGCAGAGCGTGGCGAGGTGACCAAAGGTACCGTGGAATTTGACGGGAAGCGGGTGGACAGGCTATTTGCACCCCAGTTAGTAAAAATGGGTCTTATCCAGATAATGGAAGGGAGACACACATTTGAGCATCTGACCGTTGAAGACGATCTTCTCACAGGCGCATATACAAGGGGCCGGGACAAGAAAGGGACGAGAGCGGCCTTAGAGAGGGTTTACGGATATTTTCCCCGTCTCAGGGAACGTAGGGGTGCCAAGACCGGTTATATATCCGGAGGCGAGATGCAGATGTGCGCCATCGGACGTGGCCTCATGGCAAAGCCGAAAATCATGCTCCTGGATGAGCCCTCCATGGGATTAGCGCCTCTGCTTGTGGAAGAGATATTCAACATCGTCCGGCGTCTCAATAAGGAGGAACATGTGGGCATGCTCCTGGCTGAACAGAACGCAGCAATGGCCCTCAAGTATGCCGAGTACGGGTACGTAATGGAGAATGGCCGCGTTGTCCTGGACGGAAGCGCCGAGATGCTTAGAGACAATGCCGATGTGAAGGAGTTCTACTTGGGCCTGACCGCAGTGGGAAAGAAGAGTTACCGGGATGTAAAGCATTACCACTGGCGGAAACGCTGGCTGGCATAGGATTTATGATTGTCGATTGATGATTGAAGATCCGTGAGACATCAACACGTTACTCTCATCTTGATTCCTTTCAGAATTTTTCGTGCAATGGCCGGGGCCTTTCCCGGCTGAATATTCTTGCGCGTTATAAACTCATCTATCATTGAACGGGCCTCATCAAGCGTGACGCGACCCATTCCTTTTACTGTTTCTGTCCCTCATTAGCTTCTTTTGAAAAATAAGACATGCGATAACAGGAATTGGGTCAAAGAAAAAGGGCTTACGCCATGCGACGTAACCCCTTGATCTTACTGGTGCCGAGACGCAGAATTGAACTGCGGACACGGGGATTTTCAGTCCCCTGCTCTACCGACTGAGCTATCTCGGCACGACATTAGATAGTAGTATAGCAGTGGCCTGTCGGCAGGTCAAGACCAAATTCAGGTTCCAGATTCAGATCAAGACGTTTTTTCATCGTTTTCTTCCAGATCAAGATCAAATTCCAGGGGCTCGAGCTCCAGTTCGAATATGGGCTCCTTCCCTTTTGCTTCACCGGGGGCCTCTTCTTTCACAAAGAGATCCGGTTCTTTTTCTGATACATCATCAAATTCTATATCGGCCTCTATCTCCTGTACGGCCTCTGGATCCAAAACGTTATTTATTTGAGATTCGGTCTCCTCAGAATCAGGGAGGCTCAGGTCAAGAAAAATCTCGTCGTCTACTTTCTGTTCTGGTTCAGCCTGTGTGGGATCAGATTCCATTTGTGTTGGTAGAGGTTCGTCATGGGAAAGGTCGTCAAGGGAAATCAATAATTCCTCAGGGACGGCATCCATTGTTTCCTCTGTCAATGGGACCTCGGTGTTTCTTGTCATATCACCCGAAATGTCAGTGGTATATGCATTCAAAGGGGCCAGCATAGAGAGGGGTTTTGGCTTGTAGGAAGGGAGACCCATCAGATCCCTCTCATTGGTGAGGTCCTTATTGCATCTTGGACAGGCATCATTGTAGTCAAAACTTATGAAACTGCATTTAGGACATTTCATTTAAAGCTCCTTTAAGGATTTATGCAATGTTCTTAATGGATTCTGCTTTGTCATTTTGAGGGGTGTTGGTGATGAGATTTTTTTTGCCCTCCATTAAGGCATTTCTGGCCAATTGGTCGCAACGCTCATTTTCCGGATGCCCCTGATGTCCTTTTACCCAATTCCACTCGATCTGGTGTGGTTTACTCAAATTCATGATCTCTTCCCAAAGATCTCTATTCACCACAGGCATTTTCTTGGAATTTACCCAATTACGCCTGATCCATTGCGGTAACCACTCTGTCATTCCCTTCATGACATATTTAGAGTCGGTGTACAGGTTCACCCTGCACGATCGTTTGAGCTGCCGGAGGGCCTCAATAACGGCCATCATTTCCATCCGATTGTTGGTGGTGTCGGGCGCGTACCCGGAGATTTCTTTTACGATCTCACCGTATCTCAGCAACGACCCGTAACCTCCAGGGCCTGGGTTGCCACTGCACGCGCCATCTGTAAAGATCTCAACGATCCTGGTCTTTTCACCGGCCATTTTTTTGCCACAAAGGCACATAGGGAAATAAAGTGGAAAACATCCGTCAATCTTGTATGGCAAGAACATTAAATAAAAAGTGCTAATTCAGCATTTCATGACCCAGTTTGTAGCAAAGTATGTCCAGCCTTACTGTAAAGTCAATATTCTGAACCAAACAACATTCAGGAACACTGATCCTCGTGGGGGAGAAATTTAAAATGGCATTTACATTGGCCTGTAGGAAAAGATTTGCTACTGCTTGGGCCGCAGAGGGGGGCGTTGTGATAATACCAATTTCTATATCGAATTCTTCGGTCGCCGAATCTAATTCCATGATATCCATCACCTTAATACCAGAGGGAAGAACTTTTCCGATTTTGTCAGGTGCATTGTCAAAGGCGGCCACGCATTTGAAGCCTCTTTCTGAGAAATTATGGTATTGCAGGAGGGCTGAGCCTAAATTCCCGACACCAACAATCCCCAGATTCCAGTCACGGTTTATAGCCAGGATCTGCTTGATCTGGGCCTGCAGGTCTATTACATCATATCCTACGCCTCTAATACCGAATTCGCCGAAATATCCAAGGTCTTTTCTCACCTGAGCCGGATTGCCCTGGCATAGCCATGCCAGTTTATCCGAAGAAACCATACGATATCCGTCGAATTCTAACAGCTCAAGCTGTCTGTAATAGATTGAGAGTCTTGTGATGGTGGCATCGGGTATTTTTTCTGATTTTGCCATTTTTTAATTTTTCCCCACTTTGGTTTTTTTATTATATTATAAAGTCCCGGGTGATTCAAGAAACTTTGTGGCCGGGTTTTGATATTTGGAATTTACGCCTCCAACTCCATCAGGAATAAACCTGCCGTAAAATTATGATGACAATATTTTTCTTATATCTTATAAAATAAGCATATCAAATCCTAACCCTGTAAATGTTTTTCGTTGCAAGCTCTTTATGGTTCCATTTGCAGGGAACAGAAAAAGCCGGCGATTAGGCTTTGGAGTTCCGATTTTCATGAAAGATGTTAAGCCAGTGAAAAATAATAGATCTTTTGAGGGAGATCAACCCAAAGTCTCTTCGGATGAGGATACATCTATGGCGGAAAACCTACTTGTAGCCTGCGAAAAAGTATCGAGTGAGCGTTATCAGGCCTTCGTAGAGAACATTGAGGAGGGGGTTTATGAGGTAGATTTACATGGCAATTTCCTATACTTCAACCAGTCTCTTTGCAATGTGTTTGGATATCCGAAGGAGGAGATACAGTTTCAGAACTTTACGAAGTTTATGACGGAGGAATATGCAAAGCAGGCGTTTGAGACCTTTAACAGAATCTATAAGACCGGGCGCGGCTTCTCAGACCTGATCTGGAGAATCAAAGACAAAAAGGGTGAGACGAGAATTATTGATTTTTCTGCCAACCAGATTACCGATGAAGATGGAAAGATCATTGGTTTTCGAGGTATCGCCCGTGATATTACAAATAAATTCAAGACCCAGCGAGCCCTTCAGGAGTCAGAAAGACGCTATAAAACACTCCTTGATTTTGTCCCGCATCCCTTAGTCGTATTTACCTTAGACGGGCATGTTTCCTATCTCAATCCCGCATTTACGACAATCTTCGGATGGTCCCTCCATGAACTCGTGGGAAAGAGAATCCCTTATATTCCTCCCGGCTTAGAAGAAGAGACGAGTGGAAATATCAGAAAACTGTTCGAGGATGGAATTATACTGCGCCATGAGACTCAAAGACTCACCAAAGATGGTCAGACGTTAGATGTGGCTTTGAGGGCCGCTGTTTTTTCAGAAAACGAGGGTGAACCCTCGGGGGAGTTGGTTCTCTTAAGAGACATTACTCATCAAAAAAGAATTGAGAGGAACAATGAAGCTTTGCTGCGGACAAGCCTGGCCCTCCCTGAATACCCTGATCTGGACCATCTATTGGGATATATCAGCGCCGAAGTCAAGCAGCTCTTAGAGGCTGAGGGCTCTTTGGTCATACTCTTAGATAAAGAAAAGAATGAACTCTTTTTTAAATCCGGCGCTCACGACGATTCGGCCATAGAGAAGAGGATGAAGGAGGTCCGCTTTCCTGCCACCAAAGGTGTTTCAGGCCGGGTTATACGAACCGGCGAGCCGGTTGTGGTTGCTGATACATCTAAAGACCCTGATTTCTACTCCGTAGTGGATACACAGGTTGGGTTTAAGACTAAAAGCCTGTTGGATGTGCCTCTTAGAAGTGGTGATCAAATAGTCGGGGTTCTCTGTGTTATGAACAAAAAACGAGGGACCTTTGATGACACAGACGTTGAACTTCTAAATACGATCTCGGGGACGGTGGCCCTTTCCATTGAGAACGCTCGGGTTTCAATGGAGGTAAAGGAGGCCTATAAGGAGGTTACGAGTCTGAACCGAGCCAAAGACAAGGTCATAAATCATCTTTCCCACGAATTAAGGACGCCTCTTGCAGTGCTTGGGGCTTCCTTGGGTATCTTGGGGAAAAGGCTTGCTTCTTTGCCACCAGAGGTCTATGAACCCACCATTGACCGTGCCCGGCGTAATCTCGCCCGCATATTAGATATGCAATATGAGGTGGAAGATATCATGCGGGAGCAGCATTATGATACACATCATCTTCTCTCATTGTTATTGGATGAATGTGCAGATGAGCTTGAGGCCCTTGTAGCAGAAGAGGTGGGGGAAGGGCGAATTGTCAAGAGGATAAAAAAACGGATTGATGAAATTTTTGGTCCAAAGGAAAGCCGGCCCGAAGAGATCCAATTAGATCAATTTGTTTTCAAGACCCTTGAAGAGATCAACCCCCGTTTCTCCCACCGGAAGATCAATCTGAACCTTAGACTTGAATCCGCCCCATCAATTTACATGCCGGTTGATCCCCTTAAAAAGCTGGTAGTTGGACTTGTAAAAAATGCCATAGAAAATACGCCGGATGAAGGCAAAATAGAGGTCAAAACCCAAAAAAGGGGAGAAGGTGTTGAACTGTTGGTTCGAGATTATGGAGTCGGAATAACCCCTGATAATCAAAAACGGATTTTTGAAGGTTTTTTTGTGACTCAGGAAACCATGAACTATTCGACCAAGCAGGAGTTTGATTTTAATGCGGGAGGCAAAGGAGCTGATCTTTTACGCATGAAGATCTTTTCAGAGCGCTATAACTTTAAGATCAATATGGTATCCTCAAGATGCCGTTATATCCCCCTTGATCAGGATGTATGTCCGGGCAATATATTGAAATGCGATTTTTGCAAAGAGAAAAATGACTGTTACGCCTCCGGAGGGACCATTTTTACAATCTTTTTTCCTTCTGCGAAGGTCCACCTTGAAGAATAATGGAGATTTGAGGAAGCGTAATGGATCAAAAAATTCGTTCGTCAATAATTGAAAATGTGAAAGGTGAAGGCTATGCCGGGAAGTTAGGTTTAAAGCTCATTGAGTTGTCCGATGGCCATGCCATTGTTGAGATGGTTCCCATGAATAATGATGTCAATATGTTCGGTACGGTTCATGGAGGGGCCATTTTTTCTCTAATGGATGAGGCTTTTCAATTCTCCTGCAATTCTCATGGGAGGGTGGCAGTGGCGCTTAATGTAAATGTCGTTTTTCATAATCCTGTCAAGATTGGATGCAGGCTCAGGGCGGAATCAAAAGAGATATATCACTCAAATAAAACAGCCACATACGAGATAAAGGTTAGGAATGATAACGACATCCTGATAGCCTCATGTCAGGTCCTGGCATACAGAAAAAGAGAGCAGTTGCCCTTTTTGGATGAGGGGCCTGAGCCAACTATTTGACAAAGACCAGTTATTTAAATATATTAGGTTTTCACGAATTCAAAGATTCTCCTCAAAGAACGGGGTCAGAGATTTACCGCTGATTCGTAAGTTTTGAATTTGGCAGAGAGTGTAGAGGGAGGGATTTGGAAAAAGAGATTCTTATATCAAAAGCGGCCATTAAAGAGCGCGTCAGTGAACTTGCTGCTCAGATATCCTTAGATTATGCAGGAAAAGAACCTATCTTGATCGGGATACTCAAGGGGGCGATTTTTTTCTTTGCCGATTTGATGAGGGAGATCAGCATACCAACCAAGATGGATTTTATGAGAGCGTCCAGCTATGGTTCAAACACTCATTCCAGCGGTTCTGTCCACTTGACAAAAGATGTTGAACTTCCCATTCAAGGGAGGCCTGTAATAATAGTAGAAGATATTGTTGATAGCGGGCTAACCTTGGCATATATAAAAGAGAACTTAGAAGGTAGAGGGGTTGAATCCCTTCGTATATGTGCCCTGATTGACAAACATGAGCGAAGAGAGCGAGAGGTCCCAGTTGATTATTGCGGGTTTAAGATCGAGGAGGGCTTTTTAGTCGGTTATGGGCTTGATTGTAATGAGGAGTACCGTTATCTGCCAGCGATCTATGTGCTAAAAGAAAATAGTTAGAGAATATCCATCGTGCAGGGGGAAGCCATGGACATCCAGTGTGAAAAATGCCGCACAGTATTTAATATTAATGAAACCCTTATGAAAGAGGAGGGCTCTAAGGTCAGGTGCTCGATCTGCAGGCATGTCTTTACGGCATATCCTCCAGTGCGTGTTTCAGACGTCATGGAAACAGAGGTCCCAATTGATACCGCTAAGAGCGGAGATGATCAGGAGATAGTCAATAAATTAGTCCCGGTATTTGAAGAATATGGAGAGTCTGAGCCCAAAGGAAAGGATGAAGGCCTTGAGTTAGATCTTGATAGTGTCTATAAAGATGCCTTTCAAGAACCTGCCGGAGAATTGGCGGGAAAGATGAAGGAAGAGTCTGAGGATAATCAGGATTTGATGCCGGGCAGCATTGGAGGGGAAGACGAGGGTTTGACCTATGGCCCTGCAGATGATTTTCTTCCGATGGATAACATAGATGATCGGTCCGAGGAGCATGAAAGTGCCTCTGAACCGAGTAAGAAGACCCTGCCCAAAAAGAGGTCCTCTAAATGGAGGTTTGTTATCGTTCTTGTGGTGATTCTTTTTGCGCTTTTGGGTGCAGTCGCTGCAGTTAATTATTTGAAACCGGAGTTAATTCCTTCCCCTGTCCTCTCTTTCGTTTCCCATGTCGGCTATTTTATCGAGGATTCCGTTTCCTCCCTTCTGGACACCCCTGAGAAGAAGGGACCGGTTGATCCTGGTGTCCGGCTTCTTGAATTTAGTGGTGTGACAGGCTCTTTTGTTGACACTGAGAAGAGTGGACGTCTCTTCGTTATTCGGGGAGTGGTTGGCAGCAAATATCCAAAGCCCAGGAGTCATGTTTTAATAAAAGGAAACATCCTTGATAACAAGGGGCAGGTGGTTAAGTCTAAGCAGTCTTACGCCGGTAACACATTCATAGAGGAGGAGATCAAAACTCTTCCCCTTGAGGAGATTAAGAAAGCGATGAATAATCGTGACGGTATGGCAAGAAAGAATTTCAATTTACCGTCAGGGGCAACCATTCCTTTTATGATTGTATTTGACAATCTACCGGATAATTTGAGTGAGTTTACAGTGGAAGCGGTAAGCTCGTCTCCCGGAGCTTAGGGCTCGCGCAAAAATAACTGGTACCTTTCCGAGTTATAGATGTTGGGGAGGCGAGCGAGCCCTTTAGGGTGAGCTCGCGAAGCCTCCTCAACTCTATAACTCGGGCCGCCATTAGATAATTTGCTGGTGACCAAGCTCCTTGGGCAATTTT
>PVMK01126035.1_pt1 | contig 15711 bp, 15 predicted proteins | sample 1853481 | NCBI WGS metagenome assembly PVMK01 (sample SAMN08533507, study PRJNA380276) | Marine sediment metagenome, whole genome shotgun sequencing project.
GGGGGCGTAGAAGGTCGAGAAGAATTTGCGGCAATCCTCGATCGTGGTGCCCTCGATGTCGCTGCGCCAGCCGATGACGGGCCAGCGATACGGAAGCGCCTGGAAGGTCAGGGCGTACAGGGCCTCCCGGGCGCGGCCACCGGGTTGATCTTCAGTTCGCATACGCCGTTCTTCGAGTACGACTTCGCGCTCACTCGTCAGATTCGCTGCCGAGATATCGAGATTTGCGAGGCGCTCGGCTTCGAGTGCGATCACGAGCGGGAGCGCTTCCGAAGGGACTTCCGTCGTGTAGACCGTCACGTCCGGGGTCGTATAGGCGTTGGTTCGCCCGCCGCGCGACTGAATGATCTGGCCGTGCTTCTCGGGGGGGATGTTCTTCGAGCCCTTGAACATCATGTGCTCGAAGAGATGGGCGAGACCCGTGACCCGAGCTTCGTCACTGGACCCCACCCGAACCCACATCTGAAACGCAACGACGGGGGTGGTGTGATCTTCGAGCGTGAGGACTGTCAGGCCGTTGTCGAGCTTCGTCTGCCGCGTTCGGAGCGCCGAGTCATCGATTGCCGGGTTCGCGAGCGCCTCAACCGCGCAGAGTAGAGCGACGAACGCAATCGTTGACAAAACAAACCCGTTGCAGGCGCGCATGGCGGAGTACAGTATCCGCAGAGGCCGGAGGTGTCGACCGTCGCCGTGGTCGAAATCGCGCTGGCGCGCTGGCGAAATGGGCGCGCCGAACGAACGCCGAAACCGAACCTGGAATCGGCTGAGCGGGGTGGGTAGCAGCAGTAGGGCGGGTCGCAGCCAGAACGGGGAGCGGCGACGGGACCGGGTGGCGATCACCTCCCGATGCTGCAGGAGCAAGGAGCAATGGCAACACGGCGCGGCGATGGGATGGTCTATTCGAGCGGAAGCGGTCGAACCTGCCCCCACTGTGAAAACGCGATCGCGGACTGCGTGTGTCGGAAGAGCCCCCGCGCGGACCGCGGCGATGGGATCGTGCGGGTGCGGCGCGAAGTCAAGGGCCGACGCGGCAAGACCGTCACCGCGATCTCGGGGATTCCGCTTCCCGAGGACGAGTTGCGGGCGCTCGCTGGCGACCTCAAGCGGCGCTGCGGGACCGGTGGGTCCGCGAAAGATGGCGTCATCGAAATCCAGGGAGATCACCGAGACGCGCTTGCCGAGCTCCTCCGAGAGCGGGGCTATACCGTCAAGCTCGCGGGCGGCTGACCCGGGGGAGCCCCGGGGCGGAGAGCTCCTAATCCTCGCGGCAGAGCGCAAACCAGCTGCCGAGATCTCTTCCGTTGCGGACCGCCGAGCCGATCGTCACGTGGTCGGACACTCCGCGAAGCGTGTCTAGCAGGAAGCCATAGACCAGCCGAGAGAGTCCGCGCTCGTTGGAGCGAATGGGTGGCCAGCCGTGAGGGTGTTCCGAAGGCAGACTGCAATAGTCGACCAGGACTTCGGGGCGGTCTGCTGATTCCCGGGCAATGAAATAACCGGGGCCGGTGATCGGAGCCAGCGTCTGGAAGTTGAATCCGTAGAGTTCCAGTGCCGCTTCGCGATCGGCGCTTCTGGGTCGGCAGAAGCGTTTCTCGAAATGCGTGAAGACCGGCAGGCTGTTCTTACCGTGGTGTCGCACGGTCGCGAAATCCTCGGTCGTCGGCGGAACCAGATCTTCGAGCGTCACGGGCTTGAATCCATCGAAACCCGTGTAGAGGCTGCGCAACTCTCCGCTGCCGAGCGATCGGATTGCGGCGACGCGCGCTGGATGGCTCAGCTCATCGAGAAATCGGCGGATTCGCTCGGGCTCGATCGGGTGATCTCCAATCAGGAATCGGAGGTCCTCGGCGGGAGCTGCACTCTTTGCGGGCTGCATAGATCGCCTCCAAGCCTCTCGCCGGGTTCACCGTCGTATCCGTAGCAAAATGCCGCGGAGAGGATTCACCGCGCCTTGTTCGAATGCGACGATTTCTACGTGTGGAATCGCCCGCACGAAATGATCCGCGCACGCAAGGCTCGTGTCTCCGTGCAGTCTTTTGCGCGCAGATGGTCTATCGACTTTGGGTGGTTTTCGCTAGTCTCCTTCGGTCACGCCCTCGCTCCGAAAGATGCACGATGCGTGCCCGGCTGCAACCACGCCGAGCATCCGATAGGCCAAAAAGGAACCTCCCATGGCAGATACCGCTCAACTTCGCATCGGCGACCAAACCATCGAACTGCCCATCGTCGTGGGGACCGAAGGCGAGCGAGCGATCGATATTTCAAAACTGCGCAAAGAAACGGGGGCCATTACCCTCGACCCCGGCTATGTGAATACCGGTTCCTGCCAGAGCGCGATCACCTTCATCGATGGTGATCAGGGAATTCTGCGCTACCGAGGAATTGCGATCGAAGACCTGGCAGCGAACAGCACCTTCCTCGAGGTCGCCTATCTGCTGGTCTACGGCAGCCTGCCAACCACGGCCGAACTCGAGTCATTCAACAGTTCGATCACCTTTCACACGATGATCCACGAGGACTTCAAGCGCTTCTTCGGCGCGATGCCCAAGGACGCGCATCCGATGGCCGCGTGCTCAGCGGCGATCGGTGCGCTCGCCACCTTCTATCCAGACTCCCTCGACCCGCGCGACCCGCACCACGTCGAAATCTCCGTCCATCGACTGATCGCGAAGCTTCCGACGATGGCCGCCTACTCGTACAAGCATTCGATCGGCCAACCCTTCATGTACCCGCGCAACGACCTCGGTTACGTGGGCAATTTTCTCTACATGCTGTTCGGAACGCCCTGCGAACCGTATGAGATCGATCCGGTCATCAAAAAGGCGATCAACCTGCTGCTGATCCTCCACGCCGATCACGAACAGAACTGCTCGGCCAGCACGGTTCGATTGGTCGGTTCGTCGATGGGGAACCTCTTCAGCGCGGTTTCGGCGGGGCATTCAAGCCCTCTGGGGGCCGAGCCACGGCGGCGCCAACCAAGCGGTCATCGAGATGCTCTCCGCGATCCGCGACGAGGGCCTCAGCGCCAAGGAGTTCGTCGAAAAAGCCAAGCGCGGCGACGATTCGGCGCGCCTGATGGGATTCGGGCATCGCGTCTACAAGAACTTCGACCCGCGCATGACGATCATCAAGAAGGCCTGCTCCGACGTTCTGCAGAAACTCGGTACCCGGACGAGGCTCCTCGAAATTGCCATGGAACTGGAAGAGATCGCGTTGAAGGACGACTACTTCGTGTCACGCAAGCTCTACCCCAACGTCGACTTCTACTCGGGCGTGATCTACAACGCGATCGGAACCCCTTCCATCTCTTCACGGTTCTTTTCGCGCTTGGCCGTCTGCCGGGGTGGATCGCCCAGTGGATGGAGCTCCACACCGACCCGGATTTCAAGATCGGGCGACCTCGCCAGATCTACACGGGACCGACGGAGACCCCCTACACGCCGATCGAAAACCGCTGATCGGATCTCATTCTCGGATGCCGTCCGACTCGATCGATCTCTGCTGGGTTGACGGCGAGTTGTCGTCGGGCAAACGCGCTGTCATCCGATCGGATGACAGCGCGTTTCGCGAGGGGCGCGGCTGTCTGACCACCTTGCGTATCGCCTCGGGGCAGCCGCGATTCGTAGATCGACATGTCAAGCGACTTCAGGACGGCGCAAAGGCGCTGCGCCTGGGGGAAGTCTCCGAAGCAACGATTCGGCGAGCACTCGCGGAACTCGGCGAGGCGACCCTTCCCGATGGCGAAGGCGTCATCCGACTGCAGGTCAGTCGCGACGATGACGGGGCGACCCACCTGGTCGGTACCGCGCGCGGGCTAGGAGACGATCCGAGCGAGTGGTCCGCAATCATCGCCGCACTGTCGCACGACGGCACCTCGCTCGTTGGTGGCATGAAGGTCTCGAGTCGGCTGACGCTGTCGCTCGCCGCGGAAGATGCGCGCGCTGCGGGAGTTGATGAGGCCGTACTGCTCGACGCAAACGAGCATCTGATCGAGGGCACGAGCAGCAATCTATTCGTCGCTTCGCAAGAAGGTGCCATCTGGACCCCGCCGATCGCGAGTGGAGCAGTCGCGGGCATCGCGCGCAGCTTCGCACTGGAGCGGATCCCCGAGATCGAGGAGCGCGACATCGCGAAGTCCGAACTACTCGCAGCCAAAGAACTGATCGCCGTGAACGCCGTGCGTGGAGCGCGCCCGATCACCCGGCTGAACAATCAAAAGGTCGGCGACGGGCGGGCCGGGGCCCTGGAGTGCGCGACTCGCGGAGGTCCTGGCAACGGGTGAGTGACCGCGTCCTCGTCTCGGGTGGCACCGGACTGATCGGAGGTCGCCTCGTCGAATCACTGCGCAAAGCGCGCGTTCCGGTTCGGATTCTCACGCGCAGCGTGGCGGCCGGCCAGCGGGTTTCCGATTCGAACGTCGAGACACTCCGCTGGGACGGCATTCACCTCCCCGACGGCGCGCTCCCGCGGCTGCTCATCGGTGGTGCACCCTCGCGGGCGAACCGGTCTTTGGCGGCCCCGCTAACGGCAGCTCGTCGGCGCAGGATTGCGAGCAGCCGCATCGAATCGACCCGATCGATTGCCGAGGCACTCCGCGCGACACCCTCCGCCGATCGCCCCGCATCTTTCGTGTGTGGATCCGCCGTGGGTTTCTACGGATCGCGTGGCGAAGAAGTGCTCGACGAGTCCGCGGGTCCGGGGTCGGGCTTCCTCTCGGAAATCTGCCAGCAGTGGGAGGCGGCCGCAGCGACGGCCGCGGATGCGCTGCGAGTCGTGTCGCTGCGAACCGGGATCGTGATGGCGCGCAATGCTGGAGCGCTTCCCATGATGGCCCTGCCCTTCCGCTTCGGCTTCGGGGGCCGCATGGGCAATGGAAGGCAGTGGGTGCCGTGGATCCAGATCGACGATGCGGTGAGCTTGATCCATCGCGTATTGCAGGACGACGCCTTCCACGGCGCCGTCAACGCCGTCGCCCCTCACCCCATTCGCAACGCGGAACTCACCACCGAGATCGCCAGGACGCTGCGCCGGCCATGCCTGCTACCGGTGCCCGCGTTCGCGTTGCGGATTGCGCTCGGCAACCTCAGCGTCGAGTTGCTCGGGAGTCGCCGCTGTATCCCCCAGCGCATGCTCGACGTCGGATTCGAATTCGCCCACACCGACATCGGATCCGCTCTCGCGGTCGAGTTGGGCCGCAGCCCGTAGGAGCGGGGGCGGTGGAGCCGGGGCGGCCCCCTCTAGTGGCAGCTTGGATCAGGAGCGAACAGGCGCGGAAGAATGGCCTTGAGGGTCACGCCCTGCATCCCGGGTGCAACTTCGAAATAGGAGATCCCGACAGGAGGGCTTTCCGTGGTCGCAAACTGCTCGGTGAAGGCGTCTATGACGCGCTCCATGATCTCCTCGGCGCTTTCCCGATCTGCATCCGCGAGGAAGAGGACCGCTCGGTTTCGGGTCATCCGGAAAATGGCATCATCGATGCGAAGCGCGCTTCCCACGAAGTCGACCATCTCGGGAAAGATCAGGTCTCCGTCCGGACCCGCCATCCCGACCAGCACCGATGTGAGGCGATGGTCATCGGCAAGGTTCACGACCTTGTCCAACAGAGCCCGCAGTTTGCGCGGGTCATCGTTTTGGGGCTCATTGAGGGGCATTGCCACCATGATGCCCGGAATATCGACAAAACGCGATCCAACCTGAAGCACGGGTTCGAGATCGCCGAAGGGCGGCATCGCGATCGCTGAATGGGCGGGCTCGCGATCGCGCGCGTTGTTGGACGGGTGCCCATCGCCTACGGTTGGCGCCCCGCGCCGAGAGAGCCCATGCACGAGACCCCCCAGATCACGCCCGAACAGCTGAGTTCCGGCACGCAAAGCGATGCGCGACTGGCGTTCGGTTCCAGGCGCTCGTCGGTTTGACTTTTTGCCTCATCGTGCTCGGCGCCCTGGTGCGCGCGAACGGCGCCGGGCTCGCCTGCCCCGATTGGCCGCTCTGTTTCGGAAACCTGATCCCCAAAATCGATGCCCAGGTGGGATTCGAGTGGTCCCACCGGCTCCTCGCGGGCAGCGTGACCGCGATCTTCGCGTTTCTCAGCTGGTCCGCATGGTGGAGTTCGGCCCGGTCCGGATACGTAACCGCCCTACTAACCATCGCGGCGGTATTGATCGCGGTCCAGATCGCCCTCGGCGCGCTCACGGTGTGGCTGAAGTTGGCACCTTGGACCGTCACCGCTCACCTGATCACCGGCAACTTGTTTGCGTCCACGGCTTTCCTGCTCGCCCTGGCGTTCCGCGCGAAAAAGAGCGCCCGAGACATACACGCTTCGGCGTTCAATCGAAGGCGACTCTGGATCACGATCGTCGGCGGACTGTTGTTGATACAGCTCGGACTCGGCGGCCTCGTGTCGTCTCGATACGCGGGCTTGGCGTGCCCCGAGTGGCCAACCTGCAACGGCGGCGTCTGGTTTCCGACCTGGGTAGGAGGCGTCGGGCTTCACCTCTTTCATCGAATGACAGCCTATGCGCTGATCGTTTGCCTCGGCGCAGCGGCTTTGAGTTGCAGGCGCGACGGGCGCCTGCGCGGTGCGACCGCGCTCGCATTCGCGCTCGGAACCCTGCAGGGAATCGTCGGAGTCGCGAGCGTCAGCAACGGCATTCCGGTAGAACTCACCGGATTGCACACAGCGCTCGCCGCAGCTCTCGTGCTGACGGTGGTCTTTGCGTTACGGGAGGCGTGGTCGACGCTCGGCAAACGCGAATTGATCTCGGCAACACACTGAGGCGCGACACCGGCCAGGCTGTCGGGCATTCGAGCGGGATGCTACAAAGGCCGCGAGCACAACTGGAGTGAAGATGCGGTCGTACCAGATCTTTGCCGCGATGCCCCCCCAGATCGCGCAGCCAGCATCATGAGCGGACTCTCCGAAAACGCTCCACTGATGTTCAAGCAAGCGCTGTTCGCAGCGAGCACGTCGATGAACGCCCGTCCCACCTATCTTCAGAAGCAGCCGTTCAAAAAACAGGTGGAGGCCGTGCGCCGCTCGCTCTCCCGCGTCGCGGCCAATGGCGTCGCCGAAGAGATCCTGGCCGTCTACTTCCTCGAGTGCCGCAAGGAGCTGCTGGTCGAGTGGCTCGATCTGCTCGGAATCAAGCACGAGGATGGAATCCTCGAGGCGGATTCACCTGTCGCCCCGGGAAAGACCGCGCTCCAGAAAGCGCGTGACTCTTTTTGTAGGATCGACGAAGACGACGACCGCTCGCTTCTGTTGAACGCATTTGCGGCCCAAAGCGCGATCGATTGGCCCGATCTGGAGGCCCTTCTCGACAGCTGAAGCCGCGAGTTCAGCGCGCTCTCGCGCGGCGCTCGAGACCGCGCCGAGAAGCCGCAGGAGCACCCGCGGCGCCGGAGCGGCAGCCCGTTAGCGGTGCTGCCTCGACCCTTGGCGCTCGAGCGAGCAGCGGCTAGCCTGACTGCCCGCCCGAACCCGTGATGGAAGGAGAAAATACGCCGATGGCCCCGATCCGAAACGGTCTGAAATTTTCAACCTTTGGAATTCCGCTCTGCTTCGCTCTGGCGCTCTGCCTCGCTCCGCTGGGCGCGGAAGCACAGCAGGCCGAGGTCGTCTCGAACGAGGTGGAACCCGAGGACGCTGCGATCGCGGCCATCGATGCCTTCATCGCCGAGCAAAACGTCGACAAAGCCAAACGCGCCTGGAAGTCGAAACTCGAGAAGCCGCCGAAGGTCTCGTTCACGACCGGCAAGACCTACTACTGGAACATCGAAACCAACAAGGGAGCCATCAAGGTCAAGTTGATGCCCGATGTCGCGCCGATGCACGTGTCCAGCACGATCTACCTCACGCGCCTCGGGTTTTACGACGAAACGATCTTTCACCGTGTGATTCCGAATTTCATGGCCCAGGGCGGCGACCCGACGGGCACCGGCCGCGGCGGCCCCGGCTACAAGTACGACGGCGAGTTCGATTCTTCGGTCAAACACAACAAGCCAGGCATGCTCAGCATGGCCAATTCGGGACCGGGGACCGACGGCAGCCAGTTCTTCCTCACCTTTGTCCATACGCCTCATCTCAACGGAAAGCACACGATCTTCGGCCGGGTCGTCGACGGCATGGACACGGTCAAGGAGCTCGAAAAGCTCGGCAGTCGAAACGGCAAGACGAAGGAGAAGCTCCTGATCGAGAGCGCCACGATCAGCGTCGAGTGAGCTGACGCTGGCGCCGAATGGCTCTCCGCGTCGTCTGTGCTCTCACGCTTGCGGCGGTGGCGCTGGCAGGGCCGCTCGCCCCGCAATCCGCCGGCGCCACCGAAATCCCGCTGTCGACACCCGGCACCGGCGACTGGCAGCCCCTCGTCTTTCGCAGCGTCGCAAACCGGACCCAATACTCCCTCGAGTCCTTCGAGGGAGTGGAAGTCACGAAGGCGGAGAGTAACTGCGGAGCTTCGGGCCTCGTACTGCGTCTTGACGCGATTCGCATCGATCAGACGCCGCTTCTGAGCTGGCGCTGGCGCGTCGATCGGGGGCTCGACCTGCTCGAAGAACAGACGAAAGCGGAAGACGATTTCGCGGCGCGGGTCTACATCATGTTCGAGCTCGACAAAGACCGCGCATCCACCCTGCAGAAGCTGCGTCACCGTCTGGCGAGGCTCATCTACGGCAAGACCGTCCCGGGCAGTGCGCTCAACTTCGTCTGGACGAGCCGTCTTCCCACGGGCACGGTGTGGGACAATCCATTCGAATCGAGCGCGAAGATGATGGCTCTCGCCCAGGGAGCGAACACGGGTTGGCGAACCGAAACCGTCGATCTGGCCGCTCGATACCGCGAACTCTTCGACGCGCCGATTCCGCCAATGCTCGCTCTCGCGATCATGAGTGATTCAGACAATTCGTGTCAGCGCACCGAGGCTCGCTTCGCGGATTTCAAATTCCTGAGCCCATCCGAGTTGGACGGGCAAGATGTTGAATGATCTCAGGGTCGTGCAGCCGCTCGAGCAGCGCGGTTTCGGCGAGATGCTCGATCGCCGCGGGCTTGCCCCGCTGACCCGCCATCCCGTCACGACGCTGCAGATCAACGTGGGCTGGCGCTGCGATCTCGCGTGCACGCATTGCCACGTGGAGGCGGGCCCAAAGCGCACCGAAATGATGGACCGGAAGACGGCGGACAGGATATTGACGCTGCTGCGCGGCAGTCCGAGCATCGCGATCGTCGATTTGACGGGTGGCGCCCCCGAAATGAATCCGCAATTTCGCCACCTCGTCGTCGGAGCGCACGCACTCGGACTTCAGGTGATCGACCGCTGCAACCTCACGATTCTGCTCGAGCCGGGCCAGGAAGACACCGCTGAATTCCTGGCCGAGCACGGCGTCAAGCTGGTTGCATCGCTTCCGTGTACCAGCGACAAATCAGTGGACGAACAGCGAGGCCGCGGCGTCTTCGAGCGGAGCATCGAAGCGCTGCACAAACTCGGCCGTCTCGGTTATGGGCGGCCGGGCTCGCCGCTGGTGCTCGACCTCGCCTACAACCCGCCCGGCGCAAACCTTCCGCCCCCCCAGGCGGAACTCGAAGCAATCTACCGACGGGAATTGAAGGAGCGCTTCGGAATCGAATTTCACCGTTTGCTGGCCATCACCAACATGCCGATTCGGCGATTCGCCCGCGCGTTGGAGCGAGAGGGAAGAGCAGACGCCTACCACTCACTCCTGGTCGCCCACTTCAACCCCGAAACGGTCTCCGAAGTGATGTGTCGGAGCCTCGTCTCCGTCGGCTACGACGGACGCCTCCACGACTGCGACTTCAACCAGATGCTCGACCTTCCCCTGGGCGGCAAGGCGCGTACGATCTGGGAAGTAACCGACCTCGCCGAACTCGAGGGGGATCACATCGCGACAGCCAGGCATTGCTTCGGCTGTACGGCGGGAGCGGGCTCGAGCTGCAGTGGAACCCTTCGCTGAACGCGAAACCGGCGCGTGCTGGCGACAGCGAACACACTCGAACGGAGACCCGGCGTGAATCCAGCTGAGCCCAGGAGTCCGCTGCTGAAGTTCGTAGCCGCTGCGATGGCGCTCATCGTGCTCGTCGTGCTCGGGAGGGCCGCAGGGGCGTACATCCAACCCTTCGCGCAGTGGGTGGACGGGCTCGGGTTCTGGGGCCCCACCGCCTTCGTCCTTGGCTACGCAATTGCGGTGGTGGCTTTCGTTCCGGCATCACTGCTCACATTGGGCGCGGGTGCGATCTTCGGCATCGCCCACGGCGTGATCTACGTCTTCGTCGCCGCCACTGTCGGTTCGTGCCTCGCCTTTCTCGTCTCTCGCTATCTCGCACGTTCCGCGGTCGAAAGAAAGCTCGAGGGCAAGCCGAAATTCTCCGCGATCGATCGCGCCGTAGAAGCCGAAGGGCTCAAGATCGTCTTTCTGTTGCGTCTCACGCCGGTCGTCCCGTTCAATCTTCTCAATTACGCGCTGGGCCTGACGCGGATTCGGTTCGCCGATTACGCGATCGCTTCCTTCGGCATGCTCCCCGGGACCCTGCTCTACGTGTACTCCGGGAAACTCGCGGGGGACGTCGCGGCCGTGGCGGGAAACCCCGCAGTCGCCAGGGGATGGGGCTACTACAGCCTTCTCGCACTGGGATTGGCGGCCACGCTCGCCGTCACCTTGGTCGTGACGCGAAGCGCGCGGCGTGCCCTGGCAGAGGCGACCGGTGAGTAAGGCGACTGAGAAAATGCAAAGGATCGATTCAGCGAGGACTCGACGATGACTGCAGCAATCGAGATTCAACCCGCAGACGCCCACAACGAACAGCTGGTCGCCAACGTCCACCCCGCGGATTGGATCAACCCGACCCCCAAGGATCGTTACAACCTCGTCGTGATCGGTGCGGGCTCGGCGGGACTCATCACCGCTGCGATCGCCGCCGGACTGGGCGCCCGGGTCGCCCTCGTCGAGCGCCACTTGATGGGCGGCGACTGCCTCAACGTCGGATGCGTACCCTCGAAAAGCCTGATCCGGGCCGCGCGCGCGATCGCCGAGGCGCGCCTCGCCGAGACACTCGGCCTGTCGATCTCTGCCACGGCCGAGGTGGACTTCGGCGCAGTCATGGAACGCATGCGGCGCATCCGCGCCCGAATAAGCCACGAGGATTCCGCGCGTCGCTATCGCGACGAGCTCGGCATCGACGTCTTCCTCGGGAGCGCGCGCTTCAGCGGATCGGATGCCGTCGAGGTGGGCGGCGCACAGCTTCGCTACAAGAAGGCGGTCATCGCTACCGGAGCACGAGCGGCGGTTCCTGCGATCGATGGCCTCGAGGAAGCCGGCTACCTGACCAACGAAACGGTTTTCGAACTGACCGCGCGGCCCAACCGATTGGGCGTGATCGGGAGTGGCCCGATTGGCGCGGAACTCGCGCAGGCCTTTCGACGCCTCGGCTCCGATGTCACGGTTTTTGGCCGCGCTCCGCAGCTCTTGCCGCGAGAGGATGCCGACGCCGCGCAGGTCGTCGATGACCAATTCGAGCGCGAGGGCATCGCCAAGCTGCTCGGCTGCAAGCTGAGACGTGTCGAAATGCTCGACGCCGGCAAGCGCATCCACGTCACCACCGCAGATGGCACGCAGAAGACCGTCGACGTGGATGCGATCCTCGTGGCGGTGGGGCGCGCCCCCAACGTGGAGGGCTTGAACCTCGAAGCGGTTGGCGTCGAATTCGACCCGCAGCGGGGCGTGCACGTCAACGACTACCTCCAAACCCGCAATCCGAACATCTACGCGGCGGGCGACATCTCGATGGCCTGGAAATTCACCCATGCCGCGGACGCCGCCGCGAAAATCGTCGTCCAGAACACACTCTTCCTGCGCACCAAGAAGCTGAGTTCACTCGTCATGCCCTGGTGCACGTACACGGATCCAGAGGTGGCGCACGTCGGCCTCTACGAACGCGAGGCCGCCGAGCGCGGCATCGAACTCACGACCTTCAAGGTCCCGCTGCGCGAGGTGAATCGCGCGGTCACCGATGGAGAAGACGCGGGCTTCGTCAAGATTCACGTCGAGAAGAGGAGCGACCGGACGGTGTGGGAAAAGATAAGGAACCGGATATTCTGGGCAAAGCAGAGCGATCGGATTGTGGGCGCCACAATCGTCGCGTCCCACGCCGGTGAAATGGTCAGTGAGGTCACCCTCGCGATGGTGAACAAACTCGGCCTCAGCGCGATCTTGGCGACCATTCACCCCTACCCCACCCAGGCGGAGGCACTGAAACGAGCCGCGGGAGCCTACATGCGCAGCCGAGCGACTCCGAGAGTGGGTCGAATCCTCGAGCGCTTCATGGCCTGGCGCCGCTGAGACGAAGGGCGTGAGTGCAGAAATTCAGCGTGGGTCTGGGCTCGCCGATCTTCGCCGAATCCGGGTAAACTGGGTTCAGAGGAGATCATCGTGTCGCTATTTCGTTTTCTGGGGTTGGGAGAAATTTCCGAGAAGAATCGAGACGCCGGCGACACCGAGTCCGTCCGTCGAATCGCCGCCAACCTCGAGCGGCTAGAGCCGAGTCGGGCAAAATACCTGGCCGCCTTCGCGTATGTGCTGGCGCGCATCGCGAATGCCGATCTCAAAATCGACCCGACAGAGACCAAAGAGATGGAGCGATCGCTGTCGGCGACCTCTGACCTGTCTGAAAGCGAAATCGCGCTCGCTGTCGAAATCGCCAAATCCCAGGCGCGATTGCTCGGCGGAACGGAGAATTACGTGGTGACCCGCGAGTTCCGGAAAATATCCACGCCCGAGCAACGCGCGCAAATGTTGCAGTGCCTCTACGCAGTCGCCGCCGCCGACGGAACGATTTCCAGCATTGAAAGTTCAGAAATCGTCGGAATCGCAGAGGAACTCGGATTCACGCGGGCAGAAGCCAACGCCCTGAAAAGCCAATACCGAAAAAAACTCGCCGTACTCCAAACCAAGAACTAGGGGCGTGACCCCAGTAATGGGGTCATGCGACGACGCAAGCGAATCCGAAGGATTCGCCCGCTAATCGGCTTTACGGTCCGGATCGGAATTCAGGCGGCTGCGCGGCCGGGTCAATGCCGCGTCAGCAGCATCGTCTTTGGGTCGAGAGCGACGTGGAGGTCGGTGAGATCCGGGGTTGTCGTGGTCCTTGAGCGCGCGCAGCAGCATCGCGTCGTCGCCTGGTTCGAGCGCCAGAACCACGCTCACCAGATCTTCGACGCTGTCGATGGCTGGCGGTAGCTGCACCACCTGCTCGTTACTCGAGGCGACCGACAGCCAGACTTCCGCGGCGAGCTCGGCAGCGAGTTCCTTGAGGTCGACGAAATCCTGGCGCGAGGTCGTCGCGAAATCCAGCCCTTCGATCACCACCAACGACGGCTGCCCCGCGACTTCGGATTCGACCTTCACGGCTTCGCGCAGCTTCGCGATCGTGAGCGCATTTCGCGGGTAGACGCGGATACTTCGATTGCGATCGATATCGATGTGCACCTGAGCTTCATCTTCCAGGTGCGCGGTGGCCGCGAGTTCTTCGAATACGGTGTCGTAGTGATCGCGAATGTGGGAGACCGTGTGGGCCATCGAGACGTGGAGCACACGACCCGACCGCAGCAGTTCGTCGAGTGCCACACCGACGAGGAATGACGCTTTCCCGACGCCATGGCCCGCGACGACGACACCCAGATTACCGGGTCCCAACCCGCCGTGGAGACCCTTTTCGAGCAAGCGCAGGGGGCTGCGCGCATTTAGAAACTTTCGATACACGCTGAACTCCTCGTTCTACTCGTCGTCGACAATTTTCGAGCTGTATTTTTCTTTGAGTTCCTTCTGGACTTCGGCAGGCGCAGGCAGATAGCGCGCGAATTCCATCGAGAACTCGGCCGTGCCTTGGGTCATTGAACGCAGGTCGGTCGCGTAACCGAACATCTCAGAAAGGGGCACCTCGGACTCGATGCGAGAGATTCCGGAAGACTCGGTGGTTCCGATCACGGTACCGCGGCGCTGCATGATCGTCTTCAGGATTGCGCCCTGGTGATCGACGGGACCTTCGACCTCGAGCTTCATCACGGGCTCGAGCACGATCGGCTTGGCCCTCGAGTACACCTCGCGGAACGCGCCGCGACCCGCGGCCTGGAAGGCCATCTCCGAGGAGTCGACGCTGTGCGACTTGCCGTCGTCGATGACGACCTTGACGCCGATCACCGGAAATCCGATCAGCCGCCCCTTCTCCATGCACTGCACGAAACCCTTCTCGACGGCCGAGATGTACTCTGTGGGGATCGAACCGCCCTTGATTTCGCTCACGAACTCGAAATCGTCGTCGCCGTCTTCCATCGGCTCGATCCGACCCGCGACGCGACCGAACTGACCGGAGCCACCTGTCTGCTTCTTGTGGGTGTAGTTGAAATCGGCCCGCTGGGAGATCGTCTCGCGATAGGCGACCTGGGGTGCGCCCGTCTCGACCTCGCAACCATACTCGCGCTTCATCCGCTCGACATAGACTTCGAGATGAAGCTCGCCCATGCCCGAGATCACGGTTTCGTTGCTCTCGGGATCGACGCGTGAGCGGAAGGTCGGATCTTCTCGCACGAAGCGACCGAGCGCCTTGCCCATGTTGTCGACGGTCTTGCTATCTATGGGCTTGATGGCAATCGAGATCACCGGATCGGGCACGTGCATCGACGTCATCGAAATCTGCACCGACTGGTCGGTAAAGGTATCGCCGGACCGACAATCGATCCCAAAGAGCGCCACGATGTCACCAGCCGAAGAATCGCTGATGTCTTCCATCGAATCGGAGTGCATCCGGACCAGTCGACCGACCTTGTGCTTCTTCTTGGTGCGGCTGTTGATGATCGTCGCGCCCTTCTCGAGCGCACCCTGATAGACGCGAACGTAGGTGAGTTGCCCGTAACGACCGTCTTCGAGCTTGAAGGCGAGGGCCACGAGCGGTTTGTTGGGATCACTCGCGAGCGCCAGCGGCGCCTCGTCGTTGGAGAGATCGACGCCCGTGTTCTCGCCGTCGAGGGGGCTGGGCAGATAGCGGTTGACCGCGTCGAGAAGCTTCTGGACGCCCTTGTTCTTGTACGCCGAACCGAGAAAGACCGGCGTGAGTTCCATGGAGAGTGTTCCCCGCCGCACGGCATCGTGAATCAAGTCTTCGGTCACCGATTCTTCGAGAATCGCCTCCATGAGCTCGTCCGAGAACATCGAGACGGCATCGAGCATGGACTCGCGCGCAATCTCGGCCTCGTCGCGCATCTCCTCTGGGATCTCTTTGGTGACGACGTGCTCGCCGTTGTCGCCGTCGAAATACGCGGCATTCATGGTTACCAGGTCGACCACACCCTCGAACTTGGCCTCGAGGCCAATGGGGAGCTGCATCAAGACCGAGTTGTGGCTGAGCTTCTCCCGCAGTTGCTCATTCACCCGCACCGGGTTCGCACCCGAGCGGTCGAGCTTGTTGATGAACGCCATGCGCGGAACCTTGTAGCGGCGCATCTGGCGATCCACCGTCATCGACTGGGACTGCACGCCCGCCACTCCACAGAGCACCAGCACGGCGCCGTCGAGTACGCGCAGCGCACGCTCCACCTCGATCGTGAAGTCGACGTGACCCGGGGTGTCGATGATGTTGACGTGATGGCCGCCCAGACGGTGTGGGTCGCCGCGCTCTGGATGGTGATCCGCGCTCTCGCTCGAGTTCCA
>PVMK01114819.1_pt1 | contig 15708 bp, 20 predicted proteins | sample 1853481 | NCBI WGS metagenome assembly PVMK01 (sample SAMN08533507, study PRJNA380276) | Marine sediment metagenome, whole genome shotgun sequencing project.
AACACCATCCCCGGCTGGAAGGGTTTGAAAAAAGCGACCGGATTTGATGCAGCTGAATACCTGGTGGACTTTGTGCTGAAGACAACTCATTAAAAGATGATGGATTCCGACAAAATTGGTTTGGCAGCCGAAATGGCCTGTCTGCTTGAAGTCAGCGCCGAAAAACCCGGCAATGTGACGCGGCGCGAGGACTTCAATGACGCTTGTTTTGAAGACTTTGTTATCAGCGCCGTTGCCATTGGCCCGGCTTTCCGGAGCGCTGCCGATTCTACGGTGGGAGAAATCATACTAAGGGCGGTTCGAGCCACCAGACGCTTTGTGGGGGGGAATACAAATCTGGGGATTGTGCTCCTTCTGGCACCTTTGGCCAAAGCCGCCGGATTGGATCATTCCGATTCATTGCGGCCCGCGGTAAGTTCTGTGTTGCGAAGCCTGACTGTCGACGACGCCCGCTTGACCTATGAAGCCATTCGCCTGGCAAGACCCGCCGGTATGGGAACGGTGCAGCACCATGACCTGCAGGAACCCGATGTCGACATAACCCTTCGCCAGGCCATGGGCCAAGCCCGCGATCGGGACGCTCTGGCAAGGGAATATGTTACCGATTTCGAAATCACTTTTGAAGTCGGCCTCAATGCTCTGCAGCGGATTCTGGAACAGGGCGCCGGCATGTCGGAGGCGGTTGTACAGACTTTTTTAACTATTTTAACGCAAGTACCGGATACATTGATTGCGCGCAAAAATGGCATGGACGCGGCCCGTAAAGTGTCCGGGCGCGCCGGGCAGGTATTAAAGTGCGGAGGGATTTTCAGCGCAAAAGGAAAAGCAGAGATAAAAAGATTTGACCTTGACCTCCGGGATAAAGGGCATACCCTGAACCCCGGAACTACGGCGGACCTAACCGCTGCGGTACTGTTTGCCTACCTTGTTGAAAATGATCTGCCTCAACTATTTCAAAGCCATCAGGTCCCGCCCGCCGATCCAGCCTCGGTGCAGTGAAGTTGCCACCAAAACACCGTCCACCCCGGTGTCCGACAAAGCTTGAAGATGATCCGGCGTTTTTATCCCGCCGCCGGCAATAAAGGTGTGATGGGGATAATCGCGTTTTGCAGCTTGGAGGAGAGGCAGATCCGGACCGCCGCCGGTTCCCACGGAATCAAGGGTTAAGAGGATGAAGCGGTCAAGTCCTTCTACGGTCAAACGCGCCAAAGCCTGGGATGGCGCAATGCCTTTTAAGGCTTCTGCGCGGGAGAGGACCCGGCCCTTGACCATATCGAGGCTGAAAATGAATTTTTTTTCAAACTATTTGGGATCAGCGTCATATTTTTCTTTGACATCTGCCATCCTATCTGTTAGAGAATTCTATAATTCTGACCAGTCTTTATAAACGGATCGAGAAGCGCTATAATCGGCTCGCACATCCTAAACTTACCAAATTCTTGTCTAAACGATGTAATATGTTTCCTATTCACCGCATGTTTTTTTGACTAAAAGAGGAGCCTCTGTCATAGAGGCACTGGCTAAGGAGGGAAGTTATTATGCATTGCTATGTTTGTTCAAAGGAAGGTAAAGAGACACCGGCAATTGGTATGTGTATCGTGTGCGGTATGCATCTTTGTAAAGACCACTTAATCAGGGCAGATATCGATATGTGGGAGGGAGGGTATCCCGTCCCACGCAAGAAGGCGAAGAAAAAACTTCCGAGAATCTTGTGCAAGGAATGTCATGATGCGCTGACCTGAGCAGGAAACTGCGGACGGATGTGCAGAATTGGGCCATAACCTCTGTATTCGGAAAAATAGATAATCGCTTTCGACCGGACGGGCAATGCTCCAATGCAACACTGAGTCGTGAGGTGGGGTTGGGCCTCCTTTCAGTTTGCATCACAGGTAGCTGGCCTCCATGCTCACTGAGATGTCCTTTGCGGGACGGCCCCCTTAATAATCGGAGGTCACTTCCCCGTACGTGGATCTTTAAGCGAAGCCTTATCTATCGAGTGGCATCGCTAATCTTCGAATCTAAATTCATCTGTTGACAATCTCAGTGTGGTGTGTATCCCTCACGTATAGCAATTCCAAGGGAGAGGGAGTAGTGTACCCTGAGAAACAATATCCTCAACAACTCATTCCCAAGATTTCTCAATTAATTCCCGCCTAAAATCATCAAAAGTACCACTTATTCATAATAAAATAAGGAGTTTATAAAATGGGGGCTACCTTACAATGGAAACTCGCAAGATATTAGAAGGATTTGCCGTGGAGAGCGTCGAAAAGCTGATTTTCGCGGTAAAGGGTTTGGTCCACCCCCCCCGATCGGCTGATTGCATACGTGCGATATTTGCCAGACTCTGCGGGAAACCGGATTCGTGAGGGTGTAAACTACCGGCGCGTGTATCGCTTCAATGAGCAACATCAAATTATCCATACCCAATATCCAGTTTATCTCCATGATGAGCCCGCCTTCGGAATTCGCATGCAAAGCATACCGGTTAAGCGCATCCGACAGGTCTATAATCCTCGTGATCGAGTGACAGACATTTATACGAACGGGCCAAAAGATCAATTGGAGGAGAACGCGCTTTCATTGGTCAGCCTTTTGGCCCAAGCGGCAAATGTACCGTTGGAGAACCTTGGAATTTCAGGTTCGCTGCTGTATGGCTTGCATCATTCAACGTCAGACATAGACATTGTCGTCTATGGCGATACAGAAGGTCGTGCAGTCCACCAGGCACTTCATCATTTGTTGGATAATCCATCGGAATCTGTGTACCCTCTCGATAGAGATCAACTGATGGCACTCCACGCTTCTCATCAGCCGGAGCTTCCCCTCACTTTCGCTGATTTCGCTCGTATCCAATCTCGTAAGGTGAATGAATTTTTCTTCAAGGAATTTCAGTGCTTTATCATGTTTGTGAAATGGCCCGATCAATGGGGAGAACGGTATGCCGATCCTTCTTTCGAGCAGCTGGGGCGCGCTAAGATCCGGGCTCGGGTGAAGGAGGACCGAGATTCCATCTTCACTCCCTGTCGTTATTTAATTGAAGATGTGAGTTTCCTGGATGGGGGACTGGAAAGTGATCTGAGGGAAGTTATTTCCTTTCGGGGTCTTTTCAGCGATCAGGCACGAACCGGGGAGTGGATCCAGGCGAAGGGGAGTTTGGAGCGTGTAATTCCGCGGTCTGCTCCGGTTTATTATCGCCTGACGGTCGGTGGACAAGTTGGAGATTATCTGGTAAGCAGGACTAATCCTTAATTCCTGTAAGGCCAGCAAGGGCTGTGGTATATTTATTTCGCTGATAGCGACAAATAAATGGAGAATATTATGAATTTATTGAATTAATTGTCCTTATATAGGTCAGATTAATCTTTGCAGAAAAGAATCATGACGTTTTCATCACTCCATTGAACGCGTTCAATATCTTCGAAATCATTCTCAATTTTTTGTTTAAAATTTTTCAAAGCCTTGTCAAACTCATCATCAGTGTAAAGTGAAAATGTGGAATAATGTTTATTTCCTGCCTGAGAAACAAGAACTTTTAGAGGAAGAACACGTTTAAACTTAAAGAAATGGATCGATTTTAAGGTAAGGTACTCAATTTTGTTACTCCATTTTTCAATTTGAGAAAGATCATAGAGGCGATCTTCTTTTTCTATAAAGCCCGGGAAAAACCGCCCCCAAATGTTATGTGTGTTTTGACTCTTCAAACGTGTATAAACAAATGCATAAGCTCCGTGTTTCAGTGCCATGCACGCTTGATTGAGAAACTCAATTGGTTCAAAATGATGTATTGCGTTAAATGTTGATACAAAGTCCAACGCCCCTTCGGGTAATTGAAGATCTGAGGCATCAATAAAATGGGTTGAAAAATTTTTCTGACCATGCTGCTCAAGATAACAGACAGTTTCCTTAATCATCGCCTCATTTATATCACCACAGATTAGGTGGAGTTCAGGTAGATGTTTCAGCAGAAGTAAATCGTATCGACCTGCTCCACAGCCAATGTCAGCTCCCTTAAGGTTGCTGCGCTTTTGAAGTTTTTCGCAAATTAATATGATGGGCTCCAAATCGGTGGTGCGCAATTCATTGTATATACAAGAAAGGTTCCTGAAATGTTTATCCATTGTGCTCATTATTTAGACTCCAGTAACATTGCTGCTGGCATGCTGAAATACGTTATTTGTTTAATTTGACACTATCAACCTCAAGTCCCCAGTTTTTAGCCTGCAATTTTTGAAGCTCTCTATAACCTATGAAAATAATGCCAAGTTCGTCTGCGAGAGCCTTTGTTTCTGGGCTCGTCCAATACTCATAGTCCCCAAATCTTATGTATGAATCTGGATGGCCTAAGATGTTTGCCCATTCTTCGCCCATAAGGGAAGGATGAATTAAAAGTTCATGTATCCCGGATTTCAAATTTCTAAGCCAATTATCATATACCTTTTTCCGGATTTCTGGATGGCGCCTCTCTCCATATAAAATTAAAAACATCCATAAAGTATCAGGAAAAACATATTCCAGCTCGCGCATTTCCTCTCTATGCTCATGATGCGGCTTCATCGGCAAGTTATATTTTCTGGAAAGTTTAATAACTCCCTCTGCGAGATCAGAACTCATATAATAATTACCGTAGTGCCCATCAATATGCGTTGGTTTAAGCCCAGCTTTGAGGACTTTCGCGTCTGTGCCTCAAACTCCATAAGGGCTTCTTCCACATCCATATTCGCCATTAGTTCATATGGTATGGAAGCGGCCCGTAAAGTTTCCGGGTGCGCCGGGCAGGTGTTAAAGTACGGAGGGATTTTCAGTGAAAAAGGAAAAGCAGAGATAAAAAGATTTGACCTTGACCTCCGGGATAAAGGGCATACCCTGAACCCCGGAACTACGGCGGACCTAACCGCTGCGGTACTGTTTGCCTACCTTGTTGAAAATGATCTGCCTCAACTATTTCAAAGCCATCAGGTCCCTGCCCGCCGATCCAGCCTCGGTGCAGTGAAGTTGCCACCAAAACACCGTCCACCCCGGTGTCCGACAAGGCTTGAAGATGATCCGGCGTTTTTATCCCGCCGCCGGCAATAAAGGTGTGATGGGGATAATCGCGTTTTGCAGCTTGGAGAAGAGGCAGATCCGGACCGCCGCCAGTCCCCACGGCATCAAGGGTTAAGAGGATGAAGCGGTCAAGCCCTTCTGAGGTCAAACGTGCCAAAGCCTGGGATGGCGCAATGCCTTTTAAGGCTTCGGTGCGGGAGAGGACCCGGCCCTTGGCCATATCGAGGCTGAAAATGAATTTTTCCTTGGGAACCGAGTCGCAGATGAATCTAAGCTGCTGCAAACCGCTTAAGGTCTCCGATCCGATGATCACGACATCCGCCCCGACCTCCACAAGACGGTTTGCAGATTCGGCATCAGCAACCCCCGCATCCACCCAGAGTTCGACGTCAAGTTGTGATGCGATTTCGCCGATTGCCTCGCGATTATGGCCTTTGCCTTGGATTGCGTTCAGATCTGCGATATAAAATGTGCGGCATTTCGTCTCGGCTTGAAGACAACGAGCCACTTCAAGTGGATCCGCACTGGCAGCCAGGATGCTTCGCACAGGTTGATAACGTTCGCGCTGGCCTTTAACAGCGTGTACAACAAGACCTTCCATTAAGTCCAAAACGGGAATAATTCTCATGGCGTCATGCCCTCCGAACATTTTTATTTGGGAATCAAACCTGTTGACGCGGTGCGCTGCGAGGGTGTAAATCTCATCATGGTTGCCGCCTTATTCTAAATTTGTACACTGGGCTGCGGCGCGGTGTCAATATCAATCTGGTGTCAGCGATCCGGGGAGATTCTATCCGAGGGTCCGAACGAAAGAAGTGTTTCTATCAAGAAGGGCCGCTTTTAGAGGATTTGATATGACAATCATTGATGATACTGTTATCGGGTGGGACGTTGGCGGTGTCAATATCAAGGCGGTCCGGCTCGAGTGCCGGGATCGGAAAATAAAATCCTTCCGTGCCGCTATCCGCCCGTTTGAGATCTGGCGGAACCGTGACAGCCTGCCCATGGTGCTTCGGGACATCGGAGAGGAACTGGGGCTGAAAGATCATCAAAGTCTGGCGGTGACCATGACGGCTGAATTATCCGACGTTTTCCGGGTCAAGCGCGAAGGTGTGTGCTATGTCCTCAACGCCTTTGAACAGACTTTTGAGAAGTCGCCTGTTTATCCCTTCAGCCTTGACGGCAGGTTTTTAAGTCGGGATGAAGCGCGACAGAGTCCTCTTTTGTGTGCGGCGACTAACTGGCTGGCCAGCGCACTTTTCGTGGCCACCCATCACTCCTGATTGCATTCTGATGGATATCGGCAGTACTACCACGGATATCATCCCGATACGGGGTGGAAGAGCGAACAGCCGGGGACGCACCGACACACAGCGACTGACTTGCGGAGAATTGGTTTATACCGGCATTTTGCGTACAAATCCGAATACTGTGGTGAATCAAGCCCCTGTTCGAGGCCGGCCTTGCCGCGTTGCAGCCGAGTATTTTACCTCCATGGCGGATATCTATCTTCTTTCAGGTCAAATAGTCCCTGATCAATACACCTGTCCCACTGCCGACGGCAGAGCCAAAACCATACCTGCAGCCCGGGATCGGCTGGCCCGGCTGGTCTGTTCCGACAGTGAAACCATGAGTGCGGAAGAAGTCGATACGCTCGCCTGCTATCTGCGGGAAAAGCAGCTCCAGCAGATTATTGATTCTCTTTTCCAGGTCCTGTCCGGGTTAAAAAATGGTTTCAGTCTGCCTCTGATTGTGCTCGGGACCGGGGGGTTTTTGGGAAAAGAAGCGGCCAGACGGCTGGGTATGCCGGTAATTGAGGCGAAACAAAAATGGGGAGACAAAGCGACGGCCTGCTTTCCTGCCCTGGCCGCAGCCTATTTGCTGGCCATAAATCGGTTTGGAAAATTAGATGATTAAAACGGTGGTCAAGGTTGGCGGAAGCATGGGCCAAAGCCGTAAACTGGTGGATTTGATGCGGCGGCTCTCAGGACTGGGACCCAGACACGGGATTCTGGTGGTGCCGGGTGGGGGCGCTTTTTCGAATGCTATTCGGGAATATGACCGGCGGTTCGGTCTTGACACAGATGCGAGCCACTGGATGGCCATACTGGCCATGGACCAATTCGGACACCTGATTTCCTCGTTGATCCCGAACAGCGAGCTGGTACAAGGATTGGCCGACGCCCGTAAGGTTCTGGCCGCAGGGCGGGTGCCCGTGCTTTTGACCTATAATCTCCTTTTTCAGACGGACGAACTGCCTCGAAGCTGGGATGTGACTGCGGATTCCATTGCCGCCTGGGTGGCCGGTTTGTCCGGAGCCAAACAACTGGTCCTGCTAAAAAGCGTGGACGGGCTGTTTAGCGATGACCCCTGCTCACATGCCGGGGTCGAGTTGTTGGAAAAATTCGATCCAAATCAACTGATCCGGTGCAAAGGCGTTGATCGGTATTTTGCTTCCATTCTGAAAAAATACAGGATGGATGTGTGGATCGTGAATGGAAAACACCCTGATCGATTGACTCAATTACTTGATACGGGCTTCACCAAGGGGACCTATTTTACGCGATCAGATTTTTAAGCCGTTCAACCTGCTGCAGTTCAACAGAGCCCTGGATGCGGTCGCCCAGGCAGGCGGCGGTTCTAAATCCTATAATATCCGGATTGATTTCGGACACCCGCGGAATGTCGGCTTCTCCAAGCGAACCCGCGAGGGCACAGATGAGTCCCGCTTTATGGCAGGATTGGACAAAATCACGCAGTTCATCATCGCCAAGATGTGAAAAAAGTGAGCCTTCGCCTTTGACGGCCGTGTCCAGCATGCATCCGTCCGCACCGGCTTCGTTGGTAACAGAAGGCAACGCCGGCGCAGGCAAGGCTCCGATTTTGTGGGCGTCGGCATAGGCTGCGGCTATGATTCTTATACCATCGTCGTGTTCTCTGACCGCTCGGCAGACTTCCTTCAGTAGAAAAACAGCTTGCCGAGGCTTCTTTGTTCCGTAAAGCCCTACCTTTACGTACTGGACGCCGCAGACAGCAGCTCCCAAGGCCGCCAAGGCGGTGGCGCCCGGTTTGTCGGGTGCGTCTCCAATAGCAACGCTCACCGGAAGCCTAGGAGGGGTGCATTGACGCACCCTTCGGATTACGCGAGGAAAATTGGCACCCAAAGCTCCCTCGAGAGGATTTTTTACATCAACGATGTCGGCTCCGCCGCCAAACGCGGATTTTGCTTCTTCTTCATTTACAACACTTATAAGCAGTTGCATGGCAGGCCCTTTCGAATAAGATTAGAATTTTTCTATCATTAAAAGTGTCCCCATGCAAGAACGTATTGGGTTGAGATGTCAATATGGAGGACTAACAAATGAGCACATTAAAGCAGTTGGGGATAAAACAAAACTGGCTATATGAAATTGTGATTACAAGCCTTGACAACAAAGTCCCCCATGCGGCCCCTTTCGGAGTAAAAACCACAGATTTTAAAATAGTTTTAATTGAAATGTACAAAGGCTCGAATACCCTTAGAAATGTTCTGACGAATAAGGAATTTGTCATTAATACGGTGACCGACCCAACCGTTTTTTATGACGCGCTTTATGCCGAGGAGAAAATCAATTTCGGTTTCGCAAAAATGATTATGGCGCCTGTCCTGACTGATTCACCGGCGAGCATTGAAGTCAGGTTAAAAAACACCATAAACAGAGAGCAGAGCTATATGATAGAAGCGGAAGTTGTATATATCCATATTCGCAATAATAAAGAATTAATAAATCGAGCGAAAAGCCTTGTTTTTGAAAGCCTTATATTAGCCACCAGAATACCTCATTTACCAGAGCGTAAACCGGTGGAATTGTTAAGAGAGAATTATCGAGTTGTAAAAAAAGTCGCTCCCGGTTCCAAATATGAATCCGTTATGCAGGAACTCATGAAGAAATACGGCGCTTGAGTTGAGAAGGACGGTTTGCGCTCCTTCGACATTTTCCGGCAGGTCGTCGATGAAATAGAATTGTTCCGGTGAGCTGTTGATTTTCGAGCACCTCATCCTTTTGAAGATGCAAACTCGGATTTAGCACTCATAATCACCGACCTGCCAAGATCTGGCGAATGATTTCTTACAATTAAGTAGATCGTCAATCTAAACCAAAAATTTTTAATGTTTCATTTGCGAATTCAAAATTTAGCCATTTTGCAAGTTCAATAATTTTGTATTGCGTATGACAAACCCAAGCTTATTGCAGCTGTGTATTTTGATACATTGCGTGCCTGCATCGATCATAGCTAATCAATTTAAATTGTTATATATTTGTTCTGCCAATCAATAATTGGTTAGCTGTCATTGCCGCGATATAAGAAAGTTTCCTCAAATAAAAAGGCCGTATACAAATGTTGCATACGGCCTTAATCATAAATCTATCGTAACTATATGCGATAAATATGTTTCTCAGTAATTTTTCAAGAATTGGTTCAGTTAGGCAAGTTTAGCCTTAAGGGCACCCACCATGTTTTTCATATCGGTGGGGTCACCGTTTGGATGCAGTACGACCATAATCATCTGCCATTTGCCAAAGGGTGATTCACCTAGAGGAGCTGAATACTGGCCAAACCCGTTTGCGTCTGTTTTAAACATGTAGGGCGCCGATCCGGCTCCAGTTTCATGTTTTTTTGGTTTCATATTCACAAACCAGACCGTGTAGACCGAATTGGCCTTGAGTCCTCTGGCCTGAATACTCATGTTGCTATCATTGATAAGAGCGGTACCCTTTGCTGCAGGATGATCTTTGGTCGCATTCAAAGTTAATTCATGACCTGTTCCGGCCATCGAAGAAATACTAAAGGCAACTATCATCAATGCTATAATTGACACAGATATTTTATTGATATCTTTCATGGTTATTCACCTCCTGTTAATTTCATAATTATGATGAAAGAGCGCTACATCATCATTCTTTTTCCGACTGGCTTTTATCCCAGCAAGATTAAAATCTGCAAATGGAGCAATGAACAATTTGTTCGATTTACACTATAGGTGTCGATTGAAAAAAGAAAGGCTTACGGAAAAAGTGAAGATTTTGTAGAAACGAAAAAGAAGATGCGATTCAGATATCCAAAAAGCTTCGGTAATGTTTTTTTTGCCAAATCATGACAGTAAAACTAAATTTTACCTTTCTCATAAAAAAGTGGATATCACAGGTTTTTGTAGGTGTCTGAAAGTGCATAGATGTTGGAGAAATCTTAGGTTTTAGCATCGCAATTACGGTTGTGTTGTTTTCAGGTATATGCACTTGTAAGATAAGTATAACCCTAAATGAGCGAAAAATTTTGCTGCTTTTTTAATCTTCAAAATTGCAAGAGGGCCATATGATCAACCACCGTATTTGGTATAGATGGGGCCGGCAAGATGACAGCGATTGTGATAATTTTCCTGCTTTTATGGGGGCATAACCGGGGGGGGATAATTGAGTATAAATAAAAAGGCCATCAGCGACGCGGCATGTATGATCGCTAATGGCCTTGTGTACTAAATTAGCGTTAGTAGACTTATGCTGCCTTGATTGCGGCCAAAACTCTTTCAGGTGTAAACGGCATACGCCTTAGCCGCCCTCCAGTGGCATTAAAAACCGCATTGGCCACAGCAGGGGCTAACGGCATGATGCCCGGTTCACCGATGCCGCCGATATCGTCATTGCTTTCCACGATGTGAACGTTGACTTTGGGATTCTCGCTCATTCGAAGGATCCGGTAATCATCAAAATTCGCTGAGGCCACACCGCCATTGGCAAACTGCACCTCCTCGAACAGGGTGGTGCTCACACCTAAGGCGATAGCGCCCTGTATCTGAGCCTCCAGAGGATCCGGATTGACCACCGGACCACAGTCAACAGCCACATCAACCCGGTGAACCTGAATTACTCCACTCTTCGCATCCACTGAGACCTCCGCCACTTCCGCGATGGTGGTGCCGAAACTGCGGTGCTGGGCAATGCCGCGGCCCCATCCTTTTGGCAGGGGTTTGCCCCAGTTCGAGTTAAGGGCCACAGTTTCCAGAACCCGACTGGCACGCTTGTCATCCATCAGGCTTTCCAGGCGAAAGTTAAGGGGGTCTTTTCCGGCCATATGGGCCATCTCGTCCATAAAGGACTCGGTCGCAAAAGCATTTACCGCGTTTTGAACGGATCGGAAAGGGAGCCACCGGAATAGGGCAGATCGGACAGAACCAGGTTTACGGAAAAATTCGGGAATCCGTAGGTCATGTTAGCCTTATTAGGCGACTTGGGGGAATCCCATAAACCCCACAGGCAATACCCGTCAATTCCGTTTTTGGGCTCCTTCCCCCCAAATGCTTTAGCAAAGAAGAGCAGGAAACCTTATGGTCCCAGACGATCAGCTTGTTGCGTTCATCCAACCCTCCCTTGATTTTGTGGGCCATAGCCGACCGGAAATAGTCTGTTTTCAGGTCCTCTTCACGCGTGTAAACCACCTTGACGGGTTTTCCCGAAGCCTTGGAGGCGATGACCGCTTCGATAATCTGATCCGGTCTGGCCCTTCTGCCGAGTCCGCACCCCAGCAATGTGGTGTGAATGTGAACCTTTTCAGGGGGCAATCCCGAGATTTTTGTTGCCACCATGTGGCCTACTGTCTGCCCTTGGGTAGGGGACATGCACATCGCACCGGTCCGCACGGACATCCGCCGTGCAGGTCTGGGGCTCCATGGTGGCATGGGAGACACAAGGGATGTAGTAGGTCGCCTCGTGGGTTTTTTGGGATTCATTTAAAGCCTTCTTTATATCGCCCCCTTGTAACAACATTGGCGCCCGGTTTTTCCAGATCTTTGATGAAGCTGGCTTCAACCGAGGCCGTGTCCATCTGGGGATGAGATCCTTTATCCCATTTTGTGCCGAGGGCGTCTTTCCCTTTCATTGCGGCGTCCAAAGTCTCGGCCACAATAGCAATTCCCCGCGGTGTGGGAACCACGTTTTTTACACCTTTGATTGCCATGCGGCTTCGGTGTTAAAGGACAGATGCTTTGAGCCATACGCCGGCGGACGGGATAAAACAGCATAATGCAAGTCCGGCAGGTCCACGTCAAAACCAAAAATAGCTTTACCGCTGACCTTTTCCGGGATGTCTACGCGCGGCATGGCTTTGCCCATGTAACGGAATTCGCTCTCTTTTTTGAGGGTCGGTTCCTGGGGCACCGGCAGTTTGGCCGCCTTGAGGCTTAATTCACCATAGGTGAGTTTGGCGCCGGATTTAAGGTTGACGACCGTCCCTTTGATGGCCTGGCACTGGGATGCGGGAACGTTCCATTCCTTGGCAGCGGCTTCTATCAGCACGGCTCGGCCGGCGGCACCCGCCTTTCGCATAGGCCAGTAAAATCCCCTGACGCTGGCGCTGGCAACAGTAAGCTGATTGCGCAAAATGGGGTTTTTAAATTCGTCTGCGGCCGGGGCCTGTATGATTTCGAGCTGATCCCAATCCGCTTCAAGTTCATCGGCAATGATCATTGGAAGGGCCGTCCGAACGCCCTGGCCCATCTCGGAATTGGGTACCATGACCTTGACGACGTTCTCGGGGGTAATCTGATAAAATGCGCTGGGTTTGAACCCATCCATGGCGCCCTCTTCGGCGGACGCGTTGACAAGTTTCGTCCCCAGGGGTGTAACATAGGCCACGATGGTCAGACCGGAGGCTGCCAGAGAGCCCTTGAGGAATGTGCGACGTGTCATAGATGTTTTCATGATGATGAGCCCTCCTTTCGTATGATTTTTATAGCCGTTTCAACACCCTTTTTCATGCGCTGATAGGTTCCGCAGCGGCAGATAATATCGTCCATGGAATCGAAAATATCCTGGGGATTGGGGTTTTCACTTTGTGCGAGGAGACCCGCAACCTGCATCATTGTGCCGGGTTGGCAGTAACCACATTGGACAACCTGCTCTTCAATCCAGGCCCTCTTTACCGGATGATCTTCAGGCAGCCCTTCGATGGTCGTAATGCTTGCCCCGTCGGCATCCTCAGCGGTAATCATACACGACCTTTCTGGCTCATCGCCAATAAGGACCGTGCATGAACCGCACTCCCCAACACCACAACTGAATTTGGTGCCGGTGAGTTTTAGATAATCCCTCAGAACCCATAGCAATGTCATGTCTTTGGGAGCATCTACGTTATAGTTTTTGCCGTTCACCGTTAAAGAAATCATACGTACATCTCCTTTTCTGGTTTAGTGATATGTTAACCTTCGGATAGAGACCCACTCACCGTCTCTTATGAAACGACGGCAATTGAAACATTTCGCTTGGGACAATGGCAAGGTTACGGCTAACGCCTTTTTGATATGCAGGCACCGCCCCCTTTAGGGGTTTAACCCGGGAAAAACGGGTCATTAAAGATTCAAGAAGAACGAACAATTCGGTATCATATCCAGTTCGATTTCAATAATCACGAGATTCAGGTCAGATAGATAAAGAGATGCAGAAGAGTAGATTTTTCATACTACATTGCTGTCTGATCGGTCAAGCGTTATTTCAAACTTTAACGAGAAAGCTCTATGAAATCCAGCTTATTGCAGCAAGAACCGAACAGGAATATAATTTAAGAAAACAAAGAAAGGAATCTTTTTGGTAAGATCGCTATCCTGCCACCGTCATCGAAAAAAATCACCCAACTAAAACCATAGAAAACGAAAATTAACGTGTCAACCGGATGGGTAGGATGCCCCTACTATATTATATTTTATTTACCAAAAGAGCAATTCGGAAACCGGCAAGTATCACAATCCATGCACAAGCCCCCGTGACCCATTTCGGCAATCTCATGTATGGTTATCTGCTCGCCGGCCAGTACCCGTGGCAGGATGAGGTCATAAATAGTTGTCGGGTGATAAAACACGCAGGCCGGAAGCCCTAGAATCGTTGTGTTTTCCAGTAGCGCATACAGAAACATGGTTCCGGGTAAGACGGGGCTGCCGTAAGCCACTATCTTTGCACCGGTTTTCTTAACGCCTGTTTTGGTGACATCATCCGGATCAACCGAGAGCCCGCCGGTGGTCAGAATCAGTTCACAGCCGAGCTTTTTTAAATCAAGCACAGCGTCGGCGATCGACTGCGGCTCATCGGGAACGATGATTTTTTTTACAAACTCACAGCCGTAGTTCTTTGCTTTTTTGGCGACATATTTGTCAAACTCGTCTTTGATTAGCCCATTGCTGATCTCCGAACCGGTCACCACCCCCCCGACGCGCAGTTTTCGGAAGGGCATCAGTTGAAGAATGGGATGATACTGTTGCGCCAGACTTTCCAGTTTTTCGATTTTCTTTTTGGTTATCAACAGGGGTATGATGCGTGTCGCCGCAACTTTTTGCCCTTTCCTGCAGGGAAAATTCGTCTTTAGGGTGGACACGATGACATTTCCCAATTTGTTGATCCGGATGAGACCCTTGACATTAACTCTGAGCAGTCCTCTTATCTGGCTAACGATGATTGATTTACCCTCGCTTGGTTCGGTCCACGTCAGATTTTCTCCGCAAATCGCCGGCGCAATGCGCAGGGCGGCATCGTCTTCGTGGAGCTGGTCTTCGGAAAGGTTCAGTACGTAGAGATGCTGTTTTCCGATTCTGCGCAGCTCGGGGATATCCTCCCTTTTGACGATATGCCCCTTTTTGAATCCAACGCCTTTGAATTTTCCTGGAATGATGCGTGTGATATCGTGGGCCAAAATGGTGCCTACAGCATTTTCAGCTTTGATTTTAACCAGGTTTTTTTTCATAGTGATTTACATGCCGGTTGGCTGGGAGGTCAGAAGGCTTGAAAGCTAGAAAGTTTGCGTGCACTGCGGTTCAGAAAATTTACATGCTTCCAGGCATTCCAGCTTCCTTGCCTGCCAATTTCCCAGCCTTTAAAGTTTTTTAGTATCTCATGCGCAATTCGGTTTATACATACCTGGGTGGTGCTGCCTCCCATGGAAATCTCTCCCTGTTCCAGTCCCAGGAATTTCTCTATCTCCAATTGGGCCGTCTCTTTCATTTCCAGAAGAAGGGTGGCATGTTTGTACAGAAGTTCACCGGCAGCAGTGGGAATCACTTTTCTACCCAGGCGGTCAAGCAACCGGGTACCAATCTTTTTTTCAAGAGAGGTGATCCTTTCACTCACCGATGCCTGAACCAGAAAAACTGCTTCGCAGCCTTAGAAGATCTTTCCAATTCAACAACCTTGCAAAAAATTTCAAGCTCGCGAAAACTGAAATCAATGGTCAGTATTTTCGGATTCTTCCTTATTTGGGTGACTGTTATTTTTCCAAAAGAGACATGGATTGGCACCGATAGTCCTCATTCGGTAAAAATAAGACGGATACCAGAAATAATGGTCCGTCTTTCAGTCATCAAATCTGTGATATATAGAGTATCGCAATTCGGGGAAAAGTTGCGATATCAAATATTTCTGAAGCAAATTTGGTGCTTTTCCGGATTTGTGTTTGCCACAACAAAAAAGTTATGCTGCGCACCGATTCCAGCGATATTTGTTTCATATCCAAATCCAAAACTCAAGGGATTTCAAAAAGAGCCCACCACTATATGTAGTGTCAGGCCATTTTTAATGGGAGTTTTACATTGCTCATGACAAACCTATTCTTTTTTAGCGGTTCGTTTTGTTTACATTGCGTGCC
>PVMK01116622.1_pt1 | contig 15706 bp, 16 predicted proteins | sample 1853481 | NCBI WGS metagenome assembly PVMK01 (sample SAMN08533507, study PRJNA380276) | Marine sediment metagenome, whole genome shotgun sequencing project.
TCCAGTGGACAAGTTGTGAAGCAGGAATCCTGATCTACGATATCCCCGAGCTCGGATTGATGAACGAAATCCCGATCAAGCGCATCGTTCTTGACAATGTGCCGCTGTGTGAAGCAGGCCAGGATGCGGGATAATGCCGCGCGGCGTCAGTCTTCCTGTTGCGCTGCGTAAACGTCGGCAGCGAGCAGACCATCGATTTCAGATGGGTCTGATGGAATCATTTTGAATAGCCAGCCGTCACCATAGGGATTTGAATTTACCAGCTCCGGTGAATCCTCGAGTTCGCCATTGGCTTCCACGACCTCTCCGGAAACCGGTGCATAGATGTCAGAAGCGGCCTTGACGGATTCGACCACCGCACAGGCTTCTCCCTGGTCATAACTCATACCGGGTTCGGGTAACTCGACGTAAACCATGTCACCCAAAGCCTCCTGGGCATGGTCCGAGACGCCGACAATGATGGTGCCGTCATCTTCAACCCTGACCCATTCATGTGATGCCCTGTAGAGCAAATCTGATTGAATTTTACTCATTCCAGATGTCCTCAGTATTTTCTGCTATGGGATTATTCTAGCACCACCCTTCGCGATGCCGAAAGCCCTTATATAATTCCTTCACAAGCCTCGCCGTTGCGTACAAAAGGCGGCTTCACAATTCGTGCCGCTAGCCGCTTTCCGCGAATCTCGACTTCGCAGGAACCCTCTGCGCTTGCAGGCACTCGGGCAAATGCGATGGCTTTTTGCAAAGTGGGTGAGAAACCGCCACTGGTTGTTTCACCTTCACCTTCGGAAGTGATGACTTTCTGATGGGGCCGCATGACGCCACGCCCTTCCAGCACCAATCCTGCCAATTTGCGGCTGAGGCCGCTGGCTTTCTGTTCTTCCAGTGCCTCGCGACCTATAAAACGACGATCATCCTTCATGGCGACAGTCCAGCTCAACGCTGATTCCAGTGGTGTGACGTCTTCGTCCATATCCTGGCCGTAAAGATTCATGCCTGCCTCGAGCCGCAGCGTGTCACGCGCACCCAGGCCGCACGGCGCTACACCGGCTTCCAGCAGCCGGTTCCAGAATGCCTCCGCTTCACCAGCCGGAATCGAGACTTCGAAGCCGTCCTCTCCCGTGTAACCAGTCCGCGCGACAAACAAGCCGCCATGCTCCATTGCGGTGAAAGGCTTCAGATTGCCGGCAGCGACGGCATCAGCCAAAGGAAGCAGTGGCGGCACTTTGTCTCTGGCCTGCGGGCCCTGCACCGCAATCATGGCCAACTCGTGGTGCTCCGTGACTGCCACGCTGAACTCCGCACCCTTTCGTTGCAGCCAGGCCAGACCCTTGTCCCGGGTGGCTGCATTGACCACCAGGCGGAACCATTCTTCCTCGATAAAATAGGTAATCAGGTCATCAATGACCCCACCCTGCTCATTCAGCATGCAGCTATAAAGCGCCTTGCCTGGTTCATGCAACCTGGCCACGTCATTTGCCAACAGGTAGGTCAGGAAATCCCGGGTTTGTGGACCACGAATGTCCACTATCGTCATGTGCGAAACATCGAACATCCCCGCACTCTTGCGCACGTGGTGGTGTTCATCAATCTGTGAACCATAGTTGATTGGCATTTCCCATCCGGTGAAATCCACCATCCGGGCTCCGGCAGCCACGTGGGCATCATAAAGTGGTGTGTGACGCATTGCTTTATCTCAAAATCTGGAATTCTCACTATAGCTGTGAGCAGCACATTTGCAAGGATATTGATCACAATCCGGTCACATGATTCACAGCAACTAGTAAAGGGTGAAGCGCCGTCATGTCTGTTAACCCACAGGCCAAATGGTGAAATATGCAGGCTAAGGCAATTCTGATTTTGCTTGTCATTGCCGCATGCCCGGCACAGGGGCTTCCGGCAGGGCCGGGTGAAGCCGCCCCGGAATTCATACTGCCGGAATTGAATGGCGGCGATTCAGTGGCGCTTTCCGAGTTCACAGGGAAAGTCGTCTATGTCGACTTCTGGGCATCCTGGTGCGGGCCGTGCAGAAAATCCCTTCCCTTGTATGAGGAAATGAAATCCGGGCTGGCGGCGGACAGGTTCCGGATCCTGGCGATAAACCTGGACGAAGACCGGGAGGATGCCGTCCGCTTCCTGGAAAAACACCCGGTAAGCTACACCATCCTGTTGGACCCCGGTGGAACATCAGCCAGCCAGTGGCAGATAAGGGCCATGCCATCTTCTTTTTTGCTGGACACAAACGGCACAATCGTAAAGGCCTGGGCCGGCTTTGAGCCTTCACATCTCGAGGAGATCCAAAATGAAATCAACGTGTTGCTCAACTGACCATCAGTTGCTATTGCTGGCATGCCTGTTGGCGGTCCTGCTGGGCCTGCCTGCCTGCGCCCCGGTGCAGCCCTGGGAGCGGGGCCGCCTGGCGCAGCCTCAGATGGCGCTGGATCGTGATGCTCTGCTGGCGGCAATGGATGATCACATCTATGCCAGCAAAGAAGCCGCCTCCGGCGGTGTCGGACCATCCGGCGGCGGCTGCGGTTGTAACTAGCCCTGGTGGCAAAATTTTCAAACATGATCCGTTCCCTGCTGGCGTCCAGCCTGGGGCTGCCCGGCATGCAGGAACTGCTGGCCCAGGAAGCGCCCGACGATGCCATCGACTACCGGTATACCCATTACGATGAAGATCCCCTCCCCCTGAACAAGCTGGCTTTTGGTGATCCGCGCCGATATGAAATCCAGTCCCATCAGTTTCGTATCATAAGAAACCTCAATGACAGCTACAGCCTGGAGCTCGGTTACCTTCACGAGGCAATGAGCGGCTCCTCACCCTTGTATGTTTTGCCGGACCCAAGTGGTCCCTTGCAAGTCATGAGTGGCGCCACCATCCGCGAAAGGCGAAACCAGGCCGACCTGGCAATCACCCGCAGGAAACACGACTACACGAACACTTTCGCTATCGGCTATTCCACCGAAAATGACTACGAGGCGCTCTATGCCAGTTATGCGGGGGAAAAAGACAGCAACGATGGCCTGCGCACGATTTCATGGGGCGCCAGCTATTCCGATGACGAAATCACGCCCACCGATGCCCTGTTGCACGGGCGCGTATTGCATGCTGAACGGGACAGCATTTCCGGATCATTGGGCATCACCCAGGTATTGAATCGCAACGCTGTGATTCAGAGTGGTGTTTCGCTAACGAGACAATCAGGCTACCTTTCGGATCCCTACAAGCAGGTCTGGATAAACCAGGCCGTTTTGAATGACAGCAGGCCCGGCCGGCGTGTCATGTTCGCCTGGACCACGCGTTTCCGGCAGTACATGGAACGTTCCCGGGCAGCCCTGACAGTTGATTACCGCTTTTTCCAGGACGACTGGGAGATCACGGCCCACACGCTTGAATCCGCCTGGCGCCAGCCACTGGGCGACAACTGGGAGATCGCACCGTCCATCCGCTACTACTCGCAAGTGTCGCCGGATTTCTACGCGTTATTCTATTTTGAGCTACCGCCGGACGGCTACTGGAGCAGCGACTACCGGCTGGCCACCTACGGAGCGCTGAGTTACCGCCTGCATGCTGAATTCCGGCAGGAACGATGGTCTTTGTCCCTGGGCGCTGAGTACTACAACAGTGATAAATCCCTGGCGCTGGCTGGAACGCCGGAGAATACACCCGCGCTTGTCGATTTCTGGCGCCTGACCCTCGGATTCAAGGTGGAACTTTGACCACACGACTCTTCAGGCATCAATTCTCCGGCATGGGCTGCCCCTGTGAATTAAGGCTTTATGCGGGTTCGGCGGAGCAGGCCGGGCGTGGTTTCGAACTCGCCGAGGCCGAAGTAGACCGCCTGGACCGGAAATATTCCCATTACCGGGATGACAGCCTGCTCAGCACCATGCAAAGGCAGGCTGCGCGAACGGGAGGCGTGGTGGTCGACTCTGAAACAGCCGCCCTGCTGAACTACGCGGACACGCAATTCCGGGTCAGCGAGGGCCTGTTCGATATCACCGCCAGAAGCCTGTCCGCGCTGTGGGACCGGGCCCGATCACTACCGGCTGATGCGCACATCAGCGATGCGCTCGACAAGACCGGCTGGAACCGGGTTCGATGGGATGGCACAAACCTGGAAATTCCCACCGGAATGTCTTTTGACCTGGGCGGCATCGTGAAGGAATATGCCGCCGACCGGGCTGCTGTCATCCTGAAAAAAGCGGGATTCGAGTCCGGCTACGTGGACCTCGGTGGGGACCTGCACGTTCTCGGCCCACACCCCGACGGACGGCCCTGGCAAGTGGGAATCAGGAATCCGAATGACAAAGGCAGCCCGCTTGCAGCGGTCGAAGTGCGATCAGGCGGCCTGGCCTCGAGTGGTGATTATGAACGATTCAGCGAAATCAACGGCAGGCGCTACGGCCACATCATCAACCCCAGGACGGGCTGGCCGGTAAGCGTCGCTGCTGAAAGCCTGGCCAGTGTTTCAGCCGTGGCGCCCAGTTGCCTGCTGGCAGGCTCAGTCACGACCCTGGCGATGCTGGCCGGCGCGAAACAGGGCATTTCATTACTTGAAGAAAGCGGCTTGTCCTGGTTCGCAGTGGCGGCAGACCATTCAGTCAGCGGCACCCTGGCGTCAAAGTTCCAAACGGGCGCCTAATGGTAAATTCCTGAAGCGCTTGCCGGTGGCTGCAAAAATCGCGTTGGCCAGGGCCGGAGCGATTGGCGGTACGCCCGGTTCGCCCACGCCGGCAGGCGGGGCATTGCTAGCAACCAGGTGAACCGCAGTCTTCGGCGCCATATCCATTCTCAGCAAGCGAAAATTATGGAAATTACTTTGTTCGATGCGCCCTTTCGCCGCCGTGATCGCCCCATCGCGCGCCAGGCTCAGGCCGAATATCACCGATCCTTCCTGCTGCGCCTGAACCCGGTCCGGATTGACGTACTGGCCGCAATCGATGGCGATATCGACTCGCGGTACGCGCCAACGGCCATCGGCATCGACCGCCACTTCGACCACCGCGGCCACATAGCTCAGAAAACTGAACTGCGCCGCGATGCCCAGGCCGTGGCCATCGGGCAGGCTTCTTCCCCAACCAGCCTTTCCCGCCACCAGTTGGGTCACCTTGCGCAAGCGGCCTGTTTCAAAAGGATAGTTTTCAATCGGCACCTGCCCGAACTCACTGAAATCGAGCACGCGATCCGGCCCCAGCAGGTCCAGAAGGTTGTCCAGCGGGTTCAGATCCCGGTAATGAGCAATCTCATCGCTAAATGAATTCACCGCAAAGGACTGGAAAATGTTGCACACGGAACGCAGCCAGCCAATCCGCACTTTCGCTTCCGCCTCACCCGTTTCCAGGCGCACATTGGGAATGGCATAAGGCATGTTCAGTGCACCCAGTCCCAGTTCCATGTCCTGGGCTTCTTTGATCTTGGTATCAAAGGTCGACATGATGCTGGGGTATGCCACCCGGTGCAGCCATCCCGTCACGGCGCCATCTTCATCCAGGCCGGCCTTCAGATACTGTGCGCTGACGGTGTGATAGTAGTCGTGGCGGATGTCATCTTCACGGCTCCAGAGCACCATGACGGGTGCGCCGACTGCTTTTGAAAGTATCACGGCTTCTTCCACGAAGTCGCACTTGGACTTACGTCCAAATGCGCCGCCCAGCAAGGTGACATTTATCTTGATCTGTTCCGGCTCGAGGCCGGTAATGGCTTGCGCCATGGGGATCAGGGATTGAGGGTCCTGGGAAGGCGCCCAGATCTCGCAGAAATCATCCCTGACCGAAGCGACCGCCGCCGGTGGCTCCATTGATACATGGGCCAGGTGGGGAGCGTAATATTCAGCTTCCAGGGTACGGGCTGCCGAGGACAATACCGCATCGATATCCCCCTGGTTGCGCCTGACATTTCCAGGCACGCGTACTGTATCGAGCAGTGCTTCACGAAATTCAGCGGAATCGTAGTCGGCATTTGCACCATCATCCCACTCGACTGAGAGGAGATCACGGCCTTGCAGGGCCGACCAACTGTTATCCGCGATCACGGCGACGCCACCGGCAGCCTTGAACATGGCCGGTGGCTCTGCTGCAGGCATCTCGATAATCTCCTCCACTCCCGCCAGCGCCCGTGCCTTTTCGTCATCGAAGGACCTGACCCGGCCGAATACAACCGGCGGGCGGGCAACAGCCGCATACTTCATACCCGGGATCCGGATATCCGCACCATACTGAGCGCTACCGTGGGTCATGTCGTGCAGGTCCACAATCGGCAATGCCTTGCCAATGTAACGGAACTGCTCAGGGTTCTTTAATTTCAGAAGCTCCAGGCCAGGAATTGGCAGTGTTGCGGCGCCTGCGATCAGGTCTTTAAAATCCAGCACCCGCCCGCTGGGCTGGTGGACTACCGTGTGAAGAACCGCCTCACACTCCGCCACATCAACACCCCATTGTGCGGCCGCCGATTGTTCCAGCATCAGGCGCACGGTGGCGCCAGCTTCCCGCATGCGTTGCATAAAGCCCCGCACGGACCAGGAACCATCGGTGTTCTGGTTTCCATACCTGGCATCCCCCGCAGCCTGCTCTACTTTCACGCGGCCCCAGTCGGCTTCCATCTCGTCCGCCAGCACGGCCGGCAGGCCGGTGCGTATGCCCTGCCCCATTTCGCTGCGATGGGAGATGATATTCACCGTGCCATCCCTGTCAAAACTCACGTATACATCGGGCGACCAGGGATCGATGGACAGCGAATAGGTCGGCATCGGTTTGTCTTCACGCCCGCAGCCAAACAGGGACACGCCCACGACCAGAACGCCACCTGTCTTCAGGAAATTCCGCCGGCTGAGCTGTCGGATGTTGCTCATATGTCTTCCTCCGCAGCCGATTTAATGGCCGCATGGATGCGCTGATAAGTCCCGCAACGGCAAATAACGCCGCTCATCCCGTCCACGATCTCCTGGTCTTTCGGGTAGGGGTTTTCAGCCAGCAGGGCGGCGGCCTGCATGATCTGTCCCGGCTGGCAATAGCCGCACTGCGGCACATTGTGCTCCGCCCAGGCGATCTGCAGCGGGTGGTCGCCACCTGCGCCCAGTCCTTCTATGGTGGTAATGCTGCCGCCTTCGAGACCCTCCATCGGAACCGCGCAGGATCTTATCGCCCGGCCATCCAGGTGTACGGTGCAGGCACCGCAGAGACTCTTTCCGCAGCCGAATTTTGTGCCGGTCAGGTTCAGCATATCGCGCAGGTACCAGAGCAGGGGCATCTTGGGATCTCCCGCAAATTCCCTCGCTTCGCTGTTGACTGTGAGCTTGATCATTTCGTGATTTGTCCTTGCAATTACTTCGGCTTCCTGAACTTGAGAGTCATCCGGTTGGATTCACCAATGGCAGTCATTTCCGCTTTCAATTCGGGATTGTCCCGACTCGTCACAAACGTCGGAGGAAGGCGCCAGACGATATCCGTCTCCGCAGGCTGGTCTTTCTCATTGGCGTTGATATCGCTGGCCGCGACGAATTCAAAACCGGCCGCTTCCATCTTCGCAATCAACAAACCCTTCTTCAGGTAACCCTTACTGCCGTCGGCCCAGTCATCCGGCATGTCATCACGCGCCTGGTGCTGCACAACACCGACAATGCCGCCGGGTTTCAGAGCATCGTAAGCATTTTGCAGCGCCGTTGTCAGGAAACGGCCATCGTCTTCAAAACGGGCCAGGTTATGCAAGGCACGTATGAACAGTACCGCATCGGCCTGGCCTTTCATTTCATCAGGCATGGCGCCAAACACAAATGCAGAAACGGGAGCACCCTCTTCACCCGCCCATTCCGCTGTTCCGGCAGGGAAATCTGCCACCCAGGTCTTCTTGGCTGCCAACTGTTCTTCACTGAAGAAACCAAACAGGGGATACATATCACCCGAGTAGTCTGCTCCGATCAAACGGCCATCCTGGCCGATATAAGGCACCAGGATTTTCGTGTACCAGCCGCCGCCGGGCAGCGCTTCAACAACCGCCATAGCGGGCGCAATGCCAAAAAATTCCAGCGTTTCCTGTGGGTGGCGGTATCCGTATCGCGCCTGGATATCTTCCGACTGGCTGGCCAGAGTGGAAGCCAGACGTTCTGCATCTGCACCCCCGGCAAAAACTGAACTGCTGCTGACCAGGGCCAGCGTAATTAATGACATCAGTATCTTGTACATGACATGTTCCTCACAAATGAATCTGCGGAATGAGATAAGATCAACCATTATCTGGACACTGGTCAAAAAACTCAACAAGGATTCGAGGTAGCATATGTTCATGATTCATCGTCATTTCATTTCGGTTGGCCTTCTTTGCCTGGTCAGCTGTGCCGCATACTGCGATCAGGCTTCGTCTCAGACACTGACTAAAGAAGCACAGGAACAGGCGACTGACGCCTGGAGAGAACACCGTCTCGCTTATGGAAAAGAAATATATGAACAGGCTTGCGCTTCCTGTCATGACGAAGGTGTAAACGGGACTCCCGCCATCGGAGATCGGCAGGCCTGGTCCGAACGTTCCCCCTTATGGTCGGCCGTGCTGTTCGAACATTCAAAAGACGGATACCTGGCGATGCCGGCAAAAGGGTCTCATCAGGAGTTAACTGATCAGGCGGTCGATGCCGCCTCCGAATACTTGCTCAGTGTGACTTATCCGGAATTGCCGCTGGACTGAATTCGCTTTCCTGCACTTCCCCGGTTTCCTCGTGCCACTGGAAGATATTCATTTCGATGAAAATGAAAGCCACCAGCCACAGGAAAGCGTCCCAGAAATCCAGGAATGAGCCTTCGAATCCCCAGTAGACGGCACACAGGAACAGGAGCAGGTAGAAGAATCCCTTGAGGTATTTACTCACGGACATGAGCCGTGCGGTCAGCAGGTCCTTCAGTTGCATCCAGACCTCTGCCTCGAGCAAAACAACGATAATCAGCCAGGTGCCGGCATTCACGATATCAATAATTGCCAATCCAAGCGCTGAATTAAAAGCCGATTGGGTTCCAACGAGTTCAATCCCGGCAACCCGGAACAATTCCTGCCCTTGCAGGGCAGCGCAGGCCACCGCATCGAGCGGCGGATAGTCATCCAGGTCAGCGACAAAATTCCAATCCGTTCCCACCAGGGTACAGACATCGGGGATACTGAAGGGCAACAGGTTGGTGATGACCAGGAATTTCATGCCGTAGCCGTAGAAGGCGTAAACGATAAAAAAGTAACAAATCGCGCGGCAACCCATCAAGGTCCATTTCAGGCCGCCTTTGAGTTTTTCATCCGGGATGACTGCGGTTTCCAGTTCAAACAAGAGCAGGAGCAGGATCCAGGCAGTGGTATCGATGGTGGCTGAATACGCTTCGACCACATTGCGCCAGGTGACCGTATTGCCAAAGGTTTCCGCGCTGGCGGCGAAATCTTCGCCGAAAAAAAGAAATGCGTTATAGGCCAGCAGGCAGTAAACCGTGTATTTGAACAGGGTGAATACGCGGTGTGGATGGAGCAATTTTTGACTGTGTGAACTCACTGATCCATGGTCCATGTATTATTAATACCTGGTTTCCGGCGAATCGCTTATTGGGCTCCGGATCAAAGATTCCTCAGGCGATAAGCGCGGCAGGCATCACCGAATTCGCGGAATATTGCTGTCGAAACCGGATTTTCAAGGACTTTCCATTCCGGATGCCACTGAACGCCAAGGGTAAATCCAGGTGCGTTTCTCACCGTGAAAGCCTCCACCAGGCCATCATCGGCCCAGGCCTCGACCTCGAGTTCCTCTCCCACCTGGTCCACGGCCTGGGAATGCAGTGAATTTACCGCGGCGCCCTTCTTGCCGGTCATCCTGTGCAACAGGCCTCCTTCGACAAACTCGACCTGGTGCGAGGCAGAGTATTGAAGCTCCAGGGGATCGTCCGGATTTTCCTTGTGCAGGTGATATCCGGGTACTTCATGTACTTTTTGGTGCAGACTGCCGCCGAATGACACGTTCATTTCCTGGAAACCCCGGCACACGGCAAACAGCGGCATACCCACACGAATCACGGCTGGTATCAAGGCCAGCGCGTTGATGTCGCGTTCGGGATCATGCCAGGTTCCAGGCGCACTTGGATCACCCATATAGTGGTGCGGTTCCAGGTTGGATGGACTGCCGGCCAGGAACAGGCCATCCAGGCGATGAATGATGCCCAGGACGTCGAAGCCTTCGGCCAGTGATGGCAATGCCACTGGATAAGCGTCTGCTCCGTCTGCCAGCGCCTGCAGGTATTTCTCGCCCACCATGTGGAATGGGTGCTCACCCTGCATGCGCCGGTCCGAAACAACACCAATCAATGGACGGTTTCCCGGGATCATTTTTATTCAGGCTTCGCGATGCGGATTTGCCGCGTACAGGCACAGGAACTCCGCGGCCAGGCTGGCGCCTGCCAGGGCTGTGATTTCACCGACATCGTAGGCCGGAGCCACTTCCACCACGTCCATTCCGACCAGGTTGATGCCGACCAGCCCACGAATAATTTCCAGCGCCTGGTGGGTGGACAGACCACCGCAGACTGGCGTCCCGGTGCCGGGAGCAAAACTGGGATCGAGACAATCGATATCGAAGGTCAGGTAGACCTTGTTGTCGCCCACAATGCGCTTTACTTCGGCAGCCACGGCTTCAGGTCCGTTTTTATGCACCCAGCGCGCATCCAGGATATTGAAATTCATCGGCTCATCGTTGGTCGTGCGCAGCCCGATTTGTGCCGAGCGCGCATCATCCACCAGGCCTTCCTTAACGGCATGGTAAAACATCGTACCGTGGTCCACCCGTTTGCGGTCTTCACCCCAAGTATCGGAGTGGGCGTCGAAATGTACCAGCGAAAGCGGGCCATTAAAGGCTGCATAGGCTTTCAACACCGGGTAAGTCACGAAATGATCGCCACCGATCACCAGGCTGGCCGCCCCGGCATGAAGAATTTCGGTGACGTGCTTTGTAATACAGGGGGCCACGGTCTCCGGCTGGCCGAAATCAAATTCGCAGTCGCCGTAATCGATTACCGCAAGCTTGTCGAAGGGATCGAAATCCCATGGCCATGGCCGGGCCCAGCTGATGCCGGGGCTGGCTGCACGCACCGCCCGCGGGCCAAAGCGCGCGCCGGGCCGGTTGGTGGTCGCCGTATCCAGCGGGATGCCCATGACTGCCACATCCACGCCCGCCAGGTCGCGGCTGTACTTGCGGCGCATGAAGCTGAGCGCACCGGCATAGGAAGGTGAGCCCGACACGGTTCCAAAGGGATCCGTGGCTGTAAACGCATTGTCCCAGCCCTTGTGTTCGGCCATCATTCTGCTCCCAGAGATTCGGCAGTCAGGTCCAGGCAGAACCAGGCTTTTTCGACCAGTTCGTCGATATGCTCATTTTCAACGATTAGTGGCGGCGACACGATCATCGTATCCCCGACCGCGCGCATCACGATGCCGTTGTTTACACAGAAATCGCGGCAACGCGGACCGGCTGCCAGGTCTTTGTGGAAGCGCTCCCGGCCGACCTTGTCTTTGACGATTTCAAGTGCACCCATCAGCCCCAGGCTGCGTGCCTCACCTACGATCGGGTGATCTGCCAGGCTGGCCCAGCGCTGATTGAAGTATGGTGCGGTTTTGTCTTTCACGCGTTCAACAATGCCCTCGGCCTGCATGATCCGGAGATTCGCCAACGCCACCGCGCAGGTGACCGGGTGTCCAGAATAAGTGTAGCCGTGAGCAAACTCGCCACCCTCTGCAATGATGACATCGGCAACCCGGTCGCTGACCAGTGCACCGCCCAGCGGCAGATAGCCCGAGGTCACACCCTTGGCAATAGAAATCAGGTCCGGCCTGATGCCGAAATGAGTCGAGCCGAACCATTCGCCCAGGCGGCCGAATGCGGTAATCACCTCATCCGCAACCAGCAGGATGCCGTACTCGTCACAGATGCGCTGAATTTCCGGCCAGTAGGATTCCGGCGGAATGATCACACCCCCCGCGCCCTGCACCGGCTCTGCTATAAACGCGGCTACCTTGTCGACGCCGAGTTCGAGAATTTTCTCTTCCAGCAGCCGTGCCTGTTGCAGCCCGAACGCTTCGGCGGACATATCCGCACCCAGTTCAAATTGATAGGGCTGTTCGATATGGACAATACCCGGCACCGGCAGCACCAGTTGCTCGTGCATGCCCGACATACCGCCCAGGCTGGCACCGGCTAAAGTGCTGCCGTGGTAGGCATTCTTGCGGGCAATGATGGTCATCTTTTCCGGCTGGCCCATCAGATCCCAATAGCGGCGGATCAGCCGCACCTGGGTGTCATTGGCCTCCGAGCCTGAACCCGTGAAGAAAACTTGGCTAAAGTTGCCCGGGCTGAGCTCACTCAGCAATGCAGATAGTTCGATTGCAGGCGGATGGGTACACTGGAAGAAGTTGTTGTAATACGGCAGTTCCTGCATTTGTGCAGCGGCTGCATCGATAAGCTCCTGTTGGTTGTAACCCATGTTGACGCACCACAGGCCGGCCATGCCGTCCAGAATCTTGTTGCCATCCGAATCGTAGATATACACACCTTCAGCGCGGGTGATGATGCGAGCCCCACCCTTTTCACCCAATTCCTTGTGATCGGTGAACGGATGCATGTGATGCCGCTGGTCACTGGATTTCCAGTCAGCAGTCTTGTTCATTGGAGTAACGCCCACAAACCACCTCCACTAATGAGTTTGCAAAGAATCAGCAGACTGTACCTGTCCGCACGGGAAAATTCCATGGGCCAAACGAGCCTTAACGGGTACTCATTAACACTTCATTCTCAAAGAAACCATGCGCATCAGGATAATGACGACAATATAGCTTGCCGAAGCAGTAACGATCATGCCGCCATAACTGCCCGGAGAAATCAGCGAAGCAGCCAGGGCAGGGCCCAGAAAGCCACCGAAACTGGTCGCAAAACCGCCGGCGACAACCACGCTCCCCCGGGGATCGATCTGGGCTTCAATCGCCTGAAAATATGGCAAGGCGAAACCCCAGCCCATGGCCATCAGGCACATCGAAATGACATATTTCAATTCGCCGGGGCCGGTCAGAAGTATCAGCAAGGCACTGCTCTGAATCAGTGCCGTCACCAGGATCGGAGGGTACCTGCCAAAGCGCGAGCCCAACAGGAAAACACCAAATGCTGCCGGAATCCCCAATAAAGTCGCAGTGCCCAGCACCAGGCCAATTTCACTGCCTTGTAGCCCGAATGAAACACCGATTCTTTCCGCATAGGTGAAACTTGCCATATTCGAGGCCTCAAAGAGGCCAATCCCCAGCAGACAGAGCAAAGAGGTCTGTGCCAGGATCACGCGCCACTCCACCGGTGAGCCTGATCCGGCAGGTTTTCGTTCATCGCTTGCGGGCAATTGGACCACCAGCAACAGCGCCGCAACATCCAGCATAGTAAAAAGGGCAAACAGTCCGGAAACGCCGGTATCCGGCAAGATCCAGGGCAGGCCAAACAACCCCACGGAACTCACCAAAAACTGTATGGCCATGAACAAGCCATAAGCGCGATCCGGCTCACGCCAACCGGCATAGGCACTCATCACGCTGGCATAGGCGGCAACGCCTCCAGCACCGGAAATGAATCTCAAAGCGACAAACGCCCCGGCTGGCAACTGCGCGGCAGCGATGCTGATTCCGTCGGTCAGGATCAAAATGCCCAGCCCAGTGAACGCAAGCCGGCGCAGACTCAAATGATGTATACGCAGTGAAATATAAAAGGCGGCCATGGCGCCCCCCAGGAAACCGGCGGAAGCCACGTAACCGGCCTCGCTGTCAGAGAGTCCCAGGTGATCGACAAAACTGCCGACCATGACCGGCAGAACCAGCAAAGGCATCAAGGCTACAGATCCAAGGGCAGCCATCAACAGGGTGCGGCGCACATTGTTCTTCTTCATTTGCTTGCGAGCACCTGGCATCCAAAGAGGAAGGAGCATAACAAGCCATTTGAGCCATATCCAATGAATAGAGCCACATCCAATGGGACGGCCAGGACACGAACTACCGAAGGTGACAAATACAGTGGGGAAATTCACTGTATTATCCTGTATTAGGGTCTGCTAACACTTCCCAGATGCTTGAAAATACCGGGGCACATTAATGAGAATTACAAGATATGTTCTGGCCGCCGTCTTCCTGATGGCAATGCTGTCAGCCTGCGAACGTGAACCGCTTCCATCTGCTGATCCCGCAAGCCGGCTCATCACCAACGTGATCATCATCGACGGGACCGGTGCGGGGCGCCGGGAAGGTGCGGTACGATTCCTGGGTGCTGAAATTATCGACGTGGGGGACCTCGAAGCCAGGCCCGGTGAGCCGGTAAGCAATGGCGGCGGCCTGGTCCTTGCGCCCGGGTTCATCGATACGCACAGCCATGCAGACCACGAGCTGTTTGATCAGCCCGGAGCGCTGGCTGCGGTCAGCCAGGGGATCACAACCGTCGTTATCGGGCAGGACGGAAGATCGCCGTTTCCCTTGCTGGATTTCCGCTTCAAACTGGTGGAAAACCCGGCAGCCATCAACGTGGCCGCCTATTCAGGCCACAACAGCATCCGTGAGCGCGTTCTTGGTGAGCAATACCAGCACCAGGCAAGTGAGCCTGAAATCTCGGTGATGAGCCAGTTCCTGCGCGAAGACCTGCAGGCGGGCGCTCTTGGCTTGTCCACCGGCCTTGAGTACGACCCGGGTATCTACTCCACCACCGAAGAAGTCATCGCCCTGGCCAAAGTAGCCGCCAGCCATGGCGGGCGCTACATCAGCCATGTGCGCAGCGAAGACCGCTGGTTTGAGCAAGCCATCGATGAAATCATTGAAATCGGCCGGGCAGTCGACATCCCCGTGCAGGTGTCTCACATCAAGCTGGCCCTGACCAGCCTGTGGGGCCGGGCGCCCGAAATCCTGGCGAAAATGGATGCAGCGAGGAGTGAAGGTATCGACATCACCGCTGATATCTACCCCTACGAGTATTGGCAGTCGGGCATGATGGTGCTGCTGCCGCAACGGGATATCACTGACCGGGCGGAAGTCGAATTTGCGCTGACTGAAATCGCACCACCCGAAGGGTTCTGGTTCACACAGTTCGACCCGAATCCCGAATACGTGGGCAAGACACTGACTGAAGTGGCCGAAATTCTCGGTACCGATCCCGTTACCACCTTCATGACCCTTATTGCACAATCAGAAGCCCTGCAAAAAGAGACCGGCCAACGTTCGGACATGATCATCGGCACCAGCATGCGCGAAGAAGACATCAAGATATTGATGGCCTGGCCGCACAGCAATATCTGTACGGACGGTTCGCTGAATGACCTTCATCCCCGTGGCATCGGCTCTTTCCCAAGGATATTGGGACGATACGTCCGCGAGCAGGGTCTGATGAGCCTCGAGCAAGCCATCCACAAGATGACCGGCCTGTCCGCGCAACATATGGGCTTCGAAAACCGGGGCGTCATCAGGCCAGGGGCAGCAGCGGACTTCGTTCTGTTTGACCCCGAGACCATCATCGACAACGCCACGCCCCAAAACCCGGGGGCCCTCAGTAGCGGCATCAGTAAAGTCTGGGTCAACGGAAGACTCGTGTTCGAAAACGGCCAGGAAACCGGCCGACGCCCGGGAAGATTCATCGCACGTGCTATCGATTGAGCTTGTGTAATTGGCCGCAAATTACGCAAATTA
>PVMK01189016.1_pt1 | contig 15702 bp, 17 predicted proteins | sample 1853481 | NCBI WGS metagenome assembly PVMK01 (sample SAMN08533507, study PRJNA380276) | Marine sediment metagenome, whole genome shotgun sequencing project.
TGGCGAGGCAGGGGATTGATCGGTTTCAAGCGCTGCAATGGTTTCAGTATCTGCACGGGCTTGTTTTGCAAATGTTTCCACGTCCTGCACTGTAATACGCCCGCTCTTGCCGCTGCCCGTAATCAGCGCGGCATCGATTTCGTACTTCATCAGCCGGTTGCGCACGGCCGGACTCAATTTTGCCCGGCCATCTCCATTGACCCTGGGAACCATTGACGCCGGCGCTGCCGCTGGAGGGCTTTCACTGGCAGTGGCCGCCTTCCGGGTATCTGCCGGCCCGGTTGCATCCGTAATCAAGGTACACAGGATGTCACCCGGATTGGCGGGTTCGCCTTCTTTTACGCGTATCTCGCCCATGATTCCGTCAGCCGGTGCAGCGATTTCGACCACCACCTTGTCGGTCTCGATTTCGGCAACGGGTTCGTGCGCGGCCACGGGCTCGCCGGGTGCTTTGAGCCATTTCGACATGACTGCCTCGGTTCCCTCCTGCTGATCTCCGGGAAGCGGATTTCCAGGTGAACCGTCATAGTCAGATCTCGAGCAGTTCGCTCATGGCGGCTGCGATTTTGTCCACGTCAGGCAGCACGGCCGCCAGCAGTAACGGGCTGTGTGGGCTGGGAACATCGGGCATGGCGATGCGCCGCGGCGGTGCGTCAAGCTCGAAGAACGCTTCGTCGGCAATCAGCGCGGTTATCTCGGCGCCGAAACCGGCAGTGAGGTTGTCTTCGTGCACCACCAGGCAACGATGCGTACGCCTGACGGATTCCATCACCGCGTCTTTGTCCCAGGGCATCAGGGTGCGCAGATCAATGACTTCCACGTCGCCGCCGATACGGTCCGCGGCCTGTTCACAGCGTGGCGTCATGGCGCCCCAGGTGACTACGGTCAGGCGGTCACCCTCAAGAACTGTGCGCGCTTTACCGAAGGGGATGACGTAGTCGTCGCCAGGGTAGGGCCGTCTGGCCCATGCGGTGTCCAGCATCGAGCGGTGTTCGAAGAAGATGGTCGGGTTGTTGTCGCGCATGGCGTAACGCAGCAGGCCAACGGCGTCTTCTGCGTTGGATGGCATGGCCAACTGCCAGCCGATGGCGTGAAGCCACTTCACCTCGTTGCTCTGGCTGTGCCAGGGGTCGCCCGCCTTGAAAAATCCACCGGGGATCCGTACCACCATCGGTGCTGCGAAGCGGTTGGCGGTGCGCCAGCGCATGGTGCCGCAGTCGTTGAGCTGTTCCTCGGCCGAGTCCGCGTATTTGCGGAACTGGATTTCCGGCACCGGCATCAGGCCCGCTGCGGCCATGCCCACGGCGCGGCCAATGATCCCTTCCTCGGACAGGCTGGTGTCGAAAACGCGCCTGCTGCCGTACTTGTCCTGCAGACCCAGCGTCGCGGCATGCACACCGCCCTTGGGGCCGATGTCTTCTCCGAACACGACCAGTTTTGGATTACTGCCCAGTTCGATATCCAGCGTGCGCCGGATGGCGGTCAGCATGTTGATGCGTTCGTTTTCCGGCCGGGGTACCGTACTGCTGGCCGGAAACTCGTGACCCAGCGGCCACAGGCCACCCTGCTGCTGCAGTTCAGGCCGTCCGTCGGGGCTCGTCTCGCTGAACACATAGCGCTGGATGCGCGCGGGGTCGGGCTGCGGGCGTTGGCGGACGACGGCCAGGGCCGCCATCACTTCGTCGTGTGCACGCTGCGCTGTTTCGGCCCACTCCGAATCCGTCATCAGGTGTTCTTCGATCAGGAATTCTTTCAAGCGGGGTAGTGGGTCGCGGGCACGCTCGGCCCGGATTTGCTCATCGCTCTTGTACTTCTGGGTGTCCTGGCCGGAATGACCACACAGGCGGGGTACGGTCAGACGCACCAGGGCAGGGCCGTTCCCTGCGCGAACGTGCTGCAGGCCCCGGCTAGAAATTCCGCTGCCTGGCGCGGATTGCATCCATCGCCGTCGAGTACGAAAAGGTTGCCGAAGGATTTCAGATTCTCGGCAATGTTACCGCCGGGCGTTTGCGCCACGGACGGGACGGAGATGCCATAACCGTTATCCTCGATGTAGAACAGCATCGGTAGCTTGCGAGTGGTTGCATTATTCAGTGCCGCCCAGAATCCGTTGGTGGCCGTAGAACCGTCGCCACCCAGCGCGACGCCGACGGCGCCTGCCTGACTGGTTTCGCCGAGCTGATCCCGCTTGTACGCGATGGCTTCAGCCCAGCCGGATATTGGTGTGTACTGGGTGCCAACACCGCCACTCATGGGCAGGAAGCATGCGCTGTTTTTGCGTGGCAGGTTAAATACGACGCCAATGTCGCGGCCGTCGTTCAGCCCGCCGGCGCGCATCATCGGACCGGCCAGGGCATCTTCCAGGTCCAGGCCCAGTGTCAGCATCAAGGGGCGTGAGCGATAATAGCCACAGGCGGCGTCGCCTGGCTGGTCGAGAAGTGAACCGAGTATGACCTGTGCCATGTCATGGCCGCGGGAAGAAAACTGGTAAATCAGCTCACGGGACTGGAGCAGCTTTTCTTCCTCCAGGTCATCCAGTGCGCGCGACAGCAGGGTCAGGTAGGCAACCCGGGGCCAGTCAAGACTGGTATGGGCGATGGCGGTGGGGGTTTGCAGATGTTTAAGTGGGCTGACGGCAGCCATTGTTTATGCTCCCGAAACAATTAGGTGTATTGAAATAATATACCTTTTGGACGGGAATTATCTTGCGAACAGTGCAACTTTATGCGATAAAAGAGCAATAAAATGTCACTGAGGATACGTAATAGTGAAAAAAGTTGCTATAAAGCTCGGCCGACAGGACATTGCCATTCTGAAAGCCCTGCAAAGAGACGGGCGGATGTCCAACCGTGACCTCGCCAAGAGTGTCTCGCTGTCACCTTCACCCAGTTGGCGGCGCTTGCGGGCGCTGGAAGAAGCAGGCGTGATCGACCACTATGCTGCGGTGCTGGATCGGGAAAAAGTCGGCCTGTCGATTCTCGGATTTGCCCACGTGTCCCTGCATGATCATTACGCCGGAACCGTGGCAAAATTTGACCGCGCCATCATGCGGGCGCCCCAGGTACTCGAATGCCACGCCACCAGTGGGGACTACGACTATATGCTGAAAATCGTCGCGCCCGACATGGCCGCCTACCAGGATTTTCTCAGCGGCTACCTGCTGAAGATCGGCGTGGTGCGGACCGTCAACACCAGTTTCGCCCTGAAGCAGCAGAAAAACACCACGGTGCTGCCGCTGGATGAGCTTTGAGAAAGATTTGATATCAGGCAGTTTGAGACAGTTGGCTCTCAACCCACTGTTCTATCTGCCCGCCCATCATGGCGCCTGCTTGCCGGGCAATTTCCTTGCCATCTCTAAACAGCACCATGGTCGGTATGCTGCGAATATTGAATTGCGCAGCAATTTCCTGCTCATTTTCCGTATTCAACTTGGCCAGGCGTACATTGGGTTCAAGCGCAGCGGCCGCTTTTTCGAAGGACGGCGCCATCATTTTGCAGGGGCCGCACCACTCGGCCCAGAAATCGACCAATACGGGAATATCGCTGTTCGCGATCTGTTTGTGAAAATCCGCCGTGGTCAGTTCCGCAGGCTTTGAAGCGAATATATCCTTGTGGCATTTTCCGCACAGGGGGTTGTCATTCAAACGTTCAGCCGGAATACGGTTAACTGCGCCGCAATATGGGCAAACAACTTTTCTGGAAAAACTCATAGTTCCATCCTTTCCATGGTCCGGAAGACGCCCGGAAGGATATGTTGGATAATTGTATAAGAGGTAGGGATCACCTTATACGGATTCAAGCCCTATAATGCGCCTACGAAAGGGGCGCAGCGCTTATCACCTGGTATTTTTTTGCTCGCATTGCTTATGGCTTATTGGGTACCGTTCAACGCTCATACTGATGGCGGCAGTGCTTACGACAATCTCTGGTCTAAAGCACGTTTGTACACGGGTGATGATGACTCTTTTTTCCAGTCGATTGATCTGAGCGGCCGCCTGCAACTGGATCTGGCCTATGTCAAATCACAGGTCGACTCCCACAACGAGTTCAACGTGCGCCGCTTTCGATTTGGCTTTAAAGCCCTGTTCCTCGACAGCTTCACTTTTCACCTCGAAGGCGAGTTCGATCCACAGGAGGCCAATTCTTACTATTCCCGGCTGACGGATGCATATCTGGGCTGGGCCTTCAGTGAAAAAGGCATGTTGAAAGCTGGCAAGCAAAGCGCCGGTTTTACTTTAGATGGCATGACGTCCTCGAAAAAATTGCTCACCGTTGAGCGTAATAATCTGACCAACAACATCTGGTTCACTGAGGAATATATACCTGGGCTCGGCGTTAAGGGTGAGAAAAAAGGGCTGACGTATTTCGCCGGCATTTTCTCCTCGGGAAATGAAAGCCCGGAGTTTGGGGATTTCACGGGTGGCCAGTTTGGCCTTTTCACCGTGGGTCACGATTTTGCCGGTACGGGCGGGGCAAAACAGGCTCTGCTCAGGCTTAACCTGGTATACAACGAGCCCGACCCGGACAACGGTTTCACCAATTTGCTCGAGAAAATTGCGTCGATTAATTTAAGCTATGAGTCCAGTGATTCCTGGGGTTTGCGGGCCGATATTTCTGCGGCATCAGGCTACTCCGGGCAGCCCGATATCTGGGGTTTTGTCGTGATGCCGTTCTACCATCTGAACGAACGCACCGAGGTTGTTGCCCGCTATACCTATATCAAGAGCGATGGGGATAATGGGGTTCGATTTGCACGTTATGAGAATTCGCTTGTCGACGGCCTGGGTGATCGCTACACCGAAGTTTACCTCGGGTTGAACTATTACTGGTACGGGCACAAGCTGAAGCTTCAAAGTGGCCTGCAGTACCTCGAGATGCGTGATCGCGCAAACGATGGCGGTGCCTATTCCGGCTGGTCATGGACGACCGGTTTTCGGGTCAGCTGGTGACTTGCCGGCAAAGACATTCGTAATCATTCTAGTACTCCTTCAACATGATAATTGCGGATTCAGCGAGTTGGGAAGTGGTTGGCCGCAAGGCGCGCCTCGCAGGCAATGGCCCGGTCCTTGCCCAGAGGTGCAACGCCACGGACGAGCGCTTCCCAGCTCGCCCGAAGGGAGTCACCCAGATGCTCCAATCCTGTGTTGCAGCCTTTGAAAAGGACAAGCCATTCCCTGCAAGCTGCGCCTTGACTTGGAACATCTGGGTGGCTCTGAATCCGCAATTATCATGTTGAAGGAGTACTAGGGAGGATGACACATGAACGAGCAAACAAACGTCAAACCGGCTACCTGGTTCCTCCATTCACTGTATTATCTCAACTGGCTGTCCTTGCTGCCGCGCCGGTTATAGCCGCTGATGTTGACCTGTTCCTTGTCCACAGCCTCCTGGCAGCTAATACACAGACGCACACCGCGGACGGCTTTACGGCGCGCATCGGGAATGGCCTTACCACATTCCTCGCATTGACCCAGGCTTTCGCCGCGTGGCAGCCTGCTGCGGGCGCGCTGGATAGCATCCTCAATGCTGGCGTCGATTTGTTCCTGCACTGCTCCGTCTTTGGCAAAGCCACCGGCCATGAATCACTCCTGCGAATACTCTCTACATTTATCTCAGGGTGCGGGTTTTCTCATATTTCAACTTCTTGATTTTGTAGCCCAGGTTTATTTCCCGCTCGTAGCCCACCTCAATGGTGTATGTTCTGCCGTTCTCCGTCACATAGAATTTGTCTTTCATGTCGTTCATCTGGTTGACGTCCAGTTGCCTGTTTATCGCTGTTTGGATTTCATACACGCTGCGCACGGGACTGGCTTTGTGGTTCGCCTCGATATTGTCCAGGATGGAATTTACGGTGCCGGATTCGACGTACAGCGGGATGTACTGAAGACCGAGGTAGACGCCGTAGCCCAGGATTGCCAGCATGATGATGAGGCCGATGACGGAAGCGCCCTTTTGCTTTCTCTGCATATTCATAGTGACCTTTGTCCTTAATAGCCATGGAATGTGGAGCGTAAACAAGAATTAAGGACGTAATGGTACGCGTGCTTTGCAGAAGCTTCAATACATCCTGACCAGGACTTTTGAGCCAGGCATTAATGGAAATGGTTCTGGAAGCGGTGAGAAAGAAGGGTGTCCCTGGTTCTATGGATGCTGCTGAAGTGACTAAATATCGTCAGAATTGAGCTGCAAGCTGACGTCGACAATCACTCGCTCCACATCCCCGGAAAACTGTATTCGCTGCTCCATTTCCGGCGTCAGGTAGACCATACCGGACTCGTCTACGATCAGGGCCTGGTTCAGATCAAGCGCCCCGGCTACTGCAGACCACCCATCCAGACCGGCTACCACCAGAGCTGTTGCGGCCGCGTCCGCCACGATACCCTCACTGGCAATAACCGTGACCGATGCCACGTCCTTCACGGGCCAGCCGGTACGCGGGTCCAGGATGTGCGGGTAGCGTTTCAGCTGGTCCTGCCGGAAACGTTCATAATTTCCCGAAGTGAAAAGGGCTTCATCGTCGCGGACCTGTACCGCCCCGATGATGCCGCCGCCGGGCTTCCTGACTGCCACATTCCATGGCCGGTCCCCGTGACGCCCCATTGCACGCAGGTCCCCTCCTGCGTTCACAATGGCGCTGGTGATACCCATATTCCGCAAGCGCTCAATGGCCAGGTCCACCGCATAACCTTTGGCAATGCCGCCAAAATCCAGCTGTACATGCGGGTTATCAGACTTGAGTTGCAGGCCGTCGATGTGGATGTCCCGGCTCGAGGGTCGGTGGCTGAGAAATTCATCGATACTGGCCTGGGCCGGGGGCGGGCCGATGACCGGGTAGTCAGAGGTATGGAAACCCCACAAGTTGATCAGCGCGCCGATCGCCGGGTTGAAGCGGCCGCCCGAGCGCTGTTCAATGTCCTGTGAGCGCCGGATCATTGCAACGATGTCTGCGTCGGCTTCTACCGTCTGTCCTTGTGCGAAGGCCTTGTTGATGTCCGTCAGCCTGCCCGGGCTCCCAGGCATGCCAGTCCCGGTGCATGCCATTGAACATTTGCTGTAATTCCGCGAACGCGTGATTACTCTGCTCCTGCGTGGCGCCCCAGAGCTTTATCTCGACAATCGTCCCGAAGACAAATAACTCGGCGTTGTGTTCCTGGTTTCGCTGGCACGCGGTCAGCAAGACCAGGCAAAAAATAATTGGGGTCAAGAATAATTGGGGTCAGAGTAAAAACCCCAATACCCGGGGTCAGCTTAGAACCCCCGATCGGCAAGGGGTTTTTACTCTGACCCCAATTATTCATCTTTTTTCGTGCACTCAGATTTATCAGCACAGGATGTGCAACCGGAACAGCCAGGAGACTGCTGCCCCCGCCGATGTGCAAGACCAAATCCCACGAACAGCACAATCAAAAAAATTATGGGTACGATGAATTCTTTCACGATATTATTTCCGCCTGCCCTGGATAATTCGACCCCAATAATTCATAAAAGTCCCGCAAATCCCATAAACGCGAGAGACAACGTTCCTGCAATAATCAAGACCAGCCCCGTACCCCTTGGCCACCCCCGGCACATCCGAAAACTCAAGGGACTCACGAATCGAAGCCATTAACACCAGCGCCAGTGTCAGGCCAAGTCCCTGCACCAACAGCAAAGACGATCCCTTGCAAAAACCCATAGCCCCGGTTGGTCTGAAAAATTGCCAATCCGAAAATGGCGCAGTTGGTTGTCATCAGTGGCAGATAAATTCCAAGTTGCCGGAACAGGGTTGGCGAAAGCTTCTTGACCACCATTTCTACGATCTGCACCAGTGAGGCGACCACGATAATAAAGGAGATAATTCGCAGGTAAGGAACGGACTCTAAAATAAAGGTATTGAGGAACCATGCGCTCAGTGAGGTCAACACCAGCACAAAAATATTGGCCAATCCCATTCGCAGGGCCGTTTCCACCCGCGCGGAAACGCCCATAAAGGGACACAAACCCAGGAACATGGCCAGGGTAAAGTTGTTTACAACCATGGCGGAGAAGAAAATCGAAAACAGTGTTTGGTCACTCATGATGATGCCTCCACTGTTGTTGATGCTTTCGCTTTCTTACGTTGCTCGAAAAATCCCATGGCAAGCAAAATAAATCCAAGCATCAGGAAGCCACCTGCCGGCAGGACCATAATGACCCAGGGCTCGAAATTCGGACCAAACAGGGAGTATTCCAAAAAGCTACCCGTACCCAGGATCTCGCGGAAACCGCCCATCATGACCAGGGCAATGGTAAAACCAATACCCGTTCCCATTGCATCGAGCAAAGAACGAAAGACGCCATGCTTGGCGGAAAAAGCTTCCTGGCGGCCCAAAATCATGCAGTTCACAACGATCAGGGCAATAAAGGCGCCCAGTTCTTTATGCTGCACGGGTGCATACGCCTGTAAAAACATGTCAGCCAGGGTTACAAAGGTCGCAATCACCAGGATGTAGGCCGATATACGGACTTCGTTGGGAATAAAGCGCTTGAACGTTGATACCAGCACGCTTGAGCAGCAAATCACAAAGAAGGTCGCCGCGCTCATGGCCAAAGCATTTTTCACACTGTTGGTCACAGCCAGTGCCGGACACAAACCGAGCATCTGGATAAGAACGGGGTTCTCGTCCCAGATGCCGCGAATAAAGTCCTGAGATGGTGTTGTCTTTCTCACTGCTTCACCTCCTCCACTGAATCAGTAGGTGCCGGTGGAATGCCCTTGTCAATTACCGGTCGCCATTCTTCCAGCCCATGGTTAATGATATCTATCACTACTTTTGAAGAAATGGTCGCTCCCGTAATGGTATCAATCTCGTTAGGCTTTCCCTTTCCCGCACCTGCTTTTACGCCGACAAGCGGTGTTTCAGGGCCTGCAAAAAACTGGTCAACGAAAGCCTGGTCCTTGAATATCTTGTCGCCAAGCCCAGGGGTTTCCTTACTGTCCAGCACCTTCATTCCCGAAAGTTTTCCCGTTGCCGGATCAAAACCAAAAATTATTTGAACAACATCCTGAAAACCCGACTCTCCGCGCGAAATAGCCACGCCTTTGATCTGGTTGCTGGTGTCGTAGCCGACGTATATTCGTTTGTATTCACTTTCTTTTGCGCCTTCGGGAAGGGCAAAAGAAAGCGCGTTGTCGACCAGGTAATAGGTGTTGTAACGCGCAACGCCCGGAAGCACCTCGTAGACCGCTTTTTTGCAGTTGCTCGGCCTTGTATATATCAATAATGGGTTTTGTGTGCTGATTCACCAGCACGATCAATAATCCCGCCAGGGCGCCAGCCACGGCCAGCGTGGCAACCAGCCGGAAGGTGGAAACCTCCTCTTGCACCGGAGTTTCCTGCGGCGGAGACGCGGTTGATTCTTCGATTTGAACGTCTTCGTTCATGCCTTTTGTTTTCATTATTGGGCCTCCTTCTTCTTCTTTCCGGAGGTCCCGAACAAGCGTGGCTGGGTTGCGCGGTTTATAAAGGGAACCATTGCATTCATCAAAAGGATGGCATACATCACCCCTTCGGGCAGGCCGCCCCAGACCCTGATCACCACCACCAGGGAGCCAATTCCAAAACCAAAAAGCCAACAGCCCTTATTGGTGACAGGGGAGGTCACCATATCGGTGGCCATGTAGAACGCGCCGAGCATCATACCGCCCGAGAACAGCATGAACAGGGGTGGAAACTGTGAAATTCCCAGTGCAAAAAAGAGACCTGAAACCAAAAAGGTGGAAACAAAAATGCTGAGCGGGATATGCCAGTTCAAATGTCCCCGAAATGCCAGATACAGGCCGCCTAGCAGAATCAAAAGTGCCGATGTCTCACCCAGTGAACCGCCGGTTGTGCCAAAGAATAAATCAAACAGAGGCGTCACAACGGGATCATCCCCAAACTTCAGATTGCCCAGGGGTGTTGCTTCTGTCGCCGCATCCACTACCGGGCTCATGAAAGGGCAGGGCCAGATTATCCCCCTGCAGAGTCCACCATTGTTGCGTCTTTGCAGGCCAGGTTGTAATCGCCACGGGGAAAGCCGCTTGCAGAAAAGCACGCCCGACCAGGGCCGGGTTAAAAATATTCTGACCCAGGCCGCCATAGATTATTTTGCCGAAAGCCATCCCGAATGCGCCTCCCACAAATGCCATCCAAAGAGGAAAGCCCGGGGGCAGCGTCAAGCCCAGCAAAAGGCCGGTGATCATGGCAGAACCATCCGCCAGTGAGCCGGGATTAGAGCCAAATAAACGCTCGGTTATCAAACAGCCGGCAATACTTGCGAGCAGAACCAGAATAGCACTGGGTCCAAAGAAATAAATTGAGGCAGCAATAATCGGCGCCAGGCTTATCACGACTGACCACATTATTTTGATCGTGGAATCAGCTGACCGGACATGCGGTGAGGCGGTCAATTTGACGATGGAGTCAGTCATAAGGAAGCAAGTCTTTTCAATTGGATTCTGGAAGCAGCAAATAACTGGGATAAAGGAATATTGGACGGACAGACATAGGAGCAACACCCGCAAAGCATACAATCATTCAAATGTGCTTCCGAAACCATTTCCTCAAAGTGCTCTGCCTTCGCCAGCATCCCCATCAATTGTGGATTCAGGAAAACAGGGCAGGCATCAAGACATTTTCCGCAACGAATGCAGGGCAGTATATCCTGTCGTTTGCACTCATCCTCGCAAAGAACAAGAATACCGCCCGTAGCTTTCAGGACAGGCACATCAAGATTGGCCTGGCCAAGACCCATCATCGGGCCACCGAAGACAATTTCGGCAGCATCATCGGTCAAACCACCACAATGTTCGATCACATCACGCAGTTTCGTTCCGAAAGGGATCACCCAGTTGCCGGGTTTACGAATACCACGGCCAGTTACCGTGATGATTCGCTCAATCAGAGGGCTGTCCCGTTTCAAACACTGCGGCCACATTTGCCGCAGTTGCCACATTTTGCACCAGGGCGCCAATTGCGCTGGGCAGGGCGCCCGAGGGAACTTCACGGTCCATGACAGCCTTTATCAGCATTTTCTCAGCGCCCTGCGGATATTTGACCTGCAAAGTCTGCACAGTGACATCAAGATCATCCGGAACCGTCTTGCGCATCATTTCGATGGCATCGGGTTTATTGGCCTCGATGCCAATCACTGCACGGGTAATTCCAAGCGCCTTCAGGGCAATACGAATACCCAGGTACACATCGTCCGGACGCTCCAGCATCGTACGATGATCCGAGGTGAGATAAGGCTCACACTCACAACCATTGATCAGCAATAAATCAATAGGCTGGTCTTTCAGCGGGTTTAACTTGACGTGGGATGGGAAAGCAGCACCCCCAAGGCCCACAATACCCGCCCTGCCGATCTCCTTTGAAAGGTCTTCATCCTTCACGTCTTGCCAGCGCGGCACAATACGCGGTCTCTGCATCTGCGTTGAGTTGGGATCAACGGTAATGCGAATCGACGGCACCATGTCACCGCTCGGGTGTGGCCAGAGTTCGATTGATTTCACGGTTCCGGCGGCTGTTGCATGTACGGCTGAGGAAATAAATCCGACCGCCTCGGCAATCACGTCCCCCCGCTCAACACGGTCACCGGGCTGCACCAGGGCCTTTGCCGGTGTACCAATATGCTGCGATAAGGGGAGAATTACTTCCTCGGGAAATGGAAACCGCCGCGAGGCAATCCCCGAAGTAATGTCCTTGTTTTCCGGTGGATGAACCCCGTGTTTGAAACTAAGCAAGCCTTTCATTCTTGAAATACTCGTATTGGCGCTTAGTTAAAAGGGCTCAGCTCGTTTAATCAGCTTATCCAAACCTTTTTCCTTTGGATTCAGCGGATCACCCGGATGAATGCACTCTGCCGGACAAGCCTCAGCCCGCCCATCACAAGCTGCTTGAATGTGCCTGCCCTGGCATCACCGATGTAGGCTTGCTGCTCATCATTGTAGATAAAAACCTTGGGGTTAATTTTCAGGCAATCATCGCAGGAAGTGCAACGAAGGGTGTCGATATAGGGCTCGTTGCCCATGAGTTCATCTTCATCCGCCGCAGGTGCAGCAACTGACAGCAGCAGCCGGGGCTGCGGCAACCGCCGCAACAGGCGCAGATGACATCCGCCGTCGGTGCAGGAATTTCGAAGGCAGCCGGAGCTTCGAATGCGGGACCTTCCCAGCTCTCTGCTTTTTCAAGCAGTTGCGCCACCGTGTCACTGGCGCTTGCTTTCAGCAAGCCCTCTGCAAGCCGTCTTGCAATCAACTGTGGGTACTGGGTCGTCAGCCGGGTAATTTTTGCTTCATACTCGGCTTTGAGCGCTGCGAGCCTGGTTTCCATTTCCTCAGTGATGCCTTCGGTTACCGCATCACGCATGTTCTCGGAAACATCGATTCCGGCCATTTCTTTTAGCTGGGCCCAGTGGTTTAGACGCTCTTCGGCGAGTTGTACGATCTCGTTCGAAACCGAAATCTTGCTCAGACGTCTGTTCGTGTCGACCGTGTAAATGAAAGGCGTTACATCTTCGCGATCATCCTCGTCCATCTCCAGGTACTCATGGAAAAGAACCAGTTCATCTTCTTCATTTACCTTTGTGTAATGCCCGCGGAATCTTGCCTCACCCATGGCCCAGTCAGCAATTGTGACTGGCAATGTCATTTTCTGCTCTTCCCCTTCCTCGTCAACATGGAGCAATTCATAGCTTGTCCAGGTATCCAGGGGAGAAGGGTTGCCCTCGAGATCAAGACATTCAGAGTAGGTCGTGCCCTCGTCCGGGTTAAATACAATATTCGGCACGGCACGGCTTTCCAGCGCGAGTCTTGCCGCATCAGGAGCAGCATCATCCGCAATTCCCCACTCAGGTGGACATGGGGTATTGAAGATAAACAGGGCAGGCCGTCTTGCCTGTAATCCTTTCAACACATTCTGGATTAAATGTGACGGTGTTGCCTGTGAAGACTGCATCACAAAAACACCCCGGTGGGCCATCGCGATCAGGGCAAGTTCTTTTCGAACCTCTTCCTTGCCGCGTTGATCAGGCCCCGAATTCGGCCATATCGGACACCTGGCCCGTGAAGCCGGAAGTACAAGCCTGGCCGCCGGTGTTGGAATAAACCTGTGTATCTACTACTACCACGCGAATCGGTTTGTTCGAAGCCATTACACGGGAAAGGTTCTGGAAACCAATATCCATCATGGCGCCGTCACCGCCGACTGCAAATAGAGGTGGACACAGGGTGAATTCATCATCGGTGAACTGTTCCCAGTCAAAATCAGTGAAGAACGCCTCATCGTCAATGGCATCATAGGACTCAGAAAGCAGCTTCTCAGCCCTACGCACCGTAACAAAGCCATCCGCCATCTTGCGCATATGCCCTTCAAAAATACCCACAGCCACCGAAGGCGCATCCTGGAACAGGTGGTTGACCCACGGAAATGGGTAGGGGTTGTAGGGATAGGATGATCCCCACACCGAGCTACAACCGGTGGCATTTGTAAAGCCAAGGTGCGCGCGGCCACGACCACTTGGACCTTCCTCGTAACGCCATTTGAGATCTTTTAATTCTTCGATGGTTTTACGAATCAGCAGCACCCTTTCTTTCTTGTCACCGCTAAGGGCTACAGCCAGGTCATCTGAATCAACTGACACATCTGCCAGGTCAGTTTCCGAAACCAGCATAACGTGGGCTTTTTTATCCAGTTCATTGATGATGCGGCCCAGGTTTTTTACATGCTCTTCGACACGCGGAGCCATGAATGCGTTAACTGTAGATAGCAGCAGATGAATGGTGGTTTTCTCACCACAACCCATACACGCACCGTCACCACCGACCATTGACAGGTAATTGCTCTGTTTCAATAATAGCGATGACATGACACCAATGCCTTCATCCAGGCTGGATATCTTGATGTATTGATCATCGGTTTCAGGCAGGTTTTGCCAAAGCTTCCAATTCGATTCCAGCGTCTCCTGGAAATCTTCTGTCTGGCGTACGCTCTTCAGGGCGCCATCTGCGCAAACGGCAACACAAATGTCGCAACCCTTACAGGTTTCCGGGTTGATGGTGATCGAAAGCAATCCACCTGACCCCTTCTTTTTGCTTTCCGGCAGATCAAAGAAAGGAGTCGTTTTGGCTAGTGGGAAGTCTACCAGTGCTGCATAAACCCGGTTGTATTGGGCATCAACTTCAGCACGTCGTTCCACATCCCAATTGGATTTTCCGGCAACCGTCTCATAAGCCTGGGCCAAAACAGCCCCATAGGTCTTGAAAGTGCCGCTTGAGATGATCTTGCGCGACTCGTTGCCGAGATTTTTTATGATTTGAGAAAATCGTGTCAAGGGCTTTTGCGGGGAAGAAACCGTTGTAACGGCTGTTTCCAGTATTTCCTCTACCGTGCTGACCACACCCGGGATGGCGGAGTCGGGGCACTGGGTCCAGCACTTGGCGCAGCCTGTGCATTTTTCTGCAATAAACTCAGGCACATTAAAGCGAACAGCCGACATGTCGCGCATGCTGGACGTCGCAGCTGGCATTGCACTGATGGCGGTGAACGGATCGGCTATGACATCTTGACCCGTCTTGTACAGAACGCAAACCTGGTTCCAGAAATCACCCTGATTGCCCAGTCCGGCGGCAACGTCAACACCTGCCATTGCGTGTGGAATCAAGGGCAGCAATTCTTCGCGCCCTGCATCACCCAGGTCTTCAAGAACAAGTGCCTGTACCTCATCAAAACCACGCGTAATAACACGAACGTTGTCATCAACAACCCGCTCACCCAGGTGACCGAATTTCTTGGTCAGCTGCTTGTGAATACCTTCAAATAAATGCTCGCGCGAAAGCCCGTGTGCCTTCATCAAAGGAGCTGCATTAAAAAAGGCTCCCATGAAGGCCGCACCCTGCATCCTGAAGCGGAGCTCCGGGTTTGACGCTTCTGAAAGCGCTATGTTAAAGCCGTCCACAGAAAAGACCTTGATCTTCCTGGAGCGAATCGTCCGCTGCGCTGTTTTCGGAAAGCTGTTCCAGAGTTCTTCGCCTGCAAGCTCGCTCTGGATGATAAACACACCCTCGTCACACAAACCCGCTAATGGATTTGAATGTAAAAAGACATTCGGGTCTGGGGAAAGCACCACGCTGACATGTTTAAGCTCACAATTTAAACGTAAAGGCTGTTTTGACAACATGGCAAAAAATGTCGTCGGCTGGCCTTTCTTTTCTGAACCATACTTGGGGTTTGCCTTGATGTGCAGGTCGAGTAACTCAGCTGCTGTCATGGCAAGGTTCTTGCCCATGGTTATGGCGCCCCATCCACCCACAGAGTGAATACGAAGTTCAACTGAATCTTCAGGGAAAAGATTCAAATCCCCGGCCGAGGTAAGCGCCAAGTCTGCTACATGTGGGTAATCGGCGAGAATCTTTTCCTGCCAGATCTGCATCTTGGGCAGAGGTGTATCTTTCTGAATAAATTCAATACCGAGGTAGAACTGACGTTGTTTACGTCCATCTTCGAGCATGTTGTCGATAGCAGCAATGATATCCCCCGGTTGCAGATCCCGGCTCCCCAGGCCAAAGCAACCCGAGTAAAAATCAGGGATCTGGTCGCTGCGAAGTGCAGCCAGGCCCGCGTACGGAAGGGGGGCGGACCCATTGCCTGCACGGCCGTTTTCAGCAGCTTGCGCCATAGCCGTGCGAATCTCACGAATCAT
>PVMK01174850.1_pt1 | contig 15701 bp, 13 predicted proteins | sample 1853481 | NCBI WGS metagenome assembly PVMK01 (sample SAMN08533507, study PRJNA380276) | Marine sediment metagenome, whole genome shotgun sequencing project.
TCACTTTCAAGATCAATTAATTCTTGATTGTATTTGGCATGATATGGTTGTATTTTAATTTGCATATTTAGTTGATGCTAAATGCAATACCTGATACATATTTGTTGCATCCAAATGACTGCAATCTTCCAGAGTCAAGCCACTTCTTAGCAGGTCCGAGTAGTTGTTTTTACGATGTTTAAGAAAGGACCTAAATATCAAGGCATTAGTTGTATTCTGGTTGCAAAGTGTTACGGTTACTAACTTTTCCAAATATTCAATTGAAACGAAGCTCAATAAATCCGACAGTGAATAGAAGGTACTATTAGTAACCGTCTCTTCCTCTCTTGCACAATAGGACAAAAGATCATCACATATGAATTCAACCTTCAACTCATTCCGGCGTAAATTCTCCTTCACTTTTTTAAGAAATTGCTTATTAAAACTTACCGGTAAATCTCCCTCATGCATTTCATCCAGATTCCCTCTGAATATCAGGTGAGCAAAAAAGGACTTGTTTAAAGCATTTTTCTCAATAATTTCTTGCAATGCATTAGGGATTAAGGAAATATCAGCAGTACTCTCAATAAAAGCGGGGTCCCTCATACCCAGCAGTTTATACGATAACCTATTCCCAAAACTTTGCATCAAGAAACCCCATAAAATCTTATCAAATTTGGACCAGAGATGGTAGGGATTTTTAAGCATGTCATTGGTTCTTGAACCAACAAGACCCTTGAGGATAGTGGTGGTTTTTTTTAAGAAAGTTTCAAAATGACCAATTGTTAATAGGTTTCCATCTCTGATGACTTTTAAACGTTGCTTCCAATAACTTACACAACCCTCTGTCAAATAGGGAGTCAGAAAAGTAAACATGGCAATAATACTTTTCGGGTTACAGGATTTTGCTTTATTCAAACCAATAAATTCTAAGTATTCACTAATTTCCAAGTGCTTTATGGCCTTGAGTTTTAGCTCTGTTAAACAGAGTGCTTCTGAGTTGCTATCAATCACCATTACCCTAGATAGGTTACTCTTATCCATCAAAGCTATTACCCGTTCTCCGCTCCCAGCGATACATACCAGATGGTCATAAGATCGCTTTGACATAGCGACTTGTTCCGGAGTACTGTCTTCATTAACATGGGAATAATAGATCATAACCACTCTGGTTTATTAAAAACTCGTTCTAAGGCATTCACTAAACCCCGAATGTCTTCCTCCTGATGATTCACCATTAAACTGATTCGGATTCTTTCCTGGTTTTTAGGAACAGCAGGATATTCAACACCATTTACAAAGAATCCAATTTCATGTAGCTCAATACATGCTTCGCGGATATTGACGTGGTTTGGGATTTTTAAGGCAATAATTGCGGATGCAGGGTCTCTAACAAATTCAAACTTACTTAGACATCCTATGGCATATTCTTTCAATTGAATAATTCTTGCTCGGCGCCAAGGTTCGTTTTCAATAAGATCCAATCCTGCATGGATAGCTGCAACCATAATATTCGATAGTGAAGCAGAGAATAAGTACGATCGGGCATGATACCTGAGGTAGTTTATTAAATCTCTATTTCCTGCAATAAACCCACCATTGACGGCAAAGGTCTTACTGAAAGTTCCCATGTGCACAATATTTGCCTCTGGCACTTTAAACAACTCAATTGTGCCTTTTCCATTTCTACCAAGTAACCCAGTCCCATGAGAATCATCTAACAAACAAATGGAATTGCTGCTTCTTGCAATCTCCAAAACCTTATCCAGGGGACAAATATCACCGTCCATAGAATATAGCCCCTCTACCGCAATAAACTTTTGGCCTTTACTCTCAGAATTATTAATTAACCTCGAGAGCATGTTAATATCATTATGTCTGAATTTTATGGCTGAGACATCTGTCAGCTTCAAACCGTCAAATGTTGAAGCATGGCTATATTGATCGCAAAAAATAACGTCATGGTTAGATACCAGACTAGATATCAATCCCAAATTGGTTTGAAACCCAGAAGCGAATAGCATGGCATCCTCTACCCCTTTAAAAGCTGCCAAACGCTTTTCGAGGGCATCATGGTGTTTGGTATATCCATTAAGAATGGGTGGACCTGCAACACCAATACCATTTTCATCTATATGCTCTTTTACCTTTTGCCTGATATATTGGTCGTTGGCAAATCCTAGATAATTGTTTGATCCGAACATAACCAGGTCTCGGGGATCGGCGCCGTTTAAAGAAATGGACACTACCCGATCCATTGGAGAACAAATCTTCCTAAAATATGACAGCCGTTTAGATTTAGTCAAGCCCCCAATGAACTCATTAAATCGATCTATTTTCGTTTCAAATGAAGCATGTCCATATTTCAACTTCATTGAATGTAAATCTTCATTTTCCGTAGCAGTGGCGATATTATTTTCTACATCAATTCTCATAATTCTTCAAGCCATTAATAATTTTTCCAACATCTCCTTTGCAAGCCTGGACCATATTGCTTATGCTAGTGATCCTATGGTGGTTTTTCTCCAGCTTAAGTGTGCTTTCATTGCTCATTCTTTTCACAATAGATCCTATCTCAAAAACTTCATACCCCATCTTTTCAACCTCTGAATTTAGAAGGCCTGCCTTCTCCTGACCAACACTGAACAATATCTGGTATTCACCTACAGGCCCAGCCAGTAAATACCATGGTGGCAACTTTGCCGATTCAATGACTTTCAAACTTTCAATCTGCACTAGTTCCAAGGTTGATACTGATAAATCGAAATCAATTCCATTCAATTCTCCCAAGATTGAAAGAGCCATGAAAAATCCATCACTAGTATCAATAGCTGCTGAAGCATATTTTGAAACCAATTGATTCAAATGACTTACTTTAGATGGAAGGAAGTTTTCTCCAACTTTCCCATTCAATAACAATTGATTAACCGCATTTGCATTTCCACCGCCAAATCTCCCACTTGCGAATAACTTATCTCCAAGCTCAATCTTTGTACGCATAATTGGTTTGTTCTTCTCATACTTGCCAATTCCAACACTACCAACTCTTAATCGATCCGACCAATTTGTATCTCCTCCAAGAACATAAGTGTCATTTAGTTCGCAGGCATCCTGCATACCTCTAAATAATTGGTTCACAGATTTACTGTCAAAACTTTCTGGCAATTCAATTGTACTCAACAGGCCAACTATTTCAGCTGCGCTTGCGGTCAAATCACTAATGCTTGACATAAAGGAAACAAATCCTATCTCATATGGATCTTTGTATATACCCAAGTGAATCTCCTCTACCATAGAATCGATGGTGACTGCTAGCTTCGTTTTTCCCAATCGTATAATCTCTGAGTCCGATTGATAAAATCGATTCTCCTGGACAGGGCTTCTTTTGAAGTTTGCCACTAGTGGTTTTAGGATGTCTTGTTCAAAAATCATTTTCTCTTACAAAAATGACGAACAGGAACAGGAAAGGCATTAACAAAACATTCAAGAAATGATAAAAATGATGCAAATAGTGAGACAAATGTTGCAGGTCATCTGTTTTTGAACTGTTAAATTATTGTAGTAGCTTGTATGTAGAAATTGTCGATCTTAAATGTTGCGGAACCGTGCTACAACTCCTTGATAATCTGAGATAATGGCATAGTGTCAAAACCCTTTCGTATGCTTATTAAAGAAAGCATCCAGCTACACATTTTAGATTCAATAAAACAAAAACTAAAGCCCAATATCTCCCTGGTAGATGAGCTGGCTGAATTGCTGGAGATTAGTAAAGACAGCGCCTACCGTAGAATACGCGATGAAAAGAGCCTGGACATTAAAGAAGTTCAAATTCATGCCAAATACTATAACTTGTCCCTGGATAGTATTCTCAATGCTGATACAAATGTCCTAAGTTTCCATACTCAAGTCATTGGAGACAACGGGTTTTGTTTTAAAGACTTTCTGATCTCTATTCTTGAAAGGTTGCGTATGATCAGTCAAATGGATGATAAGGTCATCTCATATTCCGCCCGCGATCTTCCTATTTTTCATTACTTTATGTTTCCCGAATTAGCTGCTTTCAAAATATATTTTTGGTGTAAAACATATTTGAATGAACAACATTTAGAAGATTCCCGATTTGATCTTGAGAATCTTCCTAAGGTAGTAGAAGATCTTATACCCACATCCGAACAAATTTGGAAATCCTATGCAAGCATACCCTCGGAAGAATTGTGGTCTATCGAAACCATCAACATTCCTTTAAAACAAATTCTGTATTATCATGAAGCTGGGATTTTTAATGACTCTTCTCAAGCCCTGCAGTTGATTGAAAAATATGAAGAGTTGTTATCAGTCGTACAAAAGGAGGCACAACTTGGAAGGAAATTTATTGATGTGGGAAATGAATCCCCTACGGGGGAAGTGTTCAACCTTTATTACAATGAAGTGTCGTTGGGCGATAATAGTATTCTATTTAAAATGGGTGATAAAAAAATATCCTTTTTAAACGCTAGTATCAAAATCTCAATGACCACCGCAAATGAGTCATTTTGTAATGAAATGGAACTTTATCACAATAATTTCAAAAGGAAGTCTACATTATTAAGTAATACTTCTGAAAAACAACGGCTAAAATTTTTCGGCAGGATAAAAGAAATTATTGCAGATTATAAAAGACTGGTACAGTAAGGTACCCGGTTTAGTAAATTCTGAGATATCTGGTGCTGTTTGTAAGATTTTTTGCAAATTATCCAATTCCACCATTCTTCAATTAGCAATTCCCATAATTGCAAATCAACTTGAGCAAGTTCGTAGCCCATTTTGCTAAAGTTTAGTCTGTTATTAGTAAAGCCCCTCCACTAAATTGGGATTGAAATAAATAAATCTTACAGATATGAGAGCTTTGGCAAATTTGTATTCATGGTCATATAGGGACTACTTTTTACCTTCTTTTAATTGGGTCTACATCTTCAAACTCAGAAAAGTCCATAAGGCGCAGGAGTTGAAGGAGTTTAAAGGAAGGATAAACTTTCATCTTAATCTCAACTACAGAAATAGCGAATACAGTGTCACTCAGTTGAGTAGGGATATGGCTATGTCCCGGTCCCAACTATTTAGGAAATGCAAATATTTGCTGGGGAGGTCTCCCATCCATCTATTGAAATCATACCGGCTTGAACAGTCCTCGGAGTTGTTGAGAAAAGGCATCTACAATATCACAGAGGTTGCTTATCTATCCGGATTTAGTAGCTCATCCTATTTTTGTAAAAGCTTCAAACAAAAATATAAGTACATACCGTCCAGGTTGATCTGAGATCTCAGATTTCAGATCTCAGATCTAGTAGTCTGTTTTGATCCTTCTATCAAACGGAATCTTTAGCTGATAAACTATATCCTGGTCCAATTTCTCATCCAGCACATCCAATCCATATTTTATCTTCTTTAGATCGTCATAAACAAAAGTGCCAAAGATCCGGTCCCAAAGGGAAAATATATTACCATAATTGGAATTGGTCCAGGGCCGCTCAAAATGATGATGGAACTTGTGCATATTGGGACTAATAAAAACCAGGCTTAGGGTCTTGTCCAGCCAATAGGGCACGGCAATATTGGCATGAGTCAGGTAGGTAAAGAAGATGGTGGTAATTCGGTAAATCACATAATAAGCAAACGGAGCCCCAGCCAGAACGATCGCCAATAAAGCAAATATTTCTCTCATAAAATAGTCGCCCGGGTGGTGACGGGTACCGGTAGTGACGTCTACCTTGGAGTCACTATGATGGATCATATGGAATTTCCACATCCATTTGTATTTGTGTAATAAGTAATGCACCCAATATTGACCTATAAGGTCCAGCGCCATAACCGCAATTATTAATTCCGCCCATATTGGTAGATCGAACAAATAAAGCAGGCCAATTTCATTGGTGCTAATCCAATTAAACAACCCAACTGTTAACAATCCAAAAAGTAAATTTATTGTTACGGTAGTAGCCAGAAATACCAGATTTACCCAAGCGTGTTTCCATTTTTGGTACTGAAGTTTGAATAATGGAATAAACCCTTCCAATGACCAGCTGAACCACAGGCAACCTACTATCCAAGCCAGTTTTTGCCAGGCGGGCATGGTTTCGAAGAATGTCAGGAATTCATTCATGGAATATTGTTAATCCAATTTTGTAATATAATGAAAACAAGAAAATTATTAGACTGACTTCTTAAAATCACATTCTTGTTTTAAACTCTTTTGTTTATTTATATCTTGTTTGTACTTATCTCAGGAAATGCATACAGTTTTGTGTTTATTTTTGGTCTTATTTATTTGCCCTGAACTATCGGGTCAGGACCTCATTCTTTCCCTCAAACACAAAGACTCCGGTTTTGTATATGAAGTAGATCCTGAAAGAGCGGTCAAATATAGACTTTCCGAGGGTGGAACTAAGCGCGGATATATCCAAAGCCTGTCTATTGAATCTATGGTCATAGATGGAGAAACTGTAAACTACCAGGATGTAGTGATGTTATCCAGTTGGCACACGCGTAAAAATTCCAGTGCAAAAACCAGTGGCATCTTACTTACCAGTCTGGGAGGGTTGCTAACTGCCGCTGGTGTAGTGATCATGGTTAAATCCATTGAGGAGGAGGACGCCAGTACGGTGATTGGCGTACCTTTCGGGGCCGCTGCCACTGTAGTAGGACTGGGCACTACTTACTTGGGTATCAGGGCACTGAAAAGAAAACGCTTCGATATGATGGACTGGGACTTTGAGGTCAACAGTTATTAGACATTAATCCGTCTGTCTCTGGCAAAGACTTTCCAAATATCTACCGCTTCACCACCTTCCACTACTACCAACTCCTGGTGTAAAGCAGTAGTTGGACAAATATGTGTGGGTATGCCATATAAGACATTACCCACCTCAAAATTGATGGCATTTGGCGTTCGAATTACCAGGTGTTCCTCGTTATGAGAGAGGTATTCCACCTTGTTCAAATCAGTAAAAAGTACTCTGGGGTGGGGCATTTCAGAAGCCACTGCTTTATGTCCCAGATCCAGACATAGCAAGTCCTCCGATGGTTTGCTTACCACCCGGGTTATCAGTACCGCGGCATGAAGAAATTTCTGTTCCGGAAACATTTGACTGTACCCCTGATCCCAAAGCAGGCAGGTGCCAGGACTTAGGTCAACTTGCGGATTCAAAGCATGAACCGGGAATGTGGGTGACCCCCCGGCAACAATCTCGCAAGAATTTTGTTCTGAAATTAGTGCCTTCACCGGCTTAAACAAAGTTTCCACCGCTTGCCTTCTTTGCTTGAAATCCTTTAATCGAATATGTCCATCGTACACATGCCATCCTCGGAATTTCAAGCCATTGGATCTTTTAATATAATTCATCAGATCCAGCGCCTTAGGACCTGGTATTATTCCAGTTCTGTGCATACCTACGTCCAAGTCGATAAACAACTGGAAAATCTTACTGGATTCGGCTGCCAACTTGTCAAGCTTAACGGCAGTGAGTTGGTTATCCACTAGAGCACTAAAATTCGCCTTAGAATACTTTTTTGCTAACTCCAGGTATCGGTTAGCATTGGGGCCGCAAGGTTGATAGGCCAGAAGTATGTCGCGTACCCCACAAACTGCCAGCATTTCTGCTTCCGCTATGGTAGCACATTTGAACTTTTCAATACCAACATCCTGTTGCAGTGAAACAATCTCCCGGCATTTATGTGTCTTTACGTGTGGTCGTAATCGTCCAGGCCCTCCTGCCACCCTCACCATTTCAGTAATATTATGCTTAATCCGTTCTGGATATACCATCAACGCTGGAGATGGGACCTTGTCCGGATTCTTAATTTGATACCACGGTGCCATTAATCTTCCATTAGAAAAGGATATTTATAATCTGTTGGGGGCACAAAAGTTTCCTTTATAGTACGGGGAGAAACCCAACGCAGTAGATTGGTTATTGCCCCCGCTTTATCGTTGGTCCCGGATGCCCTGGCTCCACCAAATGGCTGTTGACCAACAACTGCTCCGGTGGGCTTGTCGTTAATATAAAAATTACCGGCGGCATTCACCAGTTTTTTAGCAGCCATTTCCACTGCGTAACGATCTTGTGAAAACACTGCGCCTGTTAGGGCATATGGAGAGGTTTGGTCAACCAATTCCAGGGCTTCTTCAAAACGTTCCGCTTGATAGACATAAACGGTAAGTACAGGTCCAAAGATCTCCTCACACATAGTTATGTACTGCGGGTCTTGAGTTACCATAACGGTTGGCTCTATGAAGTACCCTTTACTTTTGTCATAGTTACCTCCGGCAATAATTTCCACCAGGTCATTATGCCGGGCCTCATCTATGTAGTTGGCAATCTTATCAAATGCTTTCTCATCAATTACTGCATTGATGAAATTACCAAAATCCTCCACTGGTCCCATTTTAAGCTCAGACAGGTCTGCTAATACTTTAGATTTCACTTCATCCCATAAATTATCTGCAACATATACCCGGCTTGCTGCCGAGCACTTCTGTCCCTGATATTCGAAGGCGCCCCTTACCATAGCTGTTGCCAGCGCTTGTGCATCTGCAGATTTATGAGCAATGATAAAGTCCTTACCTCCGGTTTCCCCTACTATTCGTGGATAACTGCGGTATTTAGCTATGTTTTCTCCAATAGTCTTCCAAATGTGCTGAAAGACCGCAGTGCTTCCGGTGAAGTGTATTCCGGCAAAATAAGCATGATTGAAAACGATCTCTCCTACCGTTGGGCCATCAACAAAAATGAGATTAATTACTCCATCTGGTACTCCTGCGGCCTTGAAGATCTGCATGAGGACATTTGCCGCATATATCTGACTGAAGGCCGGCTTCCAAACTACAGTATTGCCCATCATTGCTGCCGAAGTGGGCAAATTACCGGCTATTGCAGTGAAATTAAATGGTGTCAGGGCAAAAACAAACCCTTCCAACGGTCGATACTCAAGTCGATTCCAGATACCGTCAGAGGATTCAGGTTGCTGTCTATAAATCTGTGTCATGTAGTACACATTGAATCGGAGGAAGTCAATTATCTCACAAGCGCTATCTATCTCTGCCTGATAAGCATTTTTTGACTGTCCTAACATGGTAGCGGCATTTAACTTGGCCCTATAAGGTCCTGCTATCAGATCTGCTGCTTTTAAGAAAATACCAGCGCGATGTTCCCAGGATAAATTAGCCCAGGCATCCTTTGCTCCTAATGCGGCATTTATGGCCAGGGTTACATGGCCGGCATCTCCCTGATGGAAGTTTCCTAATACATGTTGATGATCATGTGGCGGGTTAACAGAGACCTTTTTTTCTGTTCGTATCTCCTCACTTCCAATATACATAGGAATATCTATTTCCTCAGCTTGAGCTTGAACGATGGCTTTTTTAAGAGCAGTTCTTTCCGGTGATCCAGGTGCGTAGCTGAGTACTGGTTCATTTTTAGGAATGGGTACCTGATAAGTTCCTTTGGGCATAGTTTAGGTTGTTTGAATTAGTTTGCAAAGGTAAGCATTCAGGGAAAGAATCAGAAGCAGGCTCCGTACTCAGTAATATGATTACTGGTCAAACCATCAAGTGTCTGCCGTGGATCTTGTGAATTGCCAGCTCCCTGTTAGACTGTAGTACTTGAAGCGTATCCAGGTCTTTCAGGAGGATTGGATCCTTATGCAAATATCCAAAGATCTGACTTACAAAGTCTTTTACTTCTTCTTTGATCTGATAAAAAACCCACTGATCCTGCTTTCGTGAACCAACCAGAGCTGAATTCTTGAGATAAGTCAGGTGTCTGGAGGTTTTAGTTTGGGTAAAATCTAAAATATGCTCCAGATCTGAAATACAAAGCTCTGGGTAATGATGCAACAGAAACAAAATCCGGACACGTGACTCATCTGAAAAAGCCTTAAAAATTTGACTCCCGAGTACTAATGTGAAGTTCTTTAAACGCATGGTGTGGTAATTAACAATTTTTAACTCGAGGAACTATTTTGACCCTGATTAATTATAGATATTAGATATTGATTATCTTTATTGGTTAAAATATATAACAATTCGGTTGCAAACAACGATTCTCAAATTAACAGTTATCTGGCTGCTGCCGATGATGGCAATTCAGCTGTCTCTATTTGGCCAGGATCAAAAGGAGATCATTCAGTTCTCAGGAGTGGTGGTAGATGAGGACAGCACCTCAACTGGTCTATTTGGAGTACACGTCTATGTCCCAAAGGTTGGACGAGGAACAGTTACTAATCAGTATGGCTATTTCTCGCTTCCTGTTCTAGAAGGTGATAGCGTAATTATCAGTGCTGTCAGCTTCCAAAGTCAAAACTTTATTATTCCTGGCAATCAGGGAGACAGTTTTACAGTGCTGGTGGAAATGGTCACCGATACTACCGTACTTTCTACTGTTGAGATCTTCCCGTATCCTACCGAAGATCTTTTTAAAGAAGCTATTCTGGCCTTAAATCTTCCGGTGGACGACGTCAGTCAGGAGGGCAATCTGGGGCAAGAGGTATTAGCAAGAATGGCTCAAAGCATGTCCATGGATGCCAGCCAGAATTATAAATACTATATGAATCAGCAATTCTATGAATTGCATAACGCCTACTCTCAACAACGATTCAACAATCCGCTACTTAACCCCATCAATTGGGCCAGTTTTATCAATTCTTTACGACGCGGCGATCTCAAGAAGAAGTAACAAATAGCCTAATGATGACCGGACTGGGTGACAATAATTTCATGGCACCTATTGCCATAGGTTCAGCCTTGATGGTTATGATTTACGCTGGAGGACACATTTCCGGAGCGCACTATAATCCCGCGGTTTCCATAGCAATCCTTATACGAGGCAAAATGGATTCCAAGGACTTTGCACCTTACGTGATTGCTCAAGTCCTTGGCGGCTCCCTGGCGGCTTTAATAGCTTCTAACGTATTTGGATTCAGCGGAACCCCCAGTAGTCTAGCCGTTGCTCCCGCACTTCTTGCAGAGATACTGGGAACATTTGCTTTGGCATATGTAATCTTAAACGTTGCCACCACTAAGAGCAACGAAGGTAATTCATTCTATGGATTGGCCATTGGGTTCACCGTCACTGCTATGGCTTATACCTTGGGTGGTATCTCAGGTGGAGCCTTCAATCCCGCAGTTGCCATTGGAATTACCTTGGCAGAAATGGCTGTCTGGGGTGACATCTGGATTTATCTGTTGGGTACAATTGCCGGTAGCGTACTGGCGGCAATAGTATTTGGGATCACCTACGGTAAGGGAGACTGAACAATTAATCGAAACTTAACCCAAATAGGGTTACTACTCTCAACTTAGAATTGTACAATTTTAGCTCATTTTCTTTAGAGAGTGGCCGAATAAAATCAAACGATTTAACTCCAATAGTATCTTGATTCTCTTGAATTAATAAGTTTTAATAAGTATTTTAATGGGTTACTTTAGTTCAACCAGCTACTAAATTGTAACAATACACGACCTATTAACTATGAGAAACCGCTACTTAATTCCCCCATTCTGGGGTTTGATTTGTGTTGTGCTGGTGCTATTTTCTTCAGGCCCTGCGATATACGCCCAAAAAAATAAACCCGCAGCTGACCTTGAGCAATTTAGAAATGGCGCATCCACTTCTCCAGAAGATCCGGGAGACTGGACCACAGGAAATACTGGTTCATCTAACAGCCATCATGCCGAGGCATTGTCAGCTCCTTATCGGGTAGTAATAACCAATGTCGCACCGCTTACTACCATAACCCTGACATTGGAGTACGACGTTCAACACAGTGAAAAACTGGCTTTGGATTATCTCACCAGTTATGATCGTTTACAGCCACATCAAGCTACCTTTGGCCATGAACAAGAGGAAGTTAATCCTACTTTAGGTACGGATCTATTTCAATCCCCCCCGGAAGCTCCGGATAATCTTTTTCCCGTTCCGATTCCCTCGGTATTAAACTCACCAGTGGCCGGTCAGCCTGTAAATAGTTTTAATAATGTTTCCGGTGCTGGACAAGCAGAAATGGCTATCTGGAACGGAAGTATTAACAACATTTCTTACGTCGGTAGTACACCTGATCTTTCTGATCCTTCGAATCAGTCCCAACAAATTGAAGTGACATTCACTTCCGGCTCAAACCCATCAGGCACTGTAGTTTTAGCTTGGGGCGGCCACATTGCCAGTCGGACGGAATGGGGCTTTGATACCGACGGTAGTCCACGATCTGCCGGAGGGATCTCCGGTTCGCCATACCATATGAGATTGGAGTCCTGGAATTTGGGTAACCTGGGTAACAAAGATCTTTCTTTGTCTATTGAATTGGTCGGTGCTCCAGATCCTCCAACCGTACCCGATAACTATACAGCCATGCCAGTGAGCATCGAACAGATAGATCATAGTTGGGACCCTGTGGCTTCTAGTAATGCAATTAATTATGTGCTCGAATTTTCCACTACTTCGGCCGACGGACCCTGGACGTTATTGGATGACAATCTGGTAAACACCACCTTTAGCCACATATCCTTGAACTCAAATACTACTTATTATTACCAGTTGAAAGCAGTGAACATTGATGGTGAGTCGGGATATACCACCACTTCAGCAACTACCCCACCAGACTTACCCTTGAGCGCCTCCAACTTGACAGGTCAGGCCATATCTGATACAGAAATTCAGTTGAATTGGGAGGATAATTCTAATAATGAATTAGGATTCCGGGTTGAACGATCTATAGGAGACAACACCAATTTTACTGAACTCACTACCTTGGGCGTCGATGTTAATACTTACAATGACACCGGCTTAAGTGGGGGCACGTTATATTTTTACCAAATAATATCGTTTAGTGCTGACGGCAATGCAAACAGTACCAGCAATGAGTTAAGCCAGCTAACCACACCCTCGCCCCCCGTCGCACTGGATGCGTCGGATATTACCATATCTTCATTTACCGCAAACTGGGAAGCCTCTGCTGGTGCGGATTCTTACAAACTGGATGTTGCCACCGACGATCAATTTAACAATTTTGTTACTGGGTTCCATGATATTGCTGTGAATGGCACCAGCAGTGCGGTTAATGGTTTGATTTCTAATACTGCCTACTTTTATCGAGTTAGGGCCATTAATTTAGCCGGCACTTCCGGAAACTCGAACATCATTAATGCACTTACTTCTTTAGACCTGCCACCAGCACCTGATAATATTATTGGAGAAGGAGAGAGTACTTCATCAATCATATTAAGCTGGGATGAAGTAACCACCAGCAGCAAACCGATTGCTTATACATTAGAAAGGTCCTCCGACGGAAATGATCCTTGGACTGAGATTGCCTCAGGTTTGCCGCAGGCTACCACCAGTTTTACCGATCAGGGTTTGCAAGAATTTACCATATATTTCTATCGGCTCAAATCAATCAATGATGACGGCAGCTCCGAATATGTTAATACCCAGGCATCTACCCTAAGTCCAATAACCACGGTTTTCAATCAGAATGGTAAATCGAGAAATAACCTGGAGTTGACAATTCAGGCTCTAGAGTCCGGTTTGGTCGAGGGTAACCCCTTTGATTTGTATACAATTAGTGAGAATGGGGAAGATGTACTGATAGAAATCATTCCAGTTCCATCAGAACGTGAAAATGTGATCACTGAATTGATTACCACTTTTGGCAGGGTCGATTCCGATTTTATCCTGGGCAGCTCTGCCATATATATAGCTGAAAGTAAAAATATTATTGATGTATTCTTTCCCATAACCAGAATCCTGGAATTAAAGGATGATCCCAGGATTAAAATAGTAAGAATTGCTTATAAGCCGCACCTTGGAAACAACGGATTAGGGGAGACCGGAGTAATAAGTCAGGGTGATATTGCACAGACTTCCGATAAAGTGAGAGAATCCTTCCGGACTAAAAGAATGAACGAAGAAACGGGGGAATTGGAAGTAGTACCAATCGATGGAACTGGTGTATCAGTCACCGTAATCTCAGACTCTTGGGACCAGCTACCTGTTTCTCCGGGCAATCCCAGCAGGTGGGAAACTGACCAGCTTAATTTCGATCTTCCAGGACCTCAGAACACACTTCGTCCTGACTTCGGAGTAGTTGTTGATTTAGTTGGCGCTGGTACCGATGAAGGTCGTGCCATGGGGCAGGGTATACATGATGTGGCCCCGGGAGCACTGTTGTCATTTCGTAGCGGATTTAAATCTTATAATAGCTTCATAAACGAGATCAAGCAAGCATCCATTTCAGGCGAGCAGATTATATGTGAAGACCTAACCTATCCTCAGGCACCCATGTTTGAAGAAGTAGGCCCGCTTTTTGAAGTAATAACAAATCACATAGACAGAAAATTTGGTAACGCTTACGTTCACTCCAGTGGAAATTTCAAGAATAATGCCCTGCAGGCTATATTTGATCCGATACCGCTACCGGAAACTTCGGACATGTACCCCACTGGAGTACAGGGTTACGCTCATCAATGGGCTCTTGGTGATATTTTCCAGGAATTGACTATTAATCCTGGCGCTGATTTTATTTTCGTACTTCAGTGGCTGGATGCCGGGGGCTGGGCTTCACACGGAGATCCAGGGGCTGAGGTAGATCTGGACATGTTTATAACCAATGGTGAGGCCCGGGTAGAAGCTGGTAATAATGTTATCAGTTTTGACAAAGACCCGTTGGAAGTCATGATTATCACTACTGACATACCCAGAGCTGCCAACCTGATGATCACCTGTGAAGGCTGCACCGATCCTGTACCATTTCGAGTGATTGCCTTAAAAACCAGTGGGCCCAACGGAGGTTTAATTTTCAACGAACCCTGGAATGCCCCCACCATAGCAGGTCCGGGCCTTTCTGATGAAACAATTACCGTAGGGGCTTCGTTTTACGGGGATTATGGGGTAATGGAAAATTTTTCAACATTCGCTGGCCTGCTGCCAAATGGTAAGACTCCTCAAATTACCATTACCGGACCCGATGGTGCCAATAATACGGTTATTGGGGTGGATTCAGAAAGCGACCTCGATATTTTTCCTGAATTTTTTGGAACTTCTGCATCAGCTCCTCATGTTGCCGGCGTTATGGCACTATTTTTACAAGCGCTCCCCTCCTATTTTGAAGACGGGCTTCCTCCAGGAATATTAAGCGATGCAACTTATGCTACCGGTAATCCGGCAGATGAGGCACTGGGACTATTGTTGCAGACTGCGGGCCCCGTTGATAACCCATTGCAAGGTGGATCTGGTACTACCCAAGCAGAAGCAGCGCTAATACTAATCGCTGCCCAAACTCCACAAATAATCAGTTTTGAGGGTGAAGAAGGAAAAACCATTAGTGCAGAACTGGTATTAGTTACGTTTACAGGACAATTTTTTGTGCTGGACTCCAAAATATTGCTGAACGGGGAAGAACTGCCCACTACCTTTATTTCAGAAACTGAGTTGCAGGCAGTGGTGCCACCATTTTCTGGTGGCGCTCCTAACAGTCTTGCTGTCAGCTCCACTCCCTCGGTCACCCCCAGTGGATTTGACGGAGGCGCCGGGCCAGCTATTGATCTGCTGTCAGGACAAATCGCAGTCACCGTGCAAGTATCTACCAAAATCCTTGAATTCGGACAAGACTACAGCTATAGTGACTCAGATCTCATAGTTTCTGGCTTGGCCGAAGGAGAAACCTTGGCATCACTGGGTTTTCCTGAGGTAGTG
>PVMK01121074.1_pt1 | contig 15695 bp, 11 predicted proteins | sample 1853481 | NCBI WGS metagenome assembly PVMK01 (sample SAMN08533507, study PRJNA380276) | Marine sediment metagenome, whole genome shotgun sequencing project.
TAGCGGTGTATCTCTATAATCAGAGGTCTTTAATACCGCCGAGAGGAGACCAATGACCCCACAATTCCTCGCTTGGAGCATATCCCTGACGCTTATTGTTGTGCTCACACTGCGCTTTCTCTACGCGGCAGCCGGTGCCCGTGCAACCGAAGGAAACGAAGAGCATGTGGCCCAAATTTGGCTCTATGGCGTACATCCCAACCCCTATCTGTTGCGCCGCTTACTTTTAATTGGGTTGATCGGTCTAGGTGTAGTGATTACGGTGGCGACGGTACCGCCACCACCGTATACCGCACAGACTCAGCCCCCTGAGGGCGCTCAGGAGGTCGATGTCGTGGGCGTCATGTGGTATTGGCAGCTGCACCCGGCGCAAGTGGAGTCCGGCCGACCCGTGCTTTTCAATGTAACCAGCGCCGACGTCAATCACGGACTCGGCATCTACGATCAGGACCTGCGCCTGCTGACGCAAACCCAGGCGATGCCGGGCTATGTCAACAAGCTCGCGTACACCTTCACACAGCCGGGAATCTATCGGCTCATGTGTCTGGAGTATTGCGGTCTGGCACACCACGGCATGATGGGTTTCCTCGAAGTCATCGCTGCCGAAGACGGAGACCAACCGTGACTACGGCAGTCTTGCCAATTCATCCCAACTTGTCGGACGGGGCACGGCGGACGCTACTGACCTACTTGTCTGTCAGTGCGCTGGTTATTCTACTCATGATGGTGGCTGGTCTTATCCTGCGGATGGGCCAGGCACAATGGATTCTGCTCCGGCCCGATATCTTCTATCAAATTATGACGGCACACGGTATCGGTATGGTGGGGATCGTCGGTCTCGCTGCCAGCGCGGTCATGTGGTTCTTCCTGAGCCAGCATGTAGACCTGAGTCCAGCGATTCTTGTTACGAATTTAATTTTCTTTCTGCTCGGCGTGGTTCTGATCCTCGGCGCGATTTTTCTCGGCGGCTTCGCCGCGGCCTGGACGTTCCTGTATCCCCTTCCCGCACAAAACATGGATCAGTGGAGTACCGGGGCGGCGGCCTCATACATGGTGGGCCTCTTGTTGGTGGGTGTGGGATTTCTGCTGCTCTACCTCGACGTCGGGCGTGGAATTATCAGCACGTACGGCAGTCTGGCCCGGGGTCTTGGCTGGCCTCAACTCTTTGCCAATTCATCGGATCCGCCGCCGCCGGCTCCGGTTGTGGCCAGCACGATGGTTGTGATCGTCAACGTCGTGGGCATACTCTCCGGCGCAGTCGTGTTGGTGCTGACACTGGTCAACCTCTATAACCCGGCGTTCGTATTGGACGCGTTATTGGTCAAGAACCTGATCTTTGTCTTCGGTCACATTTTTATCAACGCGACGATATATCAGGCCATTATCGTCGTTTATGAGCTCTTGCCGCGCTACACGGGGCGACCCTGGAAGGTAACCAAACCGTTTCTGGGGGCGTGGACCCTTTCGACGTTGTTGGTGATATCCGTATACCCACACCACCTGTTAATGGACTTCGTGATGCCCAACTGGATGCTGCTGATCGGGCAGATAGGGTCGTATCTCGCCGGGTTGCCGGTCCTGGTCATCACGGCCTTTGGCACAGTGATGATTATCAGCCGGTCCGGGATTCGTTGGGATCTCGTCTCCGGGCTGTGTTTTCTGGGCGTCTGGGGCTGGGCTGCCGGAATTCTGCCGGCTATCGTGGATGCGGTCATTCCTATCAATAGCGTCATGCACAACACGTTGTGGGTTCCCGGGCATTTCCACTTCTATACGCTGCTTGGCCTGGTAGCGATGTTATTTGCCTTCATGCGCCACATCACGCAGGACACTCGAAACAGCGAAAGCCTGTTGGATCAGCTTGCCTTTTGGGCTTTTGCCGTTGGCGGATTAGGCTTCGTGACAATGTTTCTCTGGGGTGGTTTTAACAGCGTGCCGCGGCGCTGGGCGGTGCATTTGCCCGAGTGGCTGGGCGCGGATCGAGCAGGATCGATATTCGCAGCTATGGTCGTGTTAGCTACGCTGGTTCTGCTGTTGCGTTTCTTCCAGCGACTGAAGAGCGTACAGATATCCACGAGGAGTTATGACGCGTCGTAGTGCATTCGCCACGACGGTAATTCTCCTCTCGGGTATCGGTCTGCTCTTTGCTGTCACCGACGGATTTCGCGCCTTCACCAGCGAGACCGCGAGACGGCTCGCGATTCTGGAACAACCTGTCGCCATTCCCCCCGCGATCCTGCAAAGTCACGAGGGAGAGGATTTCCATCTCGCGGATCTGAGCGGTAGGGTCGTCGTGATCGATTTCATCTTCACGCGCTGTCCGACGATTTGCCATGCACTGGGAGCGGAGTTCCGGGACATGGCGGACGAGCTGCGGCGCCGAGGATTGGACAGCGAAACGGTGCTGCTCAGTATCAGTTTCGACCCGGATTATGATAATCCGCAACAGCTGATGGCCTATCTCCGCAGATATGGTGAGCTACGCGATAATTGGCTTGCCGCGCGCATTGCCGATAAGCGAGAACTCCGCCGCTGGCTCGAGAGATTCGGGGTCGTTGTCATAGAGACTGAGGCTGGCTACGAGCACAATGCGGCCGTGCATATCGTCGATCCGCAGGGGCGGCTCGTAGCGATTCTCGATTACGAAGCGACTCAGCAGATACTCGAAACGGTCACCCGGATCGCTGCGGAGCAATCATCGTGAACTACCGTGTCTTCCTCGGACCAGGACTCTTCATCGCTGTGGTCTTGCCTCCCGCTGCCGCGCAGCTCGAAGCAAATTTATTTTGGCACGTATTGCTGCAGCTGCCGATGCTGGTACTGGCCGGCTGGTTGGTCGCTCGGGGCTTGCCGGCTCGGCTGCTCACCACGATCAACCGCTACAACGAGTATGGCATCCCGGGAATCCTCATCGTCACCTTTGTGGGTCTTTGCTGGATGATTCCTCGCGTACTCGACGCCGCCTTGCAGTTACCCATGGTAGCGCTGGTGAAGTACGTTTCCATTCCGTTGTTGGTAGGCGCGCCACTGGCGCTTAGCTGGCCGCACATGCACGCGATCGCCAGGGGTCTTTTCTGGATAGAGCTGCTCGCTATGCTGGTGCGTTTGGGCTGGCTTTATCTGGTGTCGCCCACTCGCCTGTGCACCAGTTACAGCCTCGGCGATCAGATTGTTCTGGGCAAGCTATTGCTAATAATCGCAGCCACGATAGCGGTGTACTGGGTGGTCAGGCTTTTTTCCCTACGGCCAACGCCGAAACATTCCGGTACATAAGGCCACCGGGCTCCATGACATCCCGGGCTCAGATGCCCAAACCCTCCCCAGCGTCCTCTGCCCCGGGCAAACTTCTCCACCGGCGCTCAATATCGTAGAGTAATCCACCTCGACGCGCGTAGAAGTACCATGTGATCGCGACGCAGGTGAGATAGAACACCATAAAACACCATAAAGCTGCCGCGGGACCACCGGTGATCGCAATCGATGTACCGTAAGCCTTCGGAATGAAGAAGGCGCCGTAAGCGGCGATCGCCGACGTGAACCCGATAATTGCGGCAGCCTCCCTGTCTATCTGGCGTGTCTGGTCAACGCTTGACAGATGCGGCATGAGCCTCGGGACTTCCTGACCCATGATGACGGGAATCATCTGGAATGTGGAGGCATTGCCCACGCCGGTCGCAAAGAAAAGGATAATGAACATCGCGAAGAATCCCCAGAAGGCGCCGGGTTGATCCTTAATACCGACGAAGAAGATGATGCCCCCAACGGCCACGGCCATTACGATGAAGGTCCAGAATGTGACCCGGGCACCACCGAATTTGTCGGATATCCAGCCGGTCGCCGCGCGTGACAGGGCGCCGACCAGCGGTCCCAGGAACGCGTACCTGAGCGCATCAATCGCCGGAAATTGCAGCTGCGTAAGTAGCGGAAACCCGGCCGAGTAGCCGATGAAAGAACCGAAGGTCCCGGTGTAGAGCCAGCACATCACCCAGTTATGCTTGCGGGTGAAGATAATCGACTGTTCCCCGAAAGACGACTTCGCGGACGCGATGTCGTTCATCCCGAACCACGCTGCCATCGTCGCAGCAATCACGAAGGGTACCCAGATAAAACCGGCGTTTTGCAGCCACATTTTGCCGCCATCCGTCAGGGTTTGAGGCTCGCCACCGATGGTGCCGAACACACCTGCCGTGATTACGATCGGGACCACGAACTGCATGATGCTGACGCCCGCGTTACCGAGGCCCGCATTCAGCGCGAGCGCGTGGCCCTTCTCGCTCTTCGGGAAGAAGAAGCTGATGTTTGCCATGGAACTTGCGAACTTGCCGCCGCCAAACCCTGCCAGCAACGCCAGTATTGCAAAGATGGCATAGGGCGTATCCGGATTCTGGACTGCATAGCCGATACCCAGTGCAGGAATCAACAGCAACGCGGTCGATAAGGCACCCCAGAGCCGCCCCCCCATGATGGGCACCATAAATGCATAGAAAATCCGCAGCGTTGCGCCGGACAGACCGGGCAATGCCGCGAGCCAGAACAGCTGGTTCGTGCTGTAGTCAAATCCGACTGCCGGAAGCTTCGCAACGACGACGCTCCAAACGATCCATACCGCAAAGGCCAGCAACAGACACGGAATCGAAATCCAGAGGTTGCGTCGCGCGATAGCCCGCCCAGTATTCTCCCAGAATTCGGGGTCATTCGGCCGCCAATCCACGAGTGTCGGACCCAGTGCGCCCCGATGCTCCGTGAGGTCATGAATCGTCTCCATCGCGGGCAGCTCAGGCAGCTCGCGCATGACCTCCACCGCTGCAGAACGCTCCATACGCCGAATTGCTACGCTCATCCAGGAAACCGCGGCAACGACGAGCCCAAACAGCAACATGAAGCAACTCGTCCAGATGCCGGTCAGGTCATTCATAGCGCCAAAGGCGACCGGTAAAAAGAATCCACCCAAGCCACCTACCATACCGACCAAGCCACCTACGACGCCGACATTTTCTGAGTAATAGACCGGTATGTGCTTGAATACCGCAGCCATACCGAGGGACATGAAAAAGCCGAGCACGAATATCAGCATGACGAACGGTACAAGACCCACGCTGGTCGAGAACGCGATCGGCCCGTCGATGCCATGAATGACGTAATCGGTGTTCGGGTAGGACAGCATGAAGGTGCATACGACCGACACCCCGAAGGACAGATACATGATTGTACGTGCACCGTACCTGTCCGACAGCCGCCCGCCATAGGCACGAAACAGGGCGGCCGGCACGACAAAGAACGCCGCCAGAATGCCGGCCGCCTTGATGTCGAGGCCATATGCACCCACTAGGTATCTTGGCAGCCATAGTGTGAGCGCGACGAAGGCGCCGAAGACGAAGAAATAATAGAGAGAGAACCGCCAGACCTGGATATGTCTCAGAGGCTTGAGCTGCTCGATGAGGCCTTTCGGCTTCTCACCGCGCCCTCTCCGTGCCTGCAACTCGGGATCATCCTCGGTCGTGAACCAGAATATGCCCGCGGTTACGATCAATGCGGCTGCCCAGACCTGTGCAACCGTTTCCCAGCCGTACGCGACCAGCACGAATGGTGCCACGAGGATCGTCACCGCGGCACCCACATTGCCGACGCTGAAGATTCCGAGCGCGGTGCCTTGCTTCTCCTTCGCGTACCACTTGGATACATATGCGACACCTACAGCGAAGGATCCACCGGCCAGACCGACACCGAGCGCGGCGAGCAGCATCATTCCATAGGTTTCGGCCTGAGAAAGCAGGAAGGTGGCAAATGCTGCCGCGACCATGACTACGACGTAGACGATGCGCCCGCCGTATTGATTCGCCCAGATGCCCAAAAAGATTCGGCTCAAAGAACCCGTAAGAATAGGTGTGGCAACCAGGAGTCCGAACTGAGTATCGTTCAGCCCAAGATCGTCCTTGAGCTGTACCCCGATGATCGAAAAAATAGTCCAGACGGCAAAGCACGAGGTAAACGCCAGAGTACTCATACTCAGTGCGTTAGTTTGTTTCGACTTAGAGTTCGCAGCCATTGTCTTGCCGTCCTCTATAGATGAGTCCCATGGGTTTAATCATCAAAAGTGTCTGTTCGCCTCCGGGTATTCCGCGCACTCCATCGACCGGGTCATGTTGTGCATCCAGAACAGATCAAATCTTTTGTAATTCCCCACATAATATTCGTGAGTCTTCCAAAGCTCTAAGTTAGATAGGCAGTATTTTTTTTATCCACGTCGAGAACATGCCCCGGGAACCAGATTCTGAGAAAGACTATAAGTTCGTTCATATCCCCCGTTCTAGCCTTTGCAACCTTCTCTTTCCAATCTAAAAGTTCTTCGCGCAGGCGAACGTGCGCTTTCTTGTGTTTTGCAAAGTCGGGGCAATGATTCTTTTCCAGGAGTTTTTCTTCATATGCAAAATGACTGTTCGTGAATTTAATCAGGTCGTCCACAACCGGAGCAATCTGTTCATAAGTGCCACCTTCCTGAACCACTTCATCGATTTCGTTGATTAAGCGAATCATATGGCCGTGCTGACTGTCGATCGCTGTAATCCCAACGCTGAACTCATCATCCCAGCTGATCAGCCGTTTCGTGAAACCGCCGGCGCCCGCCCGCAGCAAGCTGGCAAACTTCGCTTCAAAACCGGACGGCAGCCTGGACAATTTCATGACTGTCCAATGCATCCAGATAAAGCAGATGCAGGAAATGACCCACATGAACATCCAGCAGCTCGTCCACAGGCCGGTGGTTTCGAGCAGGTAGCCGAATATGATCGGGCAGACGAATCCGCCCAGGCCGCCCATCACGCCGACCATGCCGCCGACGACGCCGACCTCGTCGGGAAAGTAATCCGGGATATGCTTATACACGGCCGCGCAACCGACGCCCCAGACACTGCCGAGCAGCATGACGAAGAATGCGAAGATCCAGACGTTGGCCTGGAAATAGATCTTCGTGGCACCCCTGGCCAGAAGCGCCCGCCGCGCGACTTTTTGCCCGACCTCGACGACGGGTTCCTGCCAGGTCATCGCCGTCGGGAGCACGACGACACGCTCATCGAGGTCCTCGAACGACCGGTCCTGCTCTTGGAGCACGTAGCGCTTGTCATCGACGACGACGACGGTCGGGGAGACCTCGGTCACGGTGCCGGCCCGCGTGGCCATGATGCCCTCACCCGGCGAGTAGACTTCCATCTTCGGTATCACGAGCATGAAGCTGATCGCGACCGACAAGCCCAGGACCCAGTACATAATCACTCGTGCGCCCATGGCATCGGCCATCCAGCCGCCGACCGCGCGAATCACGCCGGCCGGCAGGCTGAAAGCGGCTGCCAAAAGACCCGCCGTGACGAGGGACACGTAGTAAACATTGACGAAATACGGCACGAGCCACTGGGAAAACGCCACGAAGCATCCGAAAACGAGGAAATAGTACAGACCGAAACGCCATACCCGAATTTCCTTCAGCGGGCGCAACATGGCGACGAAACTTTGCTCGCTCGATGCAGGCTTCTTGTTCGTCGAGAAGATCAAGAACAGGACGCCCATGATCACGAGCATGGCGGCATAAAAGACCGGCAGCTGCCTCCAGCCGTCGACATTCGCGCCGTTGTCCGTCAGCTGATTCAACAGCGTCGGCGCAAACAGCGTCGTCAGGCCGGCACCTACATTGCCGGCGCCGAAAATGCCGAGCGCCGTCCCCTGCCGTTTCTTCGGATACCAGACCGACGAGAACGCGATGCCGATCGAAAAACTCACGCCGGCCAGGCCCCAGCCCGCGCTGCAGAGGGCGTAAAACAGGAAGCTGTCCGCGTAGGAGAGCAGGTACATCGGTATTGCGCAAAAGAACAGCAGCCCGGCATAGATCGGCTTGCCGCCGAATTTGTCGGTCAGCATGCCGGCCGGCAGCCGGAAAATGGCGCCCGTCAGAACCGGAATACCCATGAGCCAGCCGATCTCGACGGGCCCCCAGTCGAATACATCGTTGGCGACCAGGAATGTCACCAGCACGCCGTTCATCATCCACGCGGCAAAGCAGACCGTAAACGCCAGCGTATTCAGAAACAGCGCTTTGTGAGATTGCGCGGTGACTACCTTTTCCAAACTTGCACCCTCCTGCGGAGACTCGCCTCGTCCGTGCCTAGATATTGTGCATCATCGGTCAATTATTCCGGGGCCGGGCGTCCGACCAGGCACCATCTGCCTGACGAACCCGCTTTCTGTCCCGGTACCGGATCACAACCTGGGACGGGCACAGGATGTATTGCAAGGGCGCGACCAGCACGAACGGTGCCGTGAAGGCGGTCACCGCAGCGCCGAGATTACCCATACCAAAAATCCCGAGCGCCGTGCCCTGCTTCTCCTCCGGGTACCAACTGGATACATATGCAATACCTGCGGCAAAGGATCCGCCGGCCAGGCCGACGCCGATCGCGGTGAGCAGCATCGACAGAGAAGCACGCGCCAAACGCCCGGGTACTGAGACTCAGTGCCTTGGTTTGTTTCGAATTGAACGGTGCTTCCAGGTTGTTCATACCGATGTTTCTTTGACCCGGTTTTCACCCCGCAGGGCAGGTTCGGAATGGAAATCCAGAGGTCCCGAATCGTGATCTGCTCGCCGGCACTTTCCCAGAAACTCGCGTCGTCAGGATTCCACTCTTTCTGTCTCCACAGCTATTATATTGCCATCCTCTCCTGGATGAGTCCTATGGGTTGAATCATCAGAAGCGTCGCGTCGCTTCCGGGTGTTCCAGGCGCTCCATCCGCTGGATCACGTTGTGCATCCAGAACAGGCAGATGCAGGAGACAACCCACATGAACATCCAGCAACTCGTCCACAGGCCGGTGGTTTCGAGCAGGTAGCCGAATATGATCGGGCAGACGAATCCGCCGAGGCCCCCGATCACGCCGACCATGCCGCCGACGACGCCGACCTCGTCGGGAAAGTAATCCGGGATGTGTTTGTACACGGCCGCCTTTCCGACGCCCCAGACGCTGCCGAGGAGGACGACGAAGAACGCGAAAATCCAGACGTTGGCCTGGAAATAGATCTTTGTGACGCCCTTGGCCAATAGGTCTCGTCGCGCGACTGTTTGCCCGACCTCAACAACGGGTTCCTGCCAGATCGCCTTCGTCGGGAACACGACAACCTGGTCGTCCAGCTCATCGAAGGATCGATCCTCTTCCTGGAGTATGTAGCGCTTGTCATCGACAACGACGACGGTCGGGGAGACCTCGGTCACGGTTCCGGCCCGCGCGGCCATGATGCCTTCGCCCGGCGAGTAGACTTCCATCTTCGGTATCACGAGCATGAAGCTGATCGCGACCGACAGGCCCAGGACCCAATACATGACCACTCGCGCGCCCATGGCGTCGGACAGCCAGCCGCCGAATGCGCGAATCACGCCTGACGGCAGGCTGAAAGCAGCGGCCAGGATGCCGGCGGTGACGAGGGGCAGGTAGTAGACATTGACGAAATACGGCACGAGCCACTGGGAGAAAGCCACGAAACATCCGAAGACGAGGAAATAGTAAAGACCGAAGCGCCAGACTCTCACGTCTTTCAATGGCTTCAGCATCTCCCTAATATTGTCGGCCTGCACCGCTGGCTTCTTGTTCGTCGCGAAGACAAAAAACAAGACGCCCATTATCGCGAGGATCGCCGCGTAGAAAACCGGCAATTGCCGCCAGGCGTCAACATTCGCACCGTTATCCGTCAACTGATTCAGGACAGTCGGCGCAAACAGCGTCGTCAGTGCGGCGCCCGCGGCGCCGAATATACCGAGCGCCGTGCCCTGGCGCTCCCTCGGATACCAGACCGACGAGTACGCGATACCGATCGAAAAGCTGACACCAGCCAGGCCCCAGCCCGCGCTGCAGAGCGCGTAAAACAAAAAACTGTCGGCGTACGACATCAGGTACATCGGCACGGCGCATAACAACAACAAGCCTCCGTAGATCGGCTTGCCACCATATTTGTCGGTCAGCATTCCGGCCGGCAATCGGAAAATAGCACCGGTCAGAACCGGGATACCCATGAGCCAACCGATTTCGACGGGACCCCAGTCGAATACCTCGTTGGCGGCCAAAAAAGTCACGAGTACGCCGTTGAGCATCCATGCGGCAAAACAGACCGTGAACGCGGTTGTATTGAGAAACAGTGCCTTGTGTGACTGTCCGTTGGCTACCTTTTCCACACTGATGCCCTCCTGCGGAAAATCAACTGATCCCTGTCTGGAATCCGTGCGTCTGTCAGTTGTTGCGCGGCCGGGCGTCCGACCATGCAGTGCTTGCCTGGCGAATGCGCTTTCTGTCCCAGTACCAGATCACGACCTGGTATGGCCGGAAGATGTAATGCAAGGGCGCAACTATTAGATGCACGAGCCGGGTGAACGGAAAAATCAGGAAGATCGAAAACGCACAGACGACATGCGCCCGAATCACGAGCGGCATCGCCATGACCGCATCGGGTTGCGGATTCAGCTTGATTAGCGACCAGAGGTACGGCGACAGATCCGATGCGAACCATGACGAACCCCAGCGATAGCCCAGCGCGATCCAGCACCCGAGGACCACCTGCAACAACAATACGAACTCGACGAAAAGGTCCATCGGAGTCGTAACCGCCTTGATCCGTGGATTCGTCAGGCGCCTCCATATCAGTGCGCAGAGTCCTACGAACACGGCGACGGCGAAGGTAAAACCGAGTCCTTCATGGACGATCAGCCGGGCCGGGGCGCTGTTCCAGGACAGGACAGCCTGAGGAAACAGGAACGCAACCATGTGGCCGAGAAAGATCATCAGGATGCCCCAGTGGAATGGGACGGTCCCCCAGAACCCCTGTTTCCCCTCCAGGAACTGCGCCGACAGGGTTGTGACCTTATACCCCGTCTGCCGATACCGGTAGGTCGTCCCGATCACAAAAACCGCGATCGAGATATACGGGAACATGACGAAAAAAAAGTTGTTCAGGGAGTTCATCGGATCATCTCGCTATTTAATACTGTGCACTCGCACGTTCCTCAATTGCATTTTCCCGGCCGACTGAGTTCAGGAAATCGCTTTCACGCTTCAATGGCATTATTTCGATGCGCGAGAAATCCTGCTTCAAAACCAAATACAGCGCATTCAGGGCCAGCTTGTAGAACGTTACCGCCTCGACCTGTACTGCGGGCGTATCGATCAATGTCTTGTAGTGTTTCCTGTAGGACTCGTTTTTCTTCTCAAGACGGCCGGGATCGAACTCACCGATCATTTCGAGCAGCGCAGGACCAACGATTGCGTAAGCCAGGTCCTCAATCAGCTCTTCATCTTTCAGCAGACTCATCAGCCTGAGAATATTGGGTAAATGATCCGCAAGCTCCGTGCCGCAGTCATTTTTGGCTGCGAGGTGCTCGCGGTTCAGGTTGGCGAGCATCTCACCTCTCTTGTAATCGTCGCCGAACAGGACATAGCCGATATCGAGAGTCGCAATAGCCTGCACGTCGAATGAACGCGTAAACAGCTCCTGCATGGTTAATAGATCATCGGCCGGGAGATAGTCTACGAACTTGCCAATCTCGCCGGCGGCTTCCGGATAATTCCCGTCGAGGAACTTCTTGATCTGTTGAACCCGCTCCGGATACCCGGCATCCGGGTACTCAAAAAGTTCGGCCAGCAGATGATAATGATTAAGATTTTCCATGTGTTACAGACCTCTCTGTGCGGTACCTTCTTTGAATCCGAAGCCCGCGCTACCCTTCTTGTCACCCGTGAACTCCATCATCTCGATGGCCTCTTCACGATGCGCCGCCGGGATAACGAAACGATCGTCAAACTTGGCCAGCGATGTCAGGTAGTAGATGTCATCCGCCATCTTGGCGGTCAGCCCGGCCTTTTGAAGCGCTTCGTTTGACTTCTCCTCGGAGATATCGCCCACGGTCACATGCCTGCGATAGATTCGCACGGCCATGAGTTTCTCTATGCGGGCCTTGATCATCTCGGTATCGCCAGCGCTGAACAGGCTGGCCATATACTCGAGCGGGAAGCGGGCCTGATCGAGTGTGCCGAAGATTTCTTCAGTGCTGGTGTCGTACAACCATTCGTCGTTCCACTGCTTGACGACCGGTCCCATTTTGTCGCGCTGGCTTGGGTCCGACTTACCGAGTGACGCCATGACCGGCAGCAGCGGTGGGACGTAGAACAACATCGGCAGGGTGCGGAACTCCGAGTGCAGCGGCAGGGCCAGCCCCCATTCCTTGACGAACTTGTAGATCGGTGAGCCCTGCGCCGAACGGATCGTCGAATCCGCAATGCCATTGGCCTTCGCCGCCGCGATGACCTCCGGATCGTTCGGGTCCAGCATGATGTCCATGTGGTTCTGGACCAGGTCCTTCTCTTCCGAAGAGGCCACCTCCTCGATCTTGTCCGCGTCATAAAGAATGACGCCGAGGTAGCGAATCCGGCCAACACAAGAGTGCATGCACGCCGGGGCAAGACCTGCTTCGATACGCGGAAAGCAGAGGATACATTTCTCGGACTTGCCGGTGTGCCAGTTGTAATAGGTCTTCTTGTACGGACAAGCCGTGACACACATGCGCCAGCCGCGACAGACTTCCTGGTTCACGAGGACAATCCCGTCCTCGCCTCTCTTATATATGGCGCCCGAAGGACACGCCGCGACGCAGGCCGGGTTCAGGCAGTGGTTGCAGATTCGCGGCAGGTAGAAGAACGCCATTTTTTCCAGCTGGAACATCGCCTCTTGCTCTTCCGGGGACAGCTTCTCGAGGTTCGGGTCCTTGCGCGCATAATCCGGCGTGCCGCTCAGATCGTCGTCCCAGTTGGGGCCCGATTTGATATCGATCGGTTTCCCATCGATCAGGGATACGGGGCGCGCGGTCGGCTGGTCATCGCCGGCCTTCGCCTCGATGAGGTCCAGGTACTTGTACGTGAACGGCTCATAGTAGTCATCGATCACGGGCAGGCTGGGATTGTGAAAAATATTTGCGAGACCTTTGAATTTGCCGGCACCTTTGAGCTTAATGCTGATTTCTGTTCCACCGCCATTGCCGCTGCCATTGCCCTTCTGTGATCCATTGCCGCCGCCTTTCTTCTCCCAGCCGCCGTTATAAATGCTCTGGTCTTCCCATTTGCTCGGGTAACCGGTACCGGGCTTGGTCTCGACATTGTTCCACCACATATACTCGGCGCCCTTACGGTCTGTCCAGATATTCTTGCAGGCAACCGAGCAGGTGTGGCAGCCAATACATTTATCTAAATGAAAGACCATTGAGATTTGAGATCGTATATCCATGTTTCTGTTTCCGTCTCTGTTGTGCTTACCAAACGACCTTATTCATTTTCTTAACGGTCACGTGAGTGTCTCTGTTCGGCGCGATCGGGCCCCAGTAGTTAAAGTGATAACTGAACTGGCCGTAACCGCCTGACAGGAAATTGGGCTTCAGATGAATACGCGTGCAACTGTTATGCCCACCGGCGCGCTTATTGCCACGCTCCTGCGATTTCGGTATGCCGGTTGTTCTCTCCGGCACGTGGTAGACAATGCAGACGCCGCGCGGGATGCGCGCACTGACGACGGCACGCGTACAGTAGACGCCGTGGTCGTTGTAAACCTCGACCCAATCGTTATCCTGGATCCCGAGCTTCGCAGCGTCGACCTCGCTCAGCCAGCACGGCTCGCAACCGCGGGACAACGTCAGCATCCGGAGGTTCTCCATATAGGTCGAGTGGATGTGCCATTTGCCGTGCGGCGTGAGGTAATTGAGCACCAGTGCCTCGCCGTTTTTGAGCGTTTCCTTCAGATCGCCGTAGAGCTCCGGTTTTGGCGCCGGCTTGTAGGTCGGCAGGTTCTCGCCATACGCGATGTACATGTCCTGATCCAGGTAGAAATGCTGACGCCCGGTCAGCGTGCGCCATGGCACGAGCTTGTCGTAGTTATAGGTGTACGCGGCATAAGCCCTGCCTTCATTCATCAGGCCGGACCAGAGCGGCGACGTGTTGTAGCGCCTCGGTTGCGCCTGTAAATCGGCGTAGGTCAGCTTGACGTCCTGGCTGCCCCGGGCCAGGTCGACGAGTTCGAGACCGGTCTTCTTCTCCATATTCTCGTAGGCTCGGACCGTCAACTTTCCGTTGGTCAGCGTTGACAGGTGCAACACGGCATTCGCGGCGTCGATGTCTTCCTCGATCGTCGGGTAGATTTTGCCGTCCATTTCCCGGACCGGAAAATGGTTTGATTCCAGCATCTCATCATAGACGTCGTCACAGGCGTAGTGATTGCCGTGAGCACCGAGGCCGGTTTTCTTCAGGTTATCGCCGAGTGTGATGAACTTGTCGTAGATCTTCGTGTAGTCCCGATCGACGATGGCGATCTTGTGCATGGTCTTGCCCGGAATCGCCTCGACCTCACCCTTGTACCAATCCTTGACGCGCGGCTGCGTAATCTCATCGGCCGTGTCGTGGGCCAGCGGAGCGGTAACGATATCTTTCTGCATCTCCGGCAAGTAGACCTTCGCCGCATCGCTGGTCGCCTGGGCGAGATCCCGAAATATATTCCAGTCCGTCTTCGACTCCCAGACCGGCGCGACGGCCTGTGACAGCGGATGGATGAACGAATGCATATCCGTGCTGTTCATATCCGCCTTCTCGTACCAGGACGCCGCGGGCAGAACGATATCGGAATACAGCGCCGAGGAATCCATGCGGAAGTTCAGGTCGACGACGAGATCCATCTTGCCAACCGGCGCCACATCGGTCCACTCGACGTCTTCCGTGTGACGTTCAGAGTCCTGCGCGATACCGTTCGAGTGCGTGCCAAGATAATGTTTCAGGCAGTACTCATGACCCTTCATCGAGCCGACGATCGCGTTGCCGCGCCAGATGTACCAGACGCGCGGATGATTCTCGGGCGCCTCGGGATCACCCACCGAGTATTCGAGTTCCCTGGACTTGAGCTTCTCGAGGACATACTGCTTGACCGCAGCGTCATCCGTTGCGCCGGACTTCGCCGCTTCCTTGCTGAGTTCGAGTGTATTTTGCTTGAACTGTGGGTAGTACGGCATCCAGCCGTTGCGCACCGATTTGTAGATCGTATCCGCCGTATGTTCGCGGGTCATCTCGTTATCGGGGACCGTGTTGTAGCGTGAATACTGGCCGTCATAGCGGTACTGGCACGTGTTGATGTAATGCCAGAGGGGCGCCTGTTGCAGCCGGACCGCATTCAGCCAGTCCTTCGCGAACGCGATGCTGCTCCACGAATCCATCGGCGCGAGTTTCTCCTGCCCGACGTAGTGATTCAGACCGCCACCGTTCTTGCCCACGCAACCGCTGAGCATGAGCGCCATCGCGCCGGCGCGGTACATAAGATTCGCGTGGTACCAGTGGTTGATACCGGCACCGATGATGATCATGCACTTGCCTTCGGTAATAGCAGCCGTGTTGGCCCACTCCCGGGCAAACTGCAACACCGTCTTCGAGTCGACGCCCGTGAAAACCTCCTGCCAGGCCGGCGTATAGGCCGCATCCTTGTCGCTATAGTCAGCCGGGTACTCGCCTTCGAGACCCCGGTTTACACCATACTGCGCCATGATCAGGTCGTAGACGGTCGTGACGAGTTCGGTCTGACCGTTGGCTGTCTGAACACGCTTGACCGGCACACCCCGGAGCGTCTTAATGTCGAGCCCCCATTC
>PVMK01148231.1_pt1 | contig 15694 bp, 18 predicted proteins | sample 1853481 | NCBI WGS metagenome assembly PVMK01 (sample SAMN08533507, study PRJNA380276) | Marine sediment metagenome, whole genome shotgun sequencing project.
TGAATTGCTCGGGTTTGATCCCCTTTATCTGGCGAATGAAGGCAAACTTCTGGCATTTGTGGCACCGGATCGTGCAACTGCGGTTTTGAAAGCAATCCAATCCGACCCTTACGGCAAGGATGCCGCTGTTATCGGCCAGGTCGTGAATGATTATTCCGGCAAAGTGTTTTTAAAAACGCGCATCGGCGGCAAACGGATTGTGGATATGTTGGTGGGCGAACAGCTCCCGCGAATCTGCTAAAAAGAGCATAGCGCAGAGAGCATAGCGCATAGCGTTATTGAAATTCTTTTTGGAATTATTAGTGAGACAATAAGCGCTAAGACCCTGTAATTATTTGCACTCAATGGCTCATTTGGCAGCCGTTGCAATAATTACTCGTGCAAATGACAAGGAGGAAGCTAATGGTGAAATTTAGATTTCAAGATTTGAAAATTTGGCAGTTGGCCATTGAGATTGCCGACAAGCTCTTTGATATAGCAGATGATCTTGAGAGCAGGAAATTATTCAGATTTGCCGAGCAGCTGAGAGCCGCTGGGATGTCCATGTCCAATAATATTGCTGAGGGATCTGGATCTTCATCAAAAAAGGAATTCAAAAATTTTTTAAATATTGCTCGCAGGTCAACTTTTGAAAACGCAAATATACTAATACTTCTTGGAAGGCGCAATTTAATAACTTCAAATCAGCTGGATGAAAATTTGAATAATCTCGATAAACTTTGTCGTCAGATTACAAATTTTATCAAGTCTTTGAAATGAAGTTTTTTTGTATCCTTTAAAAAACCATTTGATCAATCCCTACGTCACTTTGTCAGAACCCTATGCCCTATGCGCCATGCGCTATGCTGTGCGAACGCTATGAATAAGTTTTTACCCATCATTTTCGTATTGGTGATTTTATTCCTTCCGGCCACCTCTGATGCTAAACGTGAGCACCCGATTGAGGGTCGTACCATGGGGACGACCTATCACATCAAGGTGATCACCGGTGTCTCTGGAGGGGTAAATGGTCTCAAAGAAAAAATCGATGCGCGGCTGGATGCGATCAATCAGGTTTTTTCCACCTATATCAAAGACAGCGAAATCAGCCGCTTTAATGGCTTAAGCACGGCCGGAGAAAAATTTCAGGTTTCCGATGATTTTATGCAGGTTATGCGAGTTGCCCGCAAAATCTACCGGATTTCTGAGGGTGCCTGGGACGGCACCGTAAATCCACTGGTTGATTTATGGAGCTTCGGACCGACTAAACGCGAACCCCAAATGCCCCCGGCCAGTGAAATCCAAACCCTGCTGCTAAAGATTGGATTTGACCGCATTCAAATTATTGATCCGAATTTTCTGGTCAAGAATCTGGCAGCGGTTACGCTTGACTTGAATTCCATCGCTAAAGGCTTTGCAGTGGACGAGGTTTCCAGACTGATCAGCGCCGCCGGTTTTGAAAATTATTTGGTTGAAATCGGCGGTGAAGTTTATGCGGCAGGGGTTCGTCCGGACGGTAAAAATTGGCGGGTGGGTATCAATCGGCCGCAGAAAGATGCGGCATTTAACGAGGTCTATAAAGCCGTATCGATTTACAATCAGGCATTTGCAACCAGCGGGGATTACAGAAACTTTTTTGAAATCGACGGTGTGCGTTATTCCCACGTGATTGACCCGCGCACGGGCTACCCGGTATCCAACGGTATGGTCAGTGTTTCCATTATTGCGGATAACTGCACCCTGGCAGACGGCCTGGCCACCGCCATCATGGTCATGGGTGCCGAAAAAGGGATCGCTCTGGTGAACCGGTTGGAAAACGTTGAATGTTTTATTATTGTGGAGAAATCAGACGGCCGCCTCGTTGATCTTTACTCCGCAGGATTTGCCATGAAATAAAGGAAACTAATTTTTCGATTTGACATGAAACGGTATTCAGAATATTAATTTAAATAATTTTTATTCCCTTCCTAAATAAAATCATTTATTTGCCATAACACGATAGCTGCTGATAATGCGAAAGGGTATCCCTATGCGCTTCTCGTTCAAGGAGATGTTGGAGTGGACACTTCGCAGGCCTTTAGTTGTTATTTCGATCATCCTGGGCAATTACTCTTTTTTTCGCATGGCAGGTCCGCAACCTTTCATTTAAAACTTCCATCTATGATCTTCAAATTGAAGATCTTCCTGAAACGGTCCGCTATGAGGATTTTAAAAAGTTGTTCGGCTCGGATGAGATTATTCGGGTGGTTGTCAAAGGTGAAAATGTTTTTGATGCGCTGACCTTTCGCAAAATTGAGCAGCTGGCAGAAAATGCCGCCCAAATCGATGGCGTCAGACGGGTTATCAGCCTCCCGGGCATAAAAAAGGCAGTGGATGTGACCGGCAATTGGGACATGGAAAAATTTTACGCCGTCGTCTCGCGGGTGGATTTATTCAAAAATAACCTCTTTTCAACCGACGGCAAAACCACTGCGCTCACACTGGTGTTAAAAAATGAGGCCGATCCTGAAGCTGTGATTCATGGTGTGCGCCAGTTGATTGCCGGTACATCCAGGGATCTGACCCTGTATCAGATCGGTATGCCGCTGGTTTCTGAGGCGCTTGCCAAATTTACCGCGAAAGACTTTTTCCGGCTTCCCCCTTTTACACTTCTGCTCATTGCGATTATCCTTTTTTGCCTGTTCCGAAAGGTGCGCTATATCTTGATCCCGCTCACCTGTGTGGGGCTCGCTTTGGTATGGACTTTCGGTCTGATGGCGCTTCTTCATATCCCGCTTTCCATGATGACGATGATTGTCCCGGTTTTTCTCATTGCTGTCGGGACGGCATATTGTCTCCACATCGTTTCTGAGTACATTGCCTGCTCAAAACAATCCGATTCACCGGCAGATGTAACCGCTCTTACATTTTCTTATATCGCTTTTCCCACCTTTCTGGCTGTTTTGACAACCATTATTGGCCTTGGTTCTCTTCTGGTCAACCGCATCACCATGATTCAAGAGTTTGCCATTTTTTCATGCTTCGGAATGCTGAGTCTGTTGATTATTATTCTTACTTTTCTTCCTGCGGTCTTATCGCTGGTCCCCATTGCCCCCCAAAAGCCAAAGGAAAAAATTGGCACATCTTCTCTTTTTCAGCGATATATCGACATCATCGTAGATCTCAACTTAAAACACCAAAAGATTACGTTGCCGGTTATCGGCGTTTTGGTTGTGATATGTCTGATCGGCATCTTTCGCATCCGGGTGGAGACCAATCCCATCGGATATTTTAAAGAAGACACCCAGGTCAAACGCAACTTTAACGACATTTACCAGCATTTATCCGGCAGCTTCCCGATCAATGTTGTTATGGCAAACTCGGAAGCCGACTATTTCGAAGATCCTACCCATCTGGCGGATATTGTCCGCCTGCAAGCGTTTCTGGAAAAGTTGCCCGGTGTGGATAAAACCATTTCCTTTGCCGATTATTTGAAGCTGGTCAATTACGCCCTCAATCGATTCGAGCAACAGCATTATGTTCTGCCGCAAGAGGGATTTGAAGTCAGGATGGCAATTAACAATTATACCACCATGCTCGGTGAGGACATGCTGACCCGCTTCATGAGCTCCGATTTTTCAAAGACAAACATCCTGTTGCTCACCCACATATCCAGCTCCAGGGATTTTCTTCAGATCCGTGACAAAATATTGGCGCACGTTAAACAGAATTTTTCAAAGGATCTGGTGTGGGATGTCACCGGCCTGGGGATGACGATTTCAGTCAGCAGCCATCTGTTAACCGCCGGGCAGGTCAAAAGCCTTTCGATTACCATGCTGCTGGTTTTTGGAATCATGTTTGCTCTTTTTTTGTCAATCAAAGTCGGGTTGGTTGCCATCATCCCCAATATTTTTCCAATTGTTATTAATTTCGGCATCATGGGATGGTTCGGTATTGAGCTTTCCATGGTGACCAGCCTTATTGCCAGTATCGCCATCGGGCTGGCAGTCGACGATACCATTCATTATCTGGTGCGATATAACCGGGAATTCAAAACAGATTTAGATGAAAAACGGGCCATCAGAGATACGCTCATCCCATGTGGGCAGACCGATTACCTTTACCACGGTTACCATTTGTGTGGGATTTTCCATTCTGCTGTTTTCAAGCTTCAAACCAACCGCCATTTTTGGTGTCATGATGATGATCACATCGCTGTCGGCGCTGGTTGGCGATTTGATTCTGCTTCCATCCTTGATACAGCATGTCGAAGTGGTGACGCTGTGGGATTTGCTGCGGTTAAAGCTCGGCAAGGAGCCTCCCGAGGGAATACCGCTTTTTAAAGGCCTATCACACACTCAGGTTCATTACATCATCATGGCCGGATCGCTTAGCGAAATTGATGCCGGCCAGGTTCTGTTTCATAAAGGGGATCCCAGCGATTCGATGTACGCGGTTGTCTCAGGGGCGATGGATGTTTTGGATCCTGACAGTGATGACGAATCCGATCGAGAACTCGGAAGCCATAAACTGATCAATCAATTAAAAACAGGTGATGTCTTAGGTGAAATGGGATTTCTGCGTTCCGTGCCGCGATCTGCAACCGTAGTGGCAACCCAACCGGTTGAGCTTTTAAAAATAAACTGGAAGATGATCAAACGCCTGCAGTGGTTGTATCCGCCGACGGCTCAAAGATTTTTCTTTAACCTGATGACCCTGATATGTGATCGACTCGAAAATGTTACCGAAAGTTTTTCTGAAATTAAAGTTTTGGATGATTCCACGGGGTTATATAACAGAGAGAATTTTATCAAAATTTTAGATTCCGAAATGCAGCGGTCACGACGGTTTCATACAGATTTGGCCCTTTGTTTCATGAAGTTTGATTTTGACGGCGCCAATCCTGGTCTTGACCATTTAGAAAAAGAACGAATTCTTCGTGTGCTCGGTGAATCTTTTTCAAAAGAGATCCGCGATTGTGATACCCTGAGTCGATTCGACCATCAGACGTTTGCCCTGCTTATGCCGCATTCATCGACGGCTGATGCCCAACTTTTTTGTAATCGGTTAAGATATCTTTTTGAGGAAAAATACAATGCGGCGGAAGGAATGCAGGTCAAACTAACCGTTGGGTTAGCCGATTATGTGCGTGAGACGGATGAAAGCGGGTCTGACATGCTTGCCAAAGCTACAACATGCTTACAAAATGCAGAAGAAGCATGACCCCTTGGTGGGTTAAAGGGCCGGCGTGTTTTGGCGGCGCTATTTACAGAAATTTCAGAACCACCAGCGTGATATCATCTTCCTGTTGGGCTTCTCCCCGAAAGGCCGTAACCGCATCAATGATCGCCAGTCGGATGCCCTCGGCTCCTAAATCGGTGTACCGGCGAATAATTTCTTTAACCCGATCCCTGCCGAACATTGCACCCTTTTTATTGCGGGTCTCCAGCACGCCGTCTGTGGTCAGAACCAAAATTTGTCCCGGCCTGATCGTTTTGGTGCAATCCCGGTATTGCCAAGTTTCTTCTACTCCCAGCGGAAGACCCTCGCCTTCTAGTTTCTCGAAATTATCCTCATCAGGGGAATACAGCAGAGCCGGATCATGGCCTGCCCGGACCCAGGTTATCTGGCCGGTCTGAGCTTCCATCACCAGAAAAAAAAGGGTCATGAATTGATGGGTTTCCATGGTATCAGCGGAGACCAGTCGGTTGACGTCGCTGATAATTTCAGCTACCGAGCCGGCCTGTGTGACCCGGCCTCTAAGATAAGCTCTCACGCCGGCCATGAGCAAGGCGGATGAGATGCCGTGGCCGCTGACGTCGCCCACCACAATTGCGTAAACATTGGAGCCCCGGAGGGGTAATTCAATATAATCATAGTAGTCCCCGCCGGTTTCATCGCAGTAAAGGCTGCTGCCGGCCATATCAAAGCGTTGTTCCTTTGGTGGACGCTGCGGCAACAGGCTTTGTTGCACCTCCTGTGCGACGTTCAGGGCGGCGATGATCTGCTCCAGGTGTTTGCTGTACTTGGCAACCTTTTTCATGGCCGCCTGAAGCTCGACGACGGTTTCTCTCCAGTTGCCGGCTTTTTGCGAGCAGGTCTTTGTTGAGTTGATTGATTTCCTCAAAAGCGCTGGCGTTTTGCAGGGCAATGACCATGCTGTTTACAAGGGTGATCAGAAGCTTTTTTTCATCTTCGCTATAGGGTTTGGCGATGATTTTGGGCCCCAAGCCCATCATACCCGCACGATGCTTATCAATATTGAAGGGCACCGTGCATGCGACTTCTTCAGGCAGCGATCCAGGTTCTTTGCTTTTAACTTCCTTTACCTTCGGGCTGGTAATTTCTCTGAGCAGTAAAATTTCCTTGGCGCTATTTTCCAATTCCGAAAGATCGATATTGTGAAAACCATTGGATTTGAAATGCACGGTTTCTTTGGAACGCAAATTGATGATCAGGATGAAGCCTTCGACAACGCCGAAGTTGCCCATTGTCATCAGAAGAAAATTCTGCAGGATGCTCTCGGTGTCCAGTGTGCCGAATAAATCTTTACTGATGTCAAACAGCGTGCCGAGATAATAGGCCCGCAGCTCCAGTTCATCCCGACTGGTTTCAATGCTTCTGGAATCCTGGCTGTCGATTTTCATTATGATTTATTTTTTTGATAAAGGTTCAGAGTTTGAAGGACCCCTAAAGGATTAGGGAACACGAAAAAAGACGGCAAGTCAAGAGAAAAAGCAGGCAAGGGAAGGGTTACCGCCGGATCGAATATTGCTTTTTTAATCTCACAGTTCTGCTCCTTCTGATCTCACCTTGACAATATGTGGCTGAAAAAATATTAAACTCATTAAATATATTTTCGAATAGAGAATCTGTTGCTCTAAACTTTCATTCCATATAAAACTTCACTGTGGGGTTGCCAAATTATTAATACTTACCCGAGGATGGCACCATGAGCCAAGAACCAACCTATGAAGAATTGAAAAAAAAGGTCAAAGCGCTCGAAAAAACTGAAAGCGCTTTGAAAGAAAGCGAAGCGCTTTACCGGAGCCTGTTTGAAAATACGCCCATCGGTATCGGCATTGCCGACAGGAATGGCAATCTCATTGACTTCAACGAAGCCATTTTAAAACCGGGTGAATATGCCCCTCAAGACATCGCCCGCATAAAGAACATAAAGAAATTATACTTTGATGAGAAAACCCGCAGCGACGTTTTGTCCAGGCTGAAGAAGCTCGGTTTTGTCGATAACGCTGAAGTGCAATTTAAACGTAAGGACGGCCGGCCTTATGATTGCCTGCTGAGCCTCAGACCCATTACCTATAAAGAGAAACCTGCACCCAGGCAATCGTGCAGGATGTAACCCTGTTAAAAGAAATTGAGAAACTGCTTTGGGACAGCCGCGAGAAGTTCCTGTCCCTGGTGGAAACCACCAGCGACTGGATCTGGGAAGTCGATCTGACCGGCGCTTATATCTTCAGCAATCTAAAAGTCAAAGACATATTGGGCTATGATCGTCAAGAAGTTATCGGTAAAAAGCCTTTCGATTTTATGCCGCCCAATGAGGCCCAAAAAGCCGCTAAAATTTTTCGCAAATTAGCTAAATCTCGCGAGGCGTTCTCAGGGATGGAAAATATAAATCTCCACAAGGATGGCCATGAGGTCGTGCTCGAAAAGAGCGGGGTGCCGGTTTTTGATGAAAATGGCGAATATTTAGGGATTTAGGGGCATCGACCGCGACATCACCAAGCGCAAACTGGCGGAACAGGTTTTAGAACAAATTAATGCGGAACTGGAAAGTCGGGTCTCGGCGCGGACAGCTGACTTGATCAAAGCAAACAGGCAGCTAAAAGAAGAGATAGGCGAGCGCAAGCAGGTTGAAAAGGCATTGAGAAAAAGAGAAAAGGAATTAAAGAACAAAACGGTGCAATTGCAGGAGCTCAATTCGGCCTTGAAGGTCCTGCTGAAAAAAAGAGATGAAGATAGAATCGAGCTCGAAGAAAAGATGGTGAGCAACGTGCGCGAACTGGCTTTTCCCTATCTGGCAAAATTAAACAAGGGTAAATTGCCGCACAAAGAAAAAGCCTTTGTAAACATCATTGAATCCAATCTCAAAGACATTATTTCCCCTTTTGCGCGCAGCCTGACCAGCAAATATCTGGGATTTACGCCCACCGAAATTCAGGTCGCCAACCTCATCAAACAGGGCAAAACCACAAAAGACATCGCCGAATTAAGCAACCTGTCCCCCAGAACCATTGAGTTTCATAGAGACAATATCCGAACCAAGCTGGGTATCAAAAAAAAGAAAGTAAATCTCAGAACCCATCTGTTGTCCCTGGAATAATATCGTTTTTTTTGTGCCTTTTTCCCGTCATGCCCGCGCAGGCGGGCATCCAGGTTGTCGTCCTCAATCAGGCATATCCGAATTTTTACGCTGAAGCGTCAGCATCGTGATATCATCTTCCTGGGGGGCGATGCCGATATGCGCAAAAAGATCCGTTCCGATCCTTTGCATGAGTTCCAATGCGCTGTCTACGGGTTGAGACAATATGGAGTTTAGACGCTTTTTGGTAAAGCGGTCACCATTTGGCGTGCGTGCATCGATAACCCCATCCGTATAAGCAAACAAAATTTCGCCCGGCTGCAGCTGAATTTCTTTAGTTGCGAATTTTGCCTGAGGCAGTGTGCCGACAGCCGGTCCGGTGGGCAATAAACGTTCTCGCACGCCATTTTGACTCAACGACAAATACAGTTTCATGCCCGCCGTTAATGTAAACCAGCTTTCCACTTTCTGGATCTAAAACACCGAAAAAAAGCGTGGCAAACATACACATATCATTGTCTTGGGCGATGTAATCATTGGTGAGTGCAACTGCGATGAGTGGGTTGGTCTGCTCAACATCGTTAGTTTCCAGCTGTATGATCATATCACCCGCTTTTTTCTGGCTGGCAGTGGTGAATGATTCGCACAAGTGCTTGCACAAGTGAGTTTGTCCGGAAAAGATCCGAATTAAGCTGCGGAATAGAGCCATAAAAAGCGCCGATCCCACGCCTTTGTCACACACATCTCCGATGACGAATCCAATGTAACCGCCCGGCAACATGAATGCATCGTAAAAGTCTCCGGAAACCCGTGTTGCCGGGAAAAAAAACTCCTCCATGTGCCAATCGGGCAATTGCGGTAATTTTTTGGGCAAAAAGCTCATTTGAATTTGACGGCATTTTTCAATTTCCTTATCGAGGGTCCGGGAATAGGCTTCGATTTTTTGGTTGGCTTTTCCAAGAGACTGCAGCGAATGGTTTAGATTGGTAAAAAGGCATGCGTTTTCCAAAACCATGGCCACCTGGGTGGCGGTCACCCGCATGAGCTCGACGATTTCCTGTGTAAAATGGTAGGGCCTATCATGCTTTAGCGTCAGAATTCCCAGAAGCACCTCACCGCTGATGATCGGTAGTGCCAAAGCCGAACGAGCGCGATAGGGTTGGTCCGGGAAGTTTAGCCAGCGACTATCCTTTTTCGTGTCATGCACCAGGCCAATTTTTCGATGACGTCTAACCCAGCCTGCCAGCCCTTTTTTAAATGCCGATTCGATAAGCACAGACTTTAGTTCCGGCGAGATTTCACCGCGCGATAGGATACTGTCGGTCACGCCGCCGTCACTGTCGAGTAAAATCAGACTGCCATGGTCTGCGCCGGTCAGTGCGATTGAGATATCAATTGTTTTGCGCAGCATGACGTTGATGACGGCGGGCTCATCAGGAGACCTGGCCATAGTAATGAACCGTTCAAACAGCTCGGACTGGGCTTTAAAGGCCGCACTCAATGCATCTGCGCTGAGGATGCTGCTGAGTTTTTCTGCTACCATACTCGTCATTGAGGTGCCCTCCTACATTTAAATGTTAGGGGTCAAAGAGAAATTTCAGGAGCAATTTGTATCGAAGGAATACGGGATGAGATCATAAACCCGCTTCAGGTCATAAGGTCGCGAATGACAAAAACAAAATACCACACTGTAGTATACATATTATCCATCTAAACAGAAATTAATTTGACTTAAGTCAAAAATCAAAAATATGGTAGGGACGTCCATAAATATATAAATAAGTTGACCAAAACCTTTGGAGGTGTTAAAGACGACTTATGCCTCGTAAAGCACGCATAGATGCTCCTGGAGCGCTTCACCACATTATTGTCAGGGGTATCGAGCAGCGTCAAATCTTTCGGGACGACCGCGACCGTGATCAGTTCATCCAAAGACTCAGTGACATCCTTACTGAGACTGACACGCCCTGTTACGCCTGGGCCTTGATGCCCAACCATGTCCATTTGTTGTTGAAAACAGGCCTGACCCCGATTGCCACTATCATGAGGCGGTTGCTGACCGGATATGCTGTTTACTTCAACCGCCGTCACCGCCGGCACGGGCATCTGTTTCAAAACCGCTATAAATCAATTCTTTGCCAGGCGGAGCCTTACTTTCGTGAACTTGTCCGCTACATCCATTTAAACCCCTTGCGTGCCAAACTGGTTGAAGAACTAAAAGCCCTGGACAAATATCCTTACAGCGGGCATAGCGCGCTGCTCGGAAAAATGAAAAGAGATTGGCAGCGGGTCGGTTACGTGCTGGGTTTTTTCGGTAAGAGAAAATCCGATGCTCGCAAAGCATACCGCCAATTTGTCAAAAAGGGTGTCGTGCAGGGCAGAAGACCTGAGCTTACCGGTGGGGGATTGGTGCGCAGCATTGGCGGATGGGCAGCCCTTAGGGCTCTGAGAAGTGAAACGGTGCGGGTCAAAGGCGATGAGCGCATCTTAGGAGACAGTGATTTTGTTGAGGCGGTTTTGAAAGAAGCCGATGAGCAGCTCGAGCGCCGTTACCGCTTGAAGACAGAGGGATTTGGCCTTGAGCGGGTTGCTGAGCGCGTGGCGCAAGTGATGAGCATTCCGGTAGAACTTGTATGGGAAAAGAGCCGGCGGCCCCAGGTGGTCGATGCGCGCAGTTTGTTCTGCTTCTGGGCCTCAAAAGAGCTGGGAATAAGCATGACAGATCTTGCCAAACGATTAAATCTCACCCAGCCGGCAATAAGCATTGCTGCACGCCGGGGGGAAAGACTCGCCCGAGAAAATCAATATGTGCTAATAGAAAGCTAGTTATTTATATATTTATGGACGTCCCTCCCTTTTTTTGTTTTTGTATTTATTTGTCGGCGCTGACAACGATGATGGTCAGATCGTCGTGCTGGGGGGCTGCGCCCGTGAAATCACTCACGTCTTTAATAATATCGTTCATCAGGGCTTCGGCGTTTTCGGCCGGGGAGGATTTTACCACTTCATGAAGCCGCTCGAAGCCGTACATATCCTTATGTTTGTTCATGGCTTCTACAATCCCATCGGTATAGTAGACCACCTTATCTCCGGGCTCCATCTGCAATTGGGTTTCCTCATAGTTGGCTTCATCCAGGATTCCCAAAGGGAATGTGCCCCCCACAGTTTCCACCAGGGTGGGCTCGGCTGTTTTGGCGGACATCAATAACGGTTGCGTCTGCCCGGCGCTGCACAGGCCTACGCTCCCATCCTCGGCGTCATGCACGGCATACAGCAGGGCCACGAACATGCCGCTTTTGATGTCCTTTCTTTGATCCGCCGGTTGGCCCGCATCATCGTCTCGCCAACGCTCAATTCCTCTTCAGCGAGCATGCGAAATACACTTCGCGAAGCGGACATGATTAGAGCGCCGGATACACTTTTGCCGGTGACGTCGCCGATGATGAGCCCCAATTTGCCCTCTCCAATCTTAAAGAAATCAAAGAAATCTCCGCCCACCTCCTGGGCCGGGGTTGAACTGGCGGCAATTTGATATCCCTCAACCTCCGGGCAGGTCGCTGGTAGCATGCTCATCTGAAGGTCCCGGGCACTGGACAGGTCATCTTCCATGCGCAGTTTGATCAGGACTTCCTTGAAAAGCCTGGAATGCTCGATGCCGACGGCGCCGATAAAGGCCAGGGGAGCCTGAAAAAATAACGGGATTACAATCGGATACCAGATACCGTTGGTTTTAAATAAAATTACCGCAACCACCAGGTAAATAATGCTCAGGCCAACGATACCCAGGGCGCCGATTTTAACAGAAAATAGGCGGCAGACGATACCCGCGAGGATACCCCAGAGAAGAATAATAAAAATGTGAATCGTTAAGCCGACCGGTTTCACAGGGGTATCTTCGATAATGTTTGACAGGGCCGTTGCCGCAATCTCCACCCCGCTGATAAATATCCCGTCGGCCTGAGAAAAAACCGTATAGAAGCTGTCTTTGCGATCGGCCAGCAAAGCTTCCGAAAGCCCCACCAAAACCGCTTTGCCTTTAAGGTCAAACGGTTGGTCCCCAACCATCCCGTTACGCAGCTGCAGTGCCTGGTGATACGGTATGGTGGTGATCGTGCGCGGGGGGCCGTAATAATTGACATAGCGGCTGTTGGGGGCGGCGTACATTTTTATGAGAGATTTGAGCAATCCATTATTTTTGGCATCATTAGATAAGGGCTCTGATGGCGCTAAGGCTTGCAGCATATTTTCCGCAATCAACGGTTCGCTTTCAAAAATTCCCCGTATGTCTCTGATCAACCTTTTAACACCCTTTTGTCTGGATTGCAGTGGCGCTGTCCGGCGGCAGTTTTGCGGCTTGCTGTGGGCTGACTTTTTCCAGCAAACGCACAAACTCCTCGTACAGCGGTAATGTGAGCAGTTGGAATGTCACCACCGGCAGCGTGGGTGAATCCCCGGCGCCGGTCTGGAAGCCCCAATACTGGTTCACCTTGAAGGGGATTCTGGGCAGCGAAAACGGTGCGGTGGCAACCGCAGGTTTCGCAAAAAGCTCAATGGGTTTTACGATTTTCACAATGCTGTGAACGCCCGGCTGGGAACCGCCGCCAGCCGTCAATTTAACCTCCTTGGCAATGAGCGGCTCGCCGATGACAACATTGCCGGCCTTTTTGAGCGACTCCGCAAATAATTGGTCATCCTCGGGGGCACGCGGTTCGATGAAATGGACATCAAAGGTAATGACCGCGGCACCTTCTCTAATCAGATTATCGACTAAACGGGCATGCAGTGAGCGCGGCCATTTATCGGGGTTATTGGGCAGGTTGAGATTATCGGAAGATTCTTTTTCGATGCTGACGACCACCACTTCAGATGATGGCTGTTGCACGCCCCTCAGTTTGAACAGCAAGCCCAAACCCGTGTTTTCCTCGAGGTTGAGCGCAAACCGGAAAGGGCTCATCAACAGTCCCACCAACCCGATGACAAAGCCTAAGATGATCGCTTTAAATAGGCGGGACTTCATGAAGTTACTCCTGGTCTTTAGACCATGTCCAACAGGGAAAAACTGAAGAAAAGTCTTTTATGACAACTATCTCCGCCGGCCGTGTCGCAAAAGTTTTCTTCTATAAAATGTGATTAGACCTTCCTTTTTCTTGAAATTGAATATAGGCTGAAGAAACCCGTTGTGTCAAGATCTGCCAAAAAAGTAAAGGGGCGTCCACAACTTGCTTGGCGCGGCGACACTCGTCCCGAGCGCAGTCGGGCCTGCCGACGGCGTAGCTCGCCAGAGCGAAGACGGGTCGTTTTCCGGCTTGGTCCGCAGACTTGCCCTGTTAAATTCTTCGCAGAAGACGAGCGAAGCGGATTTAACTGGGGTTACGCAAATTATAGCAGATAGATCCGCAGATTAAATATTATCCGCAGATTACGCAGATTACACAGATTAGATCCATAACTAAAATTAGAACGTAGATAAATACAGATGAACACAGATAAAAGAAAAAATCTGTGAAAATCTGTGCAGATCTGTGTCCCATAAAAAGATCCGCAGATTACGCCTCCGGCTCGGAGAGCCGATTATGCACTCGTCGCTCAAATTATGAGTTATTTATAAATCAATGGAATGTCCCCCTTATTCTTATGAGCCAACAAAGTAATGTGCGGTTGTTGTTCAACCCCCGCTGGATATGATAATTGATACTTAAATCCAAATTATCACAAACAATTTGACTAATTGTAAAAATTATCATTTGAAAAAGTCTTGACATTTTCAAGGGATACTGCGGATTATGGCTGCGGTGAATCTGAATGATTTAAATGTGTCAAAATCCCTGGAGCGGTTTGCAGATCTGTCATCTTGTGTCCGCCGGTATCTTTCTCAGATGGTTGGAGTAGTTATTTATATATTTATGGACATCCCCTCCAGCCGTCCCTCTACCCTATTTTGGGCTTAAGTGTACCTCTTTGCATTTGACCAATACCTTAATAATCAGTAATATGTTGAATATATCAATAAAAGTAGATTCAATTCATTAACTTGATTTCAATTTCAAAACAACGGTGAATAAAATGCCCAAAAAGACACGAGAGGAAATCTTGAAACTCTTGTCTCAAAATAAATATCAGCTGGAAAACAGATTTAAAGTGCGCCGCATGGCACTTTTTGGGTCATATGCTCGTGAAGATCAGAAACCTGAAAGTGATGTGGACATTTTAGTGGATATTGATCCATCAGTGGGCCTTGAGTTTGTGACCCTGGCCGAACAAATTGAGCAACTGTTGGGACTCCCGGTTGAATTGGTTTCCAGGCGTGCAATCAAACCGAACAAATTAAAATACATTGAGCAGGATTTAATCTATGTCTAAAAGATCTCTGGGACTTTTAGTTGAAGATATCTGGGAATCAGTCGAAAAAATCGAACGCTATACCGAAGGTATGACCCGGGACAGTTTTCAAAGTGATGAAAAAACAACTGATGCGGTAGTACGGAATCTTGAGATAATAGGTGAAGCTGCGGGTCGTTTGCCGAAAAAATTCACCGATCGGCATTCAAAGATCGAATGGGTTAAAATTAGAGGCTTGCGTAATCGAATCGTGCATGAATATTTTGGTGTCGACATACAAATAATCTGGCAAATTCTTGAGAAAGACCTGCCAGCTTTCAAAGCATCTTTAAAAAGCATTCGCGCCCAATTGGATAGTTGAACATCTGCTCGTTAAATTCGTTTTCTCATAAAAAAAGATACCAAGATCAGGCTTCGTATTCTTTATTATTGGTGCCGAGGGACAGAGTTGGGACCGGCTGATGTTGAAATCACAGATTTTTGCAAAGCAGTCTGAAGCCGACAATCTAAAGACCATCAAACCTTTAACGGTTCAACCCTGATCCTTAACCTTGATAAGAGTTCAGTAGTTAATATATCGCATCAACGCCGATAATGTTTACCGGCAGATAAAAATTGATTCGCAAATCTGTCATCTTTTGTCAGCTGGTATCTTTCTCAGATGGTTGGAGTAGCTATTTATATATTTAAGGATGTCCCCATCTCTCTTTTCCAAAAAGTAAAGGGGTGTCCGTGACGTGTCGTTTTCCGCCATGAGCTGGCAAATACGCAGGACAGAGATTGCGAAGCGCTTAAATCTTACGCAACCGGCAGTCAGCATTGCGGCGCGGCGGAGGAAAAAGATCGCCAGGGAAATCTATATCAACTGATAGATGGCTATTTATTTATATAATAGAATGTCCCCCTTTATTTTCTCTCTTGTAGGTTTCAGTAAAATTAGATAATTCTCTGAAAAAGTCTTGACATTTTCAAGAGATACCGTGGATTATGGTTGGGTGAAACTGAATGATTTGAATGTGTCAAAATCTTTGCAGCGGTTTGCCTTTCTGTCATCTTATGTCAGCCGGCATC
>PVMK01115742.1_pt1 | contig 15688 bp, 13 predicted proteins | sample 1853481 | NCBI WGS metagenome assembly PVMK01 (sample SAMN08533507, study PRJNA380276) | Marine sediment metagenome, whole genome shotgun sequencing project.
TGTCTCTACCACGGCGTTTGCCTCGGCGAGATAATCCTTGAACCCCTTGGGCATCGACAATCCTCCCATCTTTTTTCCTGCAATGACGGCTGAAAAATTATCTCATACGAAGACGATCAGAGGTAGCAGGCGTTGGCTCACGGAGAACACGTAGTCGAAGATCGGCAGCCCCATGATGCTCAAAACAACGAGGCCCAGAAGCGCGTAGTTGCCGTAGCGTGCGTTGTAGTATCGGTATCGGCGTGCGACAGGGGTGGGTAGGAAGTAGGGTAGGATATAGTGCCCGTCGAGCGCCCCCAGCGGAATCAGATTGAACACCATCAATAGCAGATTGATTTGTGCGAGGTAAATAAAGAAGAACTGAGGGCCGGGTTCAGCCAATGCCTCAATTCCCCATTTCCTCCCCAACAGGTAGAAATTGACGGTCGCTATGGCGAGAAGGAGATTCATCAGCGGACCGGCGGCCGACACGACCAGAACACCCGATCGCGACTTGTAATTGCGAGGGTCTGTCGGGACCGGTTTCGCGAAGCCGAAGCCCAGAAGTACCACCATCAACAGTCCCGTGGGATGAATATGAGGGATCGGGTTCAGCGTCAGACGCCCGGCCCTTTGTGCTGTGTCGTCACCATAGAGCTTGGCTGCGAGTGCGTGGCCGAACTCGTGGAGAGTCAGAGAAAGCATCAGCGCAAACAGTATCAACAGGAATAGCGCAATGCGCCCATCGGTCAGAAGTTGAATCACCCGTTGCCCCTTTGACAGAATTGCGGCCACAGTATACGTATTTCACCCACGCCAAGGGCAACAATCGGGGTCAATCCTCAATAGGTAATTCGTTGAAAGTTGGTCCGAGGGTGTGACGTTAGTCAGCGGGACCATTCCTCAGGAGCTATGCGGTTGGATACCGAATCACTTTCATGAGGAGGAAGACGCGTTGCGCTCGACGACGCCTTTGGGGGTGAGAAGGGTGTTCGCGAGCACCCGCTCATCGTGGTTCATTCGCCAGCTCAGCATCTTCTGGGCGAATTCGAGCATTATGGGCTGGCAAGCGGGATCCTCGGCGAGGTTTCTGAATTCGCCCGGATCGTCCTCCAGATCGAACAGCAGCGGTGGCATCGCCGTGAAGTGAACGTACTTGTAACGTTCGCCGCGGATCACGTTCACCGCGCACTGATCCGGCTTGAGTCCCTGGACGCTGTCGCCGTTGGCGTCGATGAAGCGACGGAAGTCGAACTCCCAATGCGCCTCTGTGCGCCAGCCGGCAGGTGTCTTGCCGCGGCAGAACGGCGCCAGCGCTTCGCCATCACACTGGCTCGGTATGGGAACGTGCAGGCCATCGAGGATGGTTGGCATGACGTCCACGCTTTCGGTGAACGCACCCACCCGCCCGCCTCGGGCGTGGCGCGCTGCCGCCCGCGGGTCGCGCACGATGAGTGGAATGTGAAAGGACTGGTCGAGGTAAGCGTACTTGGAGAACTGCCAGTGATCGCCCAGTTGCTCACCATGGTCGGAGGTGAATACCACCATGGTATTGTCATAGGCATCCGTCTCTTCGAGGAACGTCAGTAGGCGGCCGATCTGGAAATCCACCTCGCTCATCATCCCATAATAGGTCGCGCGCGCCTGTAGCACGTCTCTGTCGTCCAGCTGGAGATTGTTCTTCGAGCTGTGATCGTAGCGGATGCCCCAGCCTTTCTGGTTGTAGAGGTAGAAGTCCAGATAGGGATGCTGGGCGGCTTCTTCCTCCACCGTGGCTGCACGCACCGGTTTGGGCACCTCACCCGGGTCGTACATGGCATGGTAGGGTTCCGGTGCGACGAACGGCGGGTGCGGGGCGAGGTAAGACAGATGCACGAACCACGGTTTGTCCACGCGCACCGAGAGGTATTTGATCAGCTCGTTGGTGAGAAAGGCGGTGTAGTTGTCCTCCACCGTATACTGCGCCGGTGCGAATGTGAGACCACGGTCGTCGGCTTCGGCGCCAACATCCTTGGGCTTGTACACCCCCAATAATCCCTCGGATACGGCATAGCCTTTGGCCTTCAGATCGGCGAGCCACGGCAGCGCGTGGTCGTCCACGTGCACCACCGGTGTCATCCCCGCCAGCACGCCGCTGTAAGTTCGCAGCGCCGGGTCGCCGGGCGTGTGGTGCCGTGGGTCGACGCTCACGTCCGTGTAGCCGAACAGGGCCGGGTCGTAGCCGGCCTTGCGGGCCTCCAGAGCGATGTTGCTGTGGCGGGCATCCAAGGGGGTACCGTTGTTCACCGAGCGGTGGTTCTGCAGATACATCCCCGTGTAGAGGCACGCACGGCTGGGACCGCAGGGGGTCGCCTGGGCGAAGTGCTGCTCGAACAGCATTCCGTCGGCGGCGAGGCGATCCAGATTGGGGGTCTGCAGGCACGGATGACCCAGCGATGAGAGGCAATCCCCGCGCCATTGGTCCGCCGTGATAAACAGGACGTTCATGGGTGCGCTCATGGCTGGTCCCTTCAATGGTGTTGGTTGCTGGAGCGGCGCCAGGATTCTACGCCCGCTGGTTGCCGATTTCGAGCCGCGATTTGCCGGCTCCGGCCAGGCTAGCTAGAGGTCCAGTTCATCGGCGAAATGGCAGGCGACGAAGTGCTCGTCGTCGATGCTGCGCCATTCCGGTTTTTCCACCCGGCAACGGTCACGGGCGAAGGAGCACCGGGTATGGAAACGGCAACCGGGCGGCGGTGAAAGCGGGCTCGGGATCTCGCCCTCGAGCTTGATGGCCTTGTGATGATGGTCGGGGTCGAGGGATGGGATAGCCGAGAGCAGGGCGGCGGTATAAGGGTGGCGCTGTCGGGCGAACAGTTTCCGGCTTGGCGCCATCTCCACCAGTCGGCCGAGATACATCACTGCCACCACGTCGCAGACGTGGGCCACGACGCTGAGGTCGTGGGAGATGAAAAAAAACGTGAAGCCGTGCTCCTGCTGCAGCGATTTCAGCAGGTTGAGGATATCGGCTTGAATCGAGACGTCGAGGGCGGCGACGCTTTCATCAGCCACCAGAAAGCTGGGCTTGGCCACCAGGGCGCGCGCGATGGAGATGCGCTGGCGTTGACCGCCCGAGAATGCATGGGGAAAGCGGCGCAGATGCTCGACGTTGAGGCGGCATTCGCTGGCGATATCGCGAACCCTCTGGTTCGTTTCCTCCTTGCTCTGGGTGAGTTTCATGACTTCCAGCGGTTCGGCGATGATATCCCGGACCGTCATCCGCGGGCTCAAAGCGGCGTAAGGATCCTGGAATATCAGCTGCGCCCGGCGGCGAAATGCCAGCATGTCCTGCTTGGCCAGATTGTTGACGTCGAACTCCCGCTCCCCGTCATTGAAGATGATCTCGCCCTTGGAGATGGGAGCCGCCTTCAGAATGGCGCGACCCAGGGTCGTCTTGCCGGAACCGCTTTCTCCGACCAAGCCGAAAAACTGACCGCGCTTAACCTCCAGATCGATATCGTCGAGGGCGCGAACGACCAACTTTGGACCGAACCAGCCTCCCGTGATCGGGAAATGGACGCTCAGGTCGCGGATGGAAACAATGCTGTCGCTCATGGCGCCGTATTCTCCGTGGGCCCCGCGTCGGCCATTTCAACCGCAAAACAGGCGACATCATGATCCTTGTCGACGGGCTTCATTTCCGGTTCCTCGCCCGCGCACCGGCCCTCGATGACTTCTGCGCATCGGGTATGAAAGGGACACCCGCTCGGCCTCTCCAACGGGCTCGGGATATCGCCCGGCACCGCTACCAGCGGGGCGTCGAGCTCGTCCAGCTTCGGAATCGCGTTCAGCAGCCCGCGTGTGTAGGGATGGCGCGGGTTGTGTATGACCGATCGAGTCGACCCGGTTTCCACGAGCTCTCCGAGATACATCACGGCGATGTGATCCGCAGTCTGCGCAATCACGCCCAGATCATGGGTTATGAAGAGGATCCCCATATGGAATTCCTTCACCAGGTCCTGCATCAACTCCAGGACCTGGGCCTGGATGGTGACATCCAAGGCCGTGGTCGGCTCATCGGCAATCAGCAACTTCGGTTTGGTGGAAAGCGCCATGGCAATCATCGCGCGCTGACGCATGCCACCGGATAGCTCGAATACATACTGGTTGAAGCGGCTCGCTGCATCCGAGATGCCCACACGCGCCAACATATCGATAGCGGTGTCCTTCGCTTCGGCCTTGGAAACCTTGAGGTGGAGCATCAATGTCTCGACCATCTGGCTGCCGATGGTGATGGCCGGCGCGAAACTCGCCATGGGCTCTTGAAAGACCATGGAGATGGCGCCGCCGCGAACGACCAGCAGATCCGCAGGGCTCTTCAACGCCAGGACATCGATTTCCCTGTCCTCGAGGTTCAGGATGATCCGACTGTCGGGGCCATACACCGCGTTGCGGGCATTCAACTGCATCAAGGATTTCGCGGTGACCGACTTTCCCGAGCCACTCTCGCCGACCAGCCCCATCACCTCACCCGGCGCAATATCGAAGGATACGCGGTTAACGGCTGTTATTCTGCCTTCGTCGGTATCGAACTGGAGGGTCAGATCGCGAACCGAAATCAGCGGGCGACCCATCATTTGTGCACCGTATAGGGATCAGCGGCATCGCGCAGCCCGTCACCAACGAACACGAAGGACATGACGATCACGACGAATATGGGTAGCGGGATGAAGTACCATTGATAGTTCAACATGACGTCGACATCGGTGACGTTCTGTAACAGCACGCCAAGACTGTTGACCGGGTCTTTCAGTCCAAGGCCGACGAAACTCAACGCGGTTTCGGACAACACCATGTACGGAAACGAGATCACCAGATCGACGATGATGTAGCTGGTGAAAGACGGTAGCAGGTGACGGCGAATGATGTGCGACGGTCTCGCCCCACACAATTGCGACGCAAGAATGTAATCCTGAGATCGTTCCGCCAGGATATGGGTTCTGATGCGTCGCGCCAGGGTCGGCCAGCCCACCAATCCCAGAATCATGGAGATGAAAAAGAAGCGCGCTTCGGAGCTCCACTCGGCCGGGACGAATGCGGCCATTGCCATGAACAGGGGGATGGTCGGTACCACCCGAACCGCATCGGTGATCATCTGGGTGATGCGATCCGTCCAGCCGCCGTAATAACCCGCCATTCCCCCTATGGCCAGCGCCAGGACGAAGGCGATGAAGACACCGATGGCGCCGATGGAAAGCGATATGCGAATAGCGAAAACGACGCGGGAAAACAGATCCTTTTTCTGGCGATCCGTTCCGAACAGATGCACCATGCCTTTGTCCACGCCGAACAGATGCCGATTCATCGGCAACACGGTCAAGCGGAAATCGAGCCCCTCGCCGGGCAGATCCACGTAAGTGTTGATCAGATGGTATTCCCAGCCCTCGACAAAGAACTGCAGGTATCGTCTTTTATCCAGTTCCTTCTCGACGTCGAAAATCAGATGAAAATTCTCGTCCCGTTTCTGCTTATAGGTGTATACGAACGGTCGCAGGGAAAATCCGTTGTCATCCCAGAATTTCGGCCATTGGGGCGGGCCATTCAGATAGGAACGGTCATAGCCTACCTTGGTCGGCGCGTAGGGCGCCACGAATTCCGCGAACACCGCGATCAGGATAAAGAACATCAATATCGAGCCGGCAATCAGCGCCGAGCGGTTCTTTCGAAACCGTGCCCAGACCAGCTGGTATTGGCTTGCCGTGAAATAGGCTTCCTTCTTCTTGGTCTCGCGAGCGGTCGGGAGCGCATCTTCTGTCATGGCCATTGCTCCTTCTATACCACGCCGAGCCGGATGCGCGGATCGAGGATGGCCAGCACCACATCGGATGCAAAATTCAGTACCACGATGGCGACAGTCAGCAGGAATATGATGGCACCAGCGACTTCCTGGTCGTTGGAAATCGCAAGCGCTTCGAGCAACACGAAGCCCGCCTCGGACAGCACCAGGATGGTTGCCACGATGGGCAGGCCATTGAAGACCCGGTTGAGATCAAAACCGATGGAGTTCACCAGCGGCCCCAGCGCGTGCCGGGCCGGGTATTTGAAGAACAGCTTGGCACCGGAGATCCCCCGGGCACGCGCGGCTGGCACGTGAAGCTTCTCGATCTCGTCCGACATCAGCGCACGAACCGTCTGCAGCTGCAGCGCGGTTGACGACCAACCGAGGATGAACGCCGGGAACCACGCGTGTCGCAGGAAGTCTCCGAGTTTCGCGATCGACCATGGGGCGTCGCGGTAGGCCTCTGAAAACAGTCCGGTCAATGTCGCGCCGAATACCATGGTTCCTATCAACATGACGATGAGTGCGACAAGGAAATCCGGCAGGGCCAGTCCGAGATAGGAAATGAATCTCAACCCGCCGTCCATCGTCGAATTTCGCATTGTCGATGACAACATTCCGAGCGGTATGGCGATCAGGTAGGCGATGAACAGCGCCGCAAAGCAGATACCCATGGATATCCAGATCTTGTCCTTGAGGATCTGATTAACGGAAACGCGCTTGAGACAGGATTCACCAAGATATCCGGTGGCGACCATGTTGTAGGTCCAACTGAGCCAGCGCACCAGGAACGGGCGGTCCAGGCCCATGCGCTCCTCTTCCGCGCGGATATCTGCCTGGGTGATGGTGCCGCCACCCTGGGTGCTCTTGTACGCGACATAACGTTGAGCACAGTTGCCGGGCACGAGCTCCATCAAGCCGAAGACGATGAAGGAAACCATGAACAGGGTGACCAACGCTAGCGCGAAGCGTACGGCGATGAATCGCAACATCGGTCCCATGGATCGCCCCCCCTCCGGAGCTGTCCCGAATCTATTCGTGCCGCCGGCGCTCCCATCAGGAGCGCCGGCGGCATCTGGTTGCTGACTACTCCGCGGTTACTTTTTCAAGTACCACTGCGTGCCCCGATAGGGGTAGATGCGGTAGTAATCGTAGGTTACCGCTTTATGTGGGCGGAAATTGCCGAGCCTGTTGTTACCATACACCGGCGCAGGAATGCCTCCCACCGTGCCGATGAAATACAGGTTATCGACCAAAATCTGAACCATTTCATGGCCGATTTTGTTCTGTGCGGTACTGCCGGATGGTTGCAGCTGGAAGTCATCGATCATCGAGATCAGCCTTATCACGGGAGCCGGCGGCTCAACGCCTTCGGCACCGTTGGTTTCGAGCCACTGTGCCCATAAGATACCCATTCTGTGGCCGAAAAAGCTGCCATAGGGTGGGATGAACTGTTGTGGGTCGCTGAGAATAACGACCGCCGCAAGCTCGTTTTTCCACATGCTGAGATCCAGCTCGTTGGCCGACTGGGCGGCACGAAACTCATCCGTCGTGACCTCCTTGGATGACGTTTTGACGCCGACTGCGGTCCAGTTTGCGGAGATGATTTCCGGCGCCGATGCCGGCCCACCCTGGGTAGGGAAGTTGATGTTGATGGCCAGAGGTTTGCCATTGGGCAACTCTCGCAGACCGTCGCCGTCAACATCGAGTACCCCGATCTCGTCCAGCAACTTATTGGCCGCGGCAGGATCATACTTGGTCGCTACCGCAAGCTGTTTGTCGGTAATGAAGCTGACGGTGCTGTTACCCCAAGCAGTGTATTGTTCCGGTCGTCCCTCACCCAGGAAGGTTGTTTCGATCATCTCCTCGCGATCGATCGCCATCGACATGGCCGTGCGGAAGCGCAGGTCGTTGAACAGAGCCCGCTTGGCCAGATCCTTATGGGTCAAATTGAACGACAACACCGGCTTTTCACCGACACTCGGGCGCATATAAAGCTTGTAATTGCCCTTCTTCTGGTTCTGCAGCAGCACCGGAGCCTGCTCCAGGTTGACCGACTGATTCTTGTAGTCGACCTCACCGTTGACCATCTTCAAGGTCTGCACTTCTTCATTGGCGATGTAGGTTTCCTCGATTTCATTGATATAGGGCAGCTGATTCCCCTGTGTATCGACCTGGTGGAAGAACGGATTGGCAACCACGCGCCGCCGTTCGTCCGTGTCTTCGGTGACGATATGGGATTCCAGCGTCGGGGCCACGGCCGCCGGGAGCTTGGCGATCTTGGAAGCGTCCTTGAGGAAGGGGGTCGGCACGTCTTTCCAGTCGGAGCCGCCGTAGTAGAAGGCGATCACCTCGTAGCCGTTCTCGAATCCGGCCGCCTTGGCCAATTTGTCCGCATCCGGGTTAATCGCTGGATGGAAGGGGCCGAAGAAGTGCTTGGGCTGGAATGCTTGCGCGTAGTCGACCGCGAACTGGCTCAGCAACCCGGGCTTTGGTGACGGCAGATTGAAACGCACGGTCAGTGGGTCCAGGGCCTCGACTTTCCATTTTTTCCCGGCGATCAGGAAGCGGTCTTTCGGCTTCCCGACCACGTTCTTGTCCATGAGCATGTTTTCATACCAGAAGACCACATCCGCCGAGGTAAACGGCGCGCCGTCGGACCACTTGTGTCCTTTTCGCAGCACGAAGGTGAGCTGGGTGAAATCATCGTTCCACGACCAGCTCTTGGCCACGTTCGGCACGATGGTGGCGAGGTCGTCGGAAAACCGGGCCATATTCACGTGGCGAATGGACATGAGATCCGAGGTGCCCGACTCCGTGGCCTTGGACAGGCCCTGGAACACGCCACCGTAGGTGCCGATCGCGTCGTATGGCGCAAGGACCAAAGGCTCGTCCGGCAGTCTGTCGGCGACCGGCGGCAGGTTTTTCGGCTGACCTTTACCGAGCTTGGTGTTCAGCGCGCCGATGTCCGGATTCTCGCTGAAAGACAGGGTGCAGTTGGCCAGCTTCTCGAACTCCGCCAGCTCGAACTGCTGGGGGAACTTGCCCTTGATGCCCATGTCCTTGGTCACGGTGACGGCCGGACAGGCGGCAGCCAGCGCTTCGCCGACGGTGCCGATCTGCAGCATCACGAGCGCAAGCCCGGCGAGCGGCAGTAATGTAAATTTCCTGGATGTCATTTCTCCAATCCTCCTGACAATTGTTATTTATCGATTCGTTATCACTTTGCCAGCCACAAAATCCGCGTGGCTCCACAGCGATTCGCTGCTCTCACCCCTGGGACGAACGCCAAGGGTTTCGCGACGGTAGCTCAATATCCCTGAAATCCCCCAGCAGGTCCAATCGATTCTGCCGTGGTCGAGATGCCGGCGACCGGCGCAGCCGAGCGTTGTTATTAGCCGCACATGCTGTCAGGTTCTTGGTCCTGCGTAGATATCCATTATAGAATGAGCCACTAGACCAATTTCCGTTGACTTACGGGAGGTATTGTGCCGAAGCACGCGGGTGGTGCCCTTCTCGGTATCCTGGAGCTGGATCGTTGCGCGCGTCTGCCGCTGTTTCGTCAATTGGACAACCAGATCCGTCAGGCGATCCTGTCCGGCCGCCTGCCCCTGGGCACGCGGCTGCCCTCGAGCCGGGTGCTGGCCAGGGACGTGGGCGTGTCTCGGTTGACGGTGGTCAACGCTTTCCAGCAACTGATTGCGGAAGGCTTTCTGGAAGCAAGGCGAGGTGCGGGGAGCTTCGTGGCCAGTGGCCTTCCCGAGAGCCTGCCCCTGATCCCCACCGATCCCGGTGACGGGACTCAGACGGTGGGTCGGCACGGGCCGCGTCTTTCCCGCCGCGGCAAGAGCCTGGCCGCCGGTGCCGACAGCCCGACGCCGGGCACCTCACCGTTCGCCCCGAACCAGCCGGCGTATGACGAGTTTCCCTTCAGCAAGTGGTCGCGGCTCTGGTCCCGCTGCTGGCGGCAGCCGGCCATGGACATGCTGAACTATGGGGATCCGCTGGGATACCAACCGCTGCGGCGCGAGATCGCACTGTACCTGGCCGACGCCCGCGGTGTGCGCTGCGAGGCGAGTCAGGTGATCATCGTATCCGGCGCGCAGAAGGCCATCGGTTTGGCCGCGATGATCCTTCTCGACCCGGGAGACAGCGTGTGGATGGAGGACCCGGGGTACGTCACGATGCGCGAGCTGATGTGCGCCTACGGGGCCCGGGTCGTCGCTGTTCCCGTCGACCGGGATGGACTCGACGTCAAGTCCGGCATCGCCATGGCGCCGGCAGCCCGTATGGCGGTGGTGACGCCGTCACGGCAGTATCCGTTGGGCGTGCTGATGAGCCTGCCGCGGCGCCTCGAGCTGCTGGAGTGGGCGCAGACGAACCGCGCCTGGATCATCGAGGATGATTACGACAGCGAGTTCCGCTTTGCGGGCCGGCCGCTGGCGTCCATGCAAAGCCTCGATACGGCCGGGCGGGTCATCTACATCGGTACCTTCAGCAAGGTGCTGTTCCCGTCGCTCAGAATCGGATATCTGGTGGTGCCGGCGGATCTCGTCGACGCTACCCGCATGGCATGTCAGGTAATCGACAAGGCGGCGTCGACCATACCCCAGGTGGTGCTCGCCGAGTTTATGGCGGAAGGGCATTTCGCGACGCACATCCGGCGCATGCGCTCCATCTACCGTGAGCGCCACGATGTCCTCATCGATGCTTCCCAGCGCTATCTCGCGGGGCTCCTCGACGTGCGCGCCACGGACTCCGGGATGAACGTCATAGGTTGGCTGGCAAACGGGCTTAACGACCGCGAGGCACAGAGCCGTGCCCGGGCCGACGGTATCGTCACCAACAGGATGTCCTATTACTACTCTGAGGCGCCGCCGCGATCGGGACTCCACCTGGGTTTCTGCAATACGCCGCCCGCAGAGATGAGCCGCCACGTGCAAAAACTGGCCGAGGGCCTCGAATCCTTGACCGTGCGGGCTTGAGCGTTACATGGCACACGAGTCGCGCGCTGGGTTTTTCCATTCATTCCCTCTACCTTTGCGTAGTGCCGTGGTAACGCTACTCGTGATGCTTCCGGCATTCGTGAATCTGTCCCTTGTGCACGCTCAAGTGTCCTCGCAACAACCCGCCGTCCCGGCAGTTGACGACGAGGTTCGCACCCTTGTCGAAGCGCTGAAGGATTCGGACGCGGGCGTACGGTATTCCGCAGTGGAGGCGTTGTTTGCCATCGGGCCAGACGCGAAGGCGGCGGTGCCGGCCCTGACGGAAGCGCTGCAGGATTCTGATGTGGGCGTACGCGGGGCCGCGGCGGTTGCGTTGGGTGTCATCGGGCCGGATGCGAAGGCGGCGGTGCCGGCCCTGGCGGAAGCGCTGAGGGATCCGGATGCGGCGGTACGATGGTCCGCGGCGGTTGCGCTGGGTGCCATCGGGCCAGGCGCGAAGGCGGCGGTGCCGGCCCTGGTGGCAGCGTTGCAGGACTCCGCCGCGGGCGTGCGCCGATCGGCGGCGGGTGCATTGGCTGCCATCGGGCCGGACGCGGTGTCGGCCCTGGTGGTAGCGCTGAAGGATTCGGCCGCGGGTGTGCGCCGATCGGCGGCGGGCGCGTTGGCTGCTATCGGGCCGGACGCGAAGGCGGCGGTGCCGGCCCTGGTGGCAGCGTTGCAGGGATTCCGCCGCCGGCTGTGCGTGGGTTCGCGGCGGTTGCGTTGGGCTGCCATCGGGCCGGAGGCGAAGGCGGCGGTGCCGGCCCTGGTGGCAGCGTTGCAGGATTCGGATGTGGGCGTGCGCGGGTCCGCGGCAGCCGCATTGGCTGCCATCGGGCCAGACGCGGTGCCGGCTCTGGTGGCAGCGCTGAAGGATTCGGACCCGGGCTTGCGCCGGTTCGCGGCAATCGCGTTGGGTGCCATCGGGCCGGACGCGGTGCCGGCCCTGGTGGCAGCGTGCTGCAGGGACCCCGCCGCGGGCGTGCGCGGGGCGCCGCAGAGGCGTTGGCTGCCATCGGCCCGGACGCGAAGGCGGCGGTGCCGGCCCTGGCGGCAGCGTTGCAGGATTCGGACGTGGGCGTGCGCCGCTCCGCGGCCGTCGCGTTGGGCGCCGTCGGCCCGCAGGCGAAGGCGGCGGTGCCGGCCCTGGTGGCAGCGCTGAAAGACCCGGTCCGGTACAAGTACGCACGTAGATCCGCGGCAGACGCGTTGGGCGCCATCGGGCCAGACGCGGTACCGGCCCTGGTGGCAGCGTTGCAGGACCCCGCCGCGGGCGTGCGCCGCTCCGCGGCCGGCGCATTGGCTACCATCGGGCCAGACGCGAAGGCGGCAGTGCCCGCCCTGGTGGAAGCGCTGAAGGATTCGGACGTGGGCGTAGCCAGGGCCGCGGCAGAGGCGTTGGATGCCATCGGGCTGGAGGCATCCAAACTTGAGGTACGCCGCTTCTAGATTATCGTTGTCTGACACGTTTCCATGAAGTGGCCAACAATGTTGGCTATGACACGCGACGGACTCCGGGATGAACGTCATCGGTTGGCTGGAAAGGGGCATTGGCGACCTTCAGGCACAGGTCCGTGCCCGGGCGGACGGCATCGTCACCAACAGGATGTCCTATTACTATTTCGATGCACCGCCGCGCTCAGGTCTCCACCTGGGTTTCTGCAACACGCCGCCCGCGGAGATCGACCGTCAGGTGCAAAAACTGGGCGAAGGTCTCGAGTCATTGACCGCGCGAGATTGAGCCTCGAAACTTCTGCCGGGAGATTCACCGGTCTTAGAATCCCTCGACGCCCGCCATATCCGGAAGCCTGTGGGCAATTCCCTTGTGGCAGTCGATGCAGGTTTTCTTGCCGCTGGCCAAGAACTTCTCGTGAGCCCGAGCGGCTCGATTGCCTTGCCTGGTGAAATCCATGAAGTCGAAATTGTGGCAGTTTCGGCACTCCAGGGAATCGTTTGCCTTGAGCCGGGCCCACTCGTTTCCGGCCAGGGTGCGCCGATGAGCGAGGAACTTCTCACGTGTATTGATGGTGCCGAAAATTTTCCCCCAGACTTCCTTCGACGCCTGCATCTTGCGGGCAATCTTGTCCGTCCAAGCGTGCGGCACGTGGCAGTCCGGGCAAGTGGCGCGAACACCGGAGCGATTGGTGTAATGAATGGTGCTCTTCAGTTCCTCGAACACGTTGTCCGCATTTCGTGGCAGGAGACGCAAAAAAGCTCCGTATTGGTGGCCTCCAGTACCGTATTGAACGCACCCCAGAAGATAACGCCGGCGATGAATCCGCCCACGGTGAGGAATCCGAGACTGTAGTGGATGCTCGGGCGACTGAGCACCCGCCACGCGATCTTCAAGCGTTCCTTCATGGCACTACCCCGGTATGATGCCTACTCACGGCTATCTACTTCGACAGAACCGCGTCCACGTCGACGAAGTCGTTTCCCACCAACGGCTTCACTCGGTGCTCGACCACGTGACACTGATTGCAGAAGTACCGCCTCGGTGAAACCGTGGCGAGGAACTGACCGTCCCGATCCATGAAGTGGGTGATGCTCACCATGGGCGCCTCGGATTCCCCCGTGCGATGCCGAGCGTGGCACGCCAGGCATTTGTTCGCATTGAGATCCACCGGTAGTCCCTGATGGAGTGGGGAATAGTCGGCGGTTGCTCGGGATAGTTGCGCTGGCGTCCGGTGGTGTCTTCGTCCACCCTCGGGACGTGGGCGCCGAAGGCTGCTCGTCGAGCGGCGTGGGCCCACGGAGCGTGGCCAGGTAGTCCTGCGCATTCGCAGTTGTCGCGATTCCACTAGCGAGCAGAGCGGCGAGAGTAATGATCGTTCTCATGGTTCACCTCACACCGGCAGGATCTTGACCGCACATTTTTTGTAGTCGGTCTGTTTCGATATCGGATCGGTAGCATCCAGGGTCACCTTGTTGATGAGCTGGCTCGCATCGAACCACGGCACGAACACCAGGCCGCGGGGCGGCTTGTTACGGCCACGGGTTTCGACCCGTGTGGTGATTTCACCGCGCCGGGACACGACACGAACCTCGCTGCCACGGCGAAAGCCCTTGTCCTTGGCGTCGTCGGGATGCATGTAGACCATGGCATCGGGAAATGCGCGGTAGAGCTCGGGAACCCGCTGGGTCATGGAGCCCGAGTGCCAGTGCTCGAGGACGCGCCGGTGGACAGCCAGAAGTCGTATTCCTCATCCGGTGACTCCGCCGCCGGCTCGTAGGGAAGCGCGAAGATGACCGCCTTCTTGTCCTTTTTCCGTAGAACTGCACCGCGGTGCCTGATTCCACGTAAGGGTCGTAGCCTCTCGATAACGCCAACGTGTTTCCTTGCCGTCGACCACCGGCCAGCGCAGGCCCCGGGTCTGGTGGTAGGTGTCGAATGACGCCAGATCATGGGCGTGTCCACGGCCGAACTGCGCGTACTCCTCGAACAATCCCTTCTGGATGTAGTAACCGAAGCGGTAAGATTCGTCGTTGTCGTAGTGTGGATCGAGCTCGGCGATGGGATACTTGTCCACGGTACCGTTCGCGAACAGCACCTCGTACAGGGTCTTTCCGCGCTGCTCCGGGTTGTTCGCGAGTAGCTCCTCCGTCCACACCTCGTCGGTCTTGAAGCGTTTGGAGAACTCCACCAGCTGCCACAGATCCGAGCGCGCCTCGCCCGGGGCTCGGACCAGCTGGTGCCAGAACTGGGTGCGCCGTTCGGCATTGCCGAATGCTCCCTCCTTCTCCACCCACATGGCTGCCGGCAGGACGAGATCCGAGGCTTGCGCCGTAACAGTAGGATAGGCGTCGGAAACGACGATGAAGTTTTCCGGATTGCGGTATCCCGGCAGAGTCTCCTCGTTCATGTTGGCGCCGGCCTGGAGATTGTTGTTGACCTGAATCCAATAGGCATTGAGCTTGCCATCCTTGAGCATGCGGTTCTGCAGTACGGCGTGATAGCCGGGTTTGCTGGGTATGGTGCCTGCGGGAAGCTGCCAGATCCGCTCCGCCGTCTGTCGGTGCTTCTTGTTGGTGACCACCAGATCCGCCGGCAAGCGGTGTGAGAATGTGCCTACTTCCCGGGCGGTGCCGCAGGCGGAAGGTTGGCCGGTGAGTGAGAACGGACTGTTTCCTGGAGTCGCGATCTTGCCGGTCAGGAGATGGATGTTGTAGACGAGATTATTGCACCAGACTCCGCGCGTGTGCTGGTTGAATCCCATGGTCCAGGTGGACATCACCTTGGTAGAAGGATCGGCATAGAGATCGGCAAGCGCCCTCAAGCGTTCCTTGGGAACTCCGGAGGTCTTGGATACGGAATCGAGATCGTAGGGACGTACGAACTCGGCGTATTCCTCCATGGTCATCGGTTTCGATCCGCCCGCTTTGTTGCGGTTTTTGGCCCTCTGCTCCAGAGGATTTTCCGGGCGTAGACCGTAACCGATATCCGCGTTGCCCAGGCGGAAGTTGGTGTGTTTCCTGACGAAGTCCTCGTTGACGTTGCCACTCTGGATGATGTGATTGGCGATGTAATTGAGGATGGCGAGATCGGTCTGCGGTTTGAACACCATGGGAATATCGGCAAGCTCGAAGCACCTGTTCTCGAAGGTGGACAGCACCGCGACCTTGACGTGGGGCGCGCTCAATCGTCGATCCGTCAAGCGAGTCCACAGGATGGGATGCATCTCCGCCATGTTGGCGCCCCACAGGACGAATGCATCGGCATGCTCGAAATCATCGTAGCAGCCCATGGGTTCGTCCATACCAAAGGTGCGCATGAATCCCCCCACCGCGGACGCCATGCAGTGACGCGCATTGGGGTCGATGTTGTTGGATCGAAAGCCCGCCTTCATGAGTTTCAAAGCGGCATAGCCTTCCCATACCGTCCACTGCCCCGACCCGAACATACCCA